>ENA-OQRB01001796-OQRB01001796.1-human-gut-metagenome-genome-assembly--contig:-NODE-1796-length-11558-cov-5.080240_pt1 | contig 11558 bp, 10 predicted proteins | sample MGYA00243235_ERZ505100 | MGnify/ENA primary metagenome ERZ505100 (study PRJEB26097, sample SAMN02712145) | human gut metagenome | biome: Gut microbiome | host: Homo sapiens | place: Denmark...
CAGGTCATCATCCAGGGCCTGCGGGAGGCCGAGCACGGCATGATCTATGACGAGTGGGGCAGCAAGCAGCATGAGATCCTCACCGGCACCGTCAGCCGCATCGACCCCCGGAACGGCAACGTGATCCTGCGGATCGGCAGCGGCAGCGAGGCCACGGAGGCTGTGCTGACCATGAACGAGCAGGTGCCCGGCGAGGAGCTGCACGAGGGGCAGATGGTGAAGGTGTATCTGGTGGAGGTGCGCCGCAGCACACGCGGGCCGCAGGTGATGATCTCCCGCACCCACCCCGGTCTGGTGAAGCGGCTGTTTGAGTTGGAGGTGCCGGAGATCTACGACGGCACCGTGGAGGTGCGGTCCATCGCCCGGGAGGCGGGCAACCGCACGAAGATCGCCGTGTGGTCCGAGGACCCCAACGTGGACGCCATCGGCGCGTGCGTGGGCCCCAGAGGCCAGCGCGTGAACGCCATCGTGGACGAGCTGCGGGGCGAGAAGATCGACATCGTGAAGTACAGCGAGGACCCGGCGGAGTTTATCGCCGCGGCGCTGGCGCCGGCGGATGTGGTCAGCGTGCAGCTGGCCGACGAGGGCAAAGCCTGCCGCGTGACGGTGCCCGCAGACCAGCTGAGTCTGGCCATCGGCAAGGAGGGGCAGAACGCCCGTCTGGCCGCGCGGCTGACCGGCTATAAGATCGACATCAAGGCGGCCAACGCGGAGTAAGCGGCGGCTGCGGAAAGGAACGGCAGCGATGCAGAAGACCCGTAAGATACCCCAGCGGCAATGTGTGGGCTGCCGGGAAATGAAAGACAAAAAGGCGCTGCTGCGTATCGTGAAGACCCCGGAGGGGGAGATACTGCTGGACAGCACCGGGAAGAAATCCGGCCGGGGCGCGTACGTGTGCCCGGACCCGGAGTGCCTGAAAAAAGCACGGAAAAGCCGTGCGCTGGAGCGCGCCTTCGACACCGCCATACCGGCGGAGGTGTACGACGCGCTGGAAGGGCAGATGGTGGCACTGTGACAGAGCATTTGTTATCCACTTTGGGTCTGGCGCTGCGCGCCGGTGCGGTGGCCGTGGGCGAGGAGCCCGTAGGTGCGGCGGCACGGGCCAAGAAGGCCAGGGTCATCTTTACGGCGCGGGACGCGGCGGCATCCTCGGTGCGGCGGGCGTACAGCTTCGGTCGGGCAGGCAGCTGTCTGTGCCTGCCCTTCCCGGCGGACAAGGAGGATTTCGGCCGGGCGCTGGGCCGGACCAGCGTGGCCATGTGCGCGGTGACGGACATCGGGTTTGCCCAGTCGCTGGTGAAAAAGCTGGCGGCGGCGGAGCCGGAGATCTACGGCGCGGCGGCGGAGGCGCTGGACCTGAAGGCCAAGCGGGCAAGGGAACGGAAGGAAGAGCAACTACAGCACGAGAAGAACCTGCGGCAGGGCAGGCACCGCGTTCACGGCGGCAAGCCGCCGGAACCGCCCCACGCGTCTCCGGAGCCTCCGGCACCGGAGCACAGGCCCCCCGCGCCGGAACACCGGCGTCCGCCGCGGCGGGAGTATCCGGAGGGACGCCCCGACCGGGTCTATAAGGAACGGAGCGGCCGCCCGCCCAGGGATAAACGGCCGGCAAAGAAGGAGGCCCCCGGCGCACGGTATGAAAACGCGCGGCCGGTAAAGAAGGGCAAGGGAAGCCGGAAGACGACCGGCAGATAACAGGAACACAGCGCGCCGTGAGCGCGGCGCGAGCAACTGAGATGGAGGTGGCTTTATTTGGGTAGTATCGCTAACAAATACAGAGTGCATGAGGTGGCCAAGGACTTCGGCGTGTCCACGAAGGAGATCACGGAGATCCTGACCAAGTACGCCGAAACGCCCAAAAATCATATGCAGGTGCTGGAGGACCGGGAGCTGAGCCTGATCTTTGAGTATCTGACCCAGCACAACCCGGTGAGCAGCATCGCGGTGATCTTCGCCGAGGGCGCCAAGCCGGAGGAGAAGAAGGCGGAGAAGCCCGCCGCCAAGCCGGCGCAGAGCGCATCCGCGCCGGTACAGGGTCAGGGCCAGAGCGGCAAGCCCCAGCAGGGCGGCGCGCCCAAGGCGGAGCAGCCCAAGCAGCCCATGTCCCGCGTGCCCCAGCGGCAGGTGGTGGACACCCGCAAGGCCACCAACGTCAATCTGGACAAGTACGACGAGAAATTGCAGGATATGGCCGACGCCCGCAGCAGCGGCAAGCGGGACCAGCAGGCCCCACAGGGCAAGGAGAAGTTCCGCAGCAATAAGCAGCGGCGGGACAATAACTTCGCCAGCAACAAGCGCAAGCAGGAGGAGGCCGACCGGCTGCGGAAGCTGCGGCTGGAGGTCATCAAGAAGACCCCTGTGACCGTGCAGATCCCCGACGAGATCAGCGTGGGCGAGCTGGCCAGCCGGATGAAGAAGACCGGCGCGGAGGTGGTCAAGTGCCTGATGAAGAACGGCGTGATGGCCTCCCTGAGCCAGATGATCGACTTCGACACCGCCGCCATCATCGCCGAGGAGATGGGCTGCAAGGTAGAAAAGGAGGTCGTCGTCACCATCGAGGAGCGCCTGATCGACGACCATCAGGACAAGGATGAGGACCTGGTGCCCCGGGCACCCGTGGTGGTGGTCATGGGCCACGTGGACCACGGCAAGACCAGCCTGCTGGACTATATCCGCAACGCCCACGTGGCCAGCGGCGAGGCCGGCGGCATCACCCAGCACATCGGCGCCTATCAGGTGCAGATCAATGGCAAGCCCATCACATTTCTGGATACCCCCGGCCATGAGGCCTTTACCTCCATGCGCGCCCGCGGCGCTATGGTGACGGATATCGCCATTCTGGTGGTGGCCGCCGAGGACGGCATCATGCCCCAGACCGTGGAGTCCATCAACCACGCCAAGGCCGCCGGTATCCCTATTATCGTGGCCATCAACAAGATGGATAAGCCCGAGGCCAACCCCGAGCGCATCAAGCAGCAGCTGACCGAGTACGGCCTGGTGTGCGAGGAGTGGGGCGGCGACACCATCGTGTGCCCCATCTCCGCCAAGACCGGCATGGGCGTGGACAATCTGCTGGAGATGCTGACGCTGACCGCCGAGGTGGGCGAGCTGAAGGCCAACCCCAACCGCGCGGCGCAGGGCACCGTGATCGAGGCGCGGCTGGACAAGGGCCGCGGCCCCGTGGCCACGCTGCTGGTACAGAACGGCACGCTGCATCAGGGCGACATCATCATCGCCGGTACCTCTGTGGGCCGCGTGCGTGCCATGGTCAGTGACAAGGGCCAGCGCATCACCGAGGCCGGACCCAGCGTGCCCGTGGAGATCACGGGTCTGAGCGAGGCACCCTCCGCCGGCGCTACCTTCAACGCCGTGGCCGACGAAAAGCTGGCCCGCGAGCTGGTGGAGCAGCGCAAGGCCGAGGAGAAGGCCAAGGCCAACGCCCCTGTGACCAAGGTGTCGCTGGAGGATCTGTTCAGCCAGATCCAGGCCGGTGAGATGAAGAACCTGAACCTGATTGTCAAGGCGGACGTGCAGGGCAGCGTGGAGGCGGTGAAGTCCTCGCTGGAGAAGCTGAGCAACGAGGAGGTCCGCGTGCGCGTGATCCACGGCGGCGTGGGCGCCATCAACGAGAGCGACGTCATGCTGGCGTCCACCTCTCAGGCCATCATCGTGGGCTTTAACGTCCGGCCGGACGCCGCCGCCCGCGAGAGCGCCGCCCGGGCCAACGTGGATATGCGGATGTACCGCGTGATCTACGATGCCATCAACGAGATCGAAGCCGCCATGAAGGGTATGCTGGCCCCCAAGTTCCGCGAGGTGCTGCTGGGCCACGCCGAGGTGCGCCAGACGTACAAGGTGTCCGGCGTGGGCACGGTTGCCGGCTGCTACGTGCAGGACGGCAAGCTGCAGCGCAAGGACTGCCAGGTGCGGCTGGTCCGCGACGGCATCGTCATCCACGAGGGCGTGCTGGCCTCCCTGCAGCGGTTCAAGGACTCCGTGAAGGAGGTGCAGGCCGGCTACGAGTGCGGCCTGAGCATCGAGAAGTTCAACGACATCAAGGAAGGCGACATCGTGGAGGCCTTCACCATGGAGCAGATCGAGGTATAAGCAACTGCCGAGGGGTGGGCAAAGCCCACCCCTCTTTTTCTTGAGAGGAGGAACGGTCTATGGCCGGAAACCGTATCGGGCGCATCAATGAGGAGATACGCAAGGAGCTGAGCGCCCTGCTCCGCACCGTAAAGGACCCGCGGGTATCCGAGGGGATGCTGACCATCACGCGGGTGGACACCACCAGCGACCTGCGGTACGCGCGGGTGTATATCAGCGCGCTGAACTGCGCGGATGAAAAGGGCCTGATGAAGGGGCTGAAGTCTGCGGCCGGATATCTGCGGCACGAGCTGGGCCAGGCCATCGACCTGCGCTACACGCCGGAGCTGCAGTTTTTCATGGACGACTCCATCGCCCACGGCGCGCACATTCTGGACCTGCTGAACCACGTGAAGCCCGCCAACCCCGCCAACGCGGACATCGTGCTGCCGGAGGACCGGGAATGAGCGCGCGGCTGACGGTGCAGGAGACGGCGGACTTTCTGCGGACGCTGGACGGCGTGCTGATCCTGACCCATGTGCGCCCGGATGGGGACACGGTGGGCTGCGCCGCCGCACTGTGCCGCGCCCTGCGGGCGCTGGGCCGGACGGCGTATCTGCTGGAAAACCCGGAGATCACGGAGACGTACACGCCCTACGCCGAGGGGCTGTGGGCGCCGAAGGGCTATGTGCCGCAGAGCGTGGTGTCGGTGGACATCGCCGCGCCCAATCTGCTGCCGGAGAACGCGGTGCCGTATAAAAACGACATCTGCCTGGCCATCGACCACCACGGATCCCAGGAGTTCTTCGCGGAACGGACGTGCCTGGACGCGGAGGCCGCCGCCTGCGGCGAGATCGTGTATGAGATCGTGGGCAGGCTGACGGACATCACGCCGGAGATAGCCATGGCGCTGTATGTGGCGGTCTCCACAGACTGCGGGTGCTTCGTCTATGCCAACACCACGGCGCGGACGCACCGCATCGCCGCCGCGCTGATGGAGCGGGGCATCGACGTGGGGCCGGTGAACAAGGCACTGTTCCGCACGAAGTCGCCGGTGCGGCTGGCCATGGAGGCCCGGATGGTGGCGGACATGGAGCTGTACGACAACGGCCGGGTGGTGGTGATGTCCATCCCTCTGGCGCTGTGCCGGGAGCTGGGCGCTGCTGAGTCCGACGTGGAGGAGCTGAGCAGTCTGGCGGCACTGGTGCAGGGCACCGACTGCGGCATCACGCTGCGGGAGCTGAAGCCGGGACGGGTGAAGCTGTCGCTGCGGACGGGACCGCGGGTGGACGCCAGCGCCGTGTGCCGCGTGCTGGGCGGCGGCGGCCACAAGGGCGCCGCCGGGGCCACGGTGGACGGCACCCTGGACGAGGCGAAGGCGGCCATTCTGGCGGCCTATACGGAGGTCATGGGATAACATGGCCGACGGGATCATCATTATCGACAAGCCCGCGGGATGGACCAGCATGGACGTGTGCGGCAAGCTGCGGGGCATACTGAAAACGAAAAAGGTGGGCCACGCCGGAACGCTGGACCCCATGGCCACCGGCGTGCTGCCGGTGTTCGTGGGAAACGCCACGCGGGCGGTGTCCTACGCCGAGGGCGGGGACAAGGAGTACGTCGCGGGGCTGCGGCTGGGGCTGACGACCAACACCCAGGATACCACCGGCGAGGTGGTGGCGGAGCGCCCTGTGTCCGTGACGCGGGCGCAGCTGGAGGACGTGCTGGCGCGGTTCACCGGGGAGATCGACCAGGTGCCGCCCATGTACTCGGCTATCAAGATCAACGGGCAGAAGCTGTATCAACTGGCCCGGAAGGGGCAGGAGATCGAACGGCCCCCACGGCGGGTGACCATACACGAACTGGCGCTGCTGGAGCCGGAGGACGGCGACTGGCGGCTGCGGATACGGTGCAGCAAGGGCACGTATGTGCGGGCGCTGTGCCACGACATCGGGCAGGCGCTGGGCTGCGGCGGATGCATGAGCTCTCTGCGGCGGACCATGGCCGCCGGGTTTACACTGGCGGAGAGCCGCAGTATTGAGGACGTACAGGCGCAGGGCGAGGCCCTGCTCTCCCCTACCGACTCGCTGTTCCGGCAGTACCCGGCCTATCACATCGCCGGTGAACGGGACCACAGACGGTGCCTGTGCGGCAATCCGCTGGCGGCGGAGGGCCTGCAGCCGGGGCTGTACCGGGTGTACAGCCCGGATGGGGCGTTTCTGTGCCTGAGCCGCTGGGAAGCGGGTGTTCTGACATCAGAGAAAAACTTTTTCGGAGCGTGAACAACTTGGAAAAGACAGTTATCGCCCTGGGCTTCTTCGACGGCGTGCACCGGGGCCACGGCGCACTGCTGCGGAAGACGGCGGAGCGCGCCCGGGAGCTGGGAGCCGTCCCCGCGGCATTCACCTTTGACCGGCCGCCGAAGGAGGTGGTCACGGGGCAGCCCGTGTACCTGATCAACTCCAACCGGGACCGGCAGGGGCTGATGGAGCGTCTGTACGGCATCGAGCGGGTCATTTTCGCGCCCTTTGACCGGGAGATGATGACCATGCCGTGGGAGGCCTATCTGGAAATGCTGATCGGGACATACGGCGCGGTGCACTTCGTGGCCGGGCACGACCACCGGTTCGGCCATAAAAACGCCGGGAACGTGCAGCTTTTGCGGCAGAAGTGCGCGGAGATGGGCATCGGGTGCGACATCATCCCGCCGGTACAGCGGGAGGGCATCACGGTCAGCTCCACGTACATCCGGACGCTGGTGGAGGCGGGCGACATGGAGCGCGCGGCGGACTTTCTGGGCCACCGGCACTGCCTGAGCCAGACGGTGCAGCACGGACAGCGGATCGGGCGGACCATCGGCATCCCCACGGTAAACCTGGCGGTGCCGGAGCACGTGCTGGCCCCGGCGCACGGGGTGTACGTGACGGAGGTATTTCTGCCGGACGGACGGCGGTGCGCCGGCGTGACCAACGTGGGCACGCGGCCCACGGTGTCCGACAGCGATCGGGTGTCCGTGGAGACGTACCTGCTGGGCTTCGAGGGCGACCTGTACGGGCAGGAGCTCCGGGTGGAGTTCTGCCGCCGGCTGCGGGGCGAGCAGAGGTTCGACACGCTGGAGGCGCTGCGGCAGGAGATACAGCGGAATATTCAGCAGGCAGAAGCCTATTTTGAGGCATGAGAAAAGGCACCCCTGACGGGGTGCCTCTTCTGTTATTTCACACGGCGCCGGGGTAAGACACCGCGGAAAACGGTGTCAATCCTCGCGCTTTTTGCCCACAAACGCCACGCCGGCGGCGGAGGTCAGCGCCATGCCGACATACAGAGCAATGCCCGCGTCGAAGGTCTTGGGGCTGCCCTTGGTGTCGGTGGTCTTGGTGTCGGTGGTGGGCTGGTAGTAGTAATAGGAAACCTTGGAAACCGTCCAGGTGCCATCATCATTCTTCGTCGCCTTATATCCGGAAGGCACAGTAGGCTCACTGGTATAGGTGCCGCTGGTGATACCGCTATTAGTCACGGCGGTATAGGTGTCACCATTCTTCTGCAGGATCTTACCCTCGGCAAGATACTCCGTCACATCGGTAGAGAAAGTACCACCGGAGACCTCGATTTTCGCTTCCTTGAGTGCCTCATTGGCTACGCCACTAAACAGCGTCTGAATACCGGTAATCTCAAAGTTACCGTTATCAATATTCAGAACAGCCTTGTTTTCCGTTGCGGCAGCATCGCCAGTCATATCTTCATCAAACTCATATACCAGCTTGCCGGTAATCTTACCGGTAGTATTTACATTGACAGTAGTGCCGTTATATGTTCCGGTATGCCAGAATGCCACAAAGAGACCAGTCTCTCCCTCGCGAGCAAGGATGCTGGAATTGCCAGTAATATTCAGCGTACCGCAGTCAGGCTCTACCGCAATCTGTGCATAACTATTTTCACGCGCATCAACATTGAAATTTTCAAATGTCACATCACCATAGGTGTGCACCACCTGAGCAAGTCCATTATAGTTGGCAGCTTTAAGTGTACCGTTCATAAACTTGGCAGTAGAAGTCTGTAATACACGCAAGCCCTGAGAGACCGTGCCCGTGGAACCAACAGCTGGTGCTCCTACCGTATAGGTATGCCCACCAAAATCAATCACATAATTCATGTTGGTATCTGCATCAGATCCGATGCCACCGCCTGAACTATCTCTCAGCAGGGTGATCACTTGCGCTGTCGTAGGCTTTGTAGTCCCTCTGGTCAGTGCCGCATACGCGTCCACTAGATGGTTGTAGTGCTTGCCATTGAACTCCGCCGCGTGGGTGCATGCCTCGCCGCCAGCACAGTCCACACCGGTATCAGCCCACGCGTAGGTGGTGAGGCCCAGCGCCATGACCAGGGCCAGAATGGTTGCTAATACTTTTTTCATTGTTCATTCCCCTTATGGTAGTAGATTTCCGCAGGTGCGCTCGTTTTAATGGTTATTAAAACGCAAATGCAGAGGTACCTCTGCGGATAGTCAAATTATAGCACAGTTACACCGTTTGTCCAGCCTTTTTATGGAAATTTTACACATTTTTTCTGTTACCGGAAATAAAAACAGGAAAATTTGGCAGGAAATGGAAGTTGGGGCGGAGAAAATGCCGCCCGCGGCGGGGCGAGGGCGTTTTTTGATGCTGCGGGGCGTCGGGGACGCCGCCCCCCTACAGGGGAAGGCTAACTGGGCGTGTCATCCTACACTGCAAGCCCCGCAAGGGGAAGGCTTAATAGTGACAAGTAACTATTTGGCTACGAACAGGGACAGAAGACGGTGTGACCGAAAGGTCACGCCGTTTTTCTGCGTCCGTAGGTTGATTCTGCAATACTGGGTTCGCTGAAAACAGGAATGTCAACCTCGTCAACGAAGTTGAAGTAAATCTTGATTTTCTGCCGCCGCTTGCCGCTGGACTTGTCAGGAGCAAACACCTCGATTTTCTTGATATACTCATTTACAATCGTCGGTGTCAGTTCGGTCACGTCCACATACTTTTTCGTCAGGGCAATAAAGGCATCCAGACCATCATTCATTTCATTCTGCTGTTCCACCCATTCTTCGGTCACTTCAATTTCGAGCTTTAACCGTTCCTGCTCCGCTTCATAGTCAGCGGACATTTTCCTGTACCGCTCCTGATTGAGATTTCCGAGAACGAAATCCTCATAGAGCCGGGAAATGATGATGTCCAAGTCGGCAAGGCGTTTCTTTGCCTGTTCCACCCGCTTTTTATCATCTCGGATACTCTGCTCCTGATCGGCACGGCGGCAATGCAGCCATTCCTCCTGAAAGCCCTCCACATCATTTCGGATATACTCGTTGACAGCCCGGATTCGTTCCAGAACCATCTCACGAAGCACATCCTCACGGATATAGTGTGCGCTGCATATTCCCCGACCGCTTTTGTAGCTGGAACAAACATAATGGTCTTGCTTGCCCTCAAAGCTCTTGCAGGTGGCAAAGTGCAGCTTGTTTCCGCAGTCAGGGCAGAACAGAAGCCCGGAGAAGAAGCCCTGCCGTTCCGCTTTTGCGGGGCGGCGTTTGTTTTTGCGAAGCTCCTGCACCCTGTCCCACTGTGCCTGTGATACGATGGCATCCTGCGTATCCGGCAGGATGAACATATCCTCCGGGGAATTGGGAATCCGCTGTTTCAGCTTGTAGGATTTGGAATAGGTCTTGAAATTACAGGTACAGCCTGTGTATTCCATCCGTTCCAGAATACCTGCAACGGATTGTCCAGCCCAATGATACGGTCTCTCCGGCATCGGTTTTCCTTTGCGCTGGGCATACAGGGCTTTGGTCGTCAGGACTTTTTGATTCTCCAAAATTCTGGCTATGGCATCCGGTCCTTTTCCCGAAACAGTCAGGTCAAAGATATATTTGACGATAGGAGCCGCATCTTCGTCCAGAATCCAATGATCCTTATCCGCCGGGTCACAACGGTAGCCGTAGGGCGGCTTGCCCATGTGCTTGCCGCTGGTTCCTCTTTGGTGGAGACTAACACGGACTTTCTTGCTGGTATCACGGGGATACCATTCATTGAACAGATTTCGGATTGCAGCCATACCCTCGCTGTCGCCCCGTTCACTGTCCACCCCGTCATTGACGGCAATAAATCGAACATCATAGCTGGGGAAGATAATGTCTGTGTACTGTCCGACAGTCAGGTAATCACGCCCGAAGCGGCTCAGGTCTTTGACCAGCCAGCAGCCGACAAGTCCCTGCTTTACAAGGTCGAAGCCCTCCTGTACGCCGGGACGATTGAAGTTCGTCCCGGTATAACCGTCATCCACCAGAATTTTCAGGTTGGTGTACCCATGTTCTTTTGCGTATCTGGTTAAAAACTCTCTCTGATTCTGTATTGAATTTGATTCATCAGCCTTGCCGCCTTTGGAATTTTCCTTAATATCCTCCACGGATAAGCGGCAATAGATGATGGTAATTTTCTGCTGATCCATAACGTCCTCCTTTGCGTTTGGGTCAGCTGACAGAATCGGTGTGCATAATAATATATTATCATAATTTTGTGTCTGTGTCATTAACAAGCCACCCCCTTATCCGAAAAAATGAGCCGTTTTATCTTGTCGGTAAGCGGCTCATTTCCATCACATACAGTTTCAATGGTGTACCACGTATTTCCAATCAGGCGTTCCACGGTACAATGGTACGGCGACTGTGCCGCTTCCTGCCGTTTCCGGCATTCCTCCACAAAATCAATGGGCGGTTCAAAGATAGGGTCAAAGCAGGATTCCAAATCAATCCCGGAACAGGCTTCTACCATTTCCAGATGTGGCGTACCATCCAGCATCATGTTATTCAGTTTTGTTACAATATTTATCATCAAATTTTCCTCCTTAAATTTCCATATCCCGTCCGTGCTTGCGGACATGAGCTGTGTGTTCACGAGTTTCTTTTCCCCTTGCGAGGATGGCAGAAAGAAAAGCCCTGACCCGTTCTGCTGCGATTTCCAACGCATCCAGATAGGGCTGGGCTTTTTCTTTCAGTTCTTGATATTTTTCGTTCAGTTCGTCATGCCGCTGTTTCCAGATGGAAGCGGATTTTACAGCGGAAGCCAGTTTTTCTTTCAGGCGACTATTCTCAGCATTAAAGATAATCCCGTTGACAGCGTAGCGTTTCAGGGTATCACACTGGTCTGCTGTGAGGGCGACATTTCCGGTAAAGGAATTTTTCTTACCCATTGCTTCAATATCCTGCACGGTCATTGCCACTGTCTTTGCTGTCTTGGTTTCCTTTTGCAGAGCTTTCAGCTTCTTTTCCTGCTCCTCTACGGCGGATTGGGTGTCAGCCAAGCTCTGTTCCGCTTGGTCTGCCTGTGCGGTCACCGCTTCCAGACGCTGGGTTTCGGCTTGCACCTTAAACTGGGTCACGGTCAGGTGTTCCTCGGTGCTTCCACGTTCTCCACGCTCCACATCGGTATATCCGGCAGCTTGCATGAAAT
>ENA-OQRB01001799-OQRB01001799.1-human-gut-metagenome-genome-assembly--contig:-NODE-1799-length-11550-cov-3.866116_pt1 | contig 11550 bp, 10 predicted proteins | sample MGYA00243235_ERZ505100 | MGnify/ENA primary metagenome ERZ505100 (study PRJEB26097, sample SAMN02712145) | human gut metagenome | biome: Gut microbiome | host: Homo sapiens | place: Denmark...
TAAGGGCATTTCCGAGATCGAGCACATCTATGGCGAAGCGCGCATTCAATCGCCTATGCGTCGCGTGGGAGAACGCGGCAGCGGTCAGTTCGAGGTAATCAGCTGGGACGAGGCGTTTAAAATCATCGCCGAGAATTTTCAGGCCACCATCGACAAGTACGGTTCGCAGGCGTTGTGGATTCAATACTCCACGGAGGCTTCGCAGCGCTTCAGTCCGCTACTAGCTTCCATTTTGGGCGCGCAAGCTGGCGGTTTGAACGGCTACGACATGGGCCAGGGCAACGGTCAGGGTCAAGCGTTCGGCTGGTCGGGCATGTTCGCGCTCAACACCATATGGGAGTGGGAGCAGGCTAACGTGGTGCTTGTGACCAACTGCAACGTGCTGGAAACGGGCATGATGTGGTCGCGCGCTTTCCTTGATGCTCAGGCTGCTGGCACAAAGATCATCGTACTCGACCCGCGTTTCACGGCAACGGCAAGCAAGGCAGACCAGTGGGTTGGGCTGCGCGCGGGTACCGACCCGGCGTTTTTCCTGGGAATGGTGAAGTACCTGCTGGACAACGACTTGTGCGATCGCGAGCACATGCTGGCGCACACGTCGTTCCCCTTCCTTGTGAACTCGAACACCGGTGAGGTGCTCGGCGAGATGCACGATACAGTGGATAAGGAAACTGGCGAGCCGAAGCAGGTGAAAGCCCCGTATGTGTGGGACAGCGCAACGGGTGCGGCTGTGCTGCATGATACGCCGGGCGCGCAGCCTGCGCTCGAAGGCACCTTCACGGTGGACGGTGTGCAATATATCACCGAGTATGACTTGCTCAAGCAGCAGATGGCCGACTACACGCTCGACTGGGCCGAGGGCGTTACCGGTGTGCCGGCCGATACTATCGCCCAGGTGGCGCGCGAGTATGCAAAGGGTCCGTCTATCATCTGCAATGGCGTGGGCGGTATCGATAAATTCTCCAACAACGACATCGCCGGCCACTGCTATGCGCTTATCGCCTCGCTAACCGGCAACTATGGCAAGCGCGGCACCGGTTGTGGTATCTACTGCTACCACACTGTCCTGTCCGAGGCCAAGTTGGGCGCCTGGAAGCTGCCTGAGAACAGAAAGCCCACGCCTAGCAAAAAAGGCTTCTACGACATTGTGGACACCGACGACGTGCACGCGGCCATGTTCTTCGGCGATATTCCCACGCAGAAGGCGGCGAACTGGGCAAAAACGCAGCGTTGGTTGGATTCGCTTGACTTCGTGTGCGTGGCAGACATCTATCACAGCTCGGTTGTTGACTACGTTGACCTGGTGCTTCCCGTGTGCAGCAAGTTCGAGTGCGCCGACAGCGTGGGCGGCGTGAAGAACGCCAACGGCTACATTCTGGAGAACCAGAAGGTGCTTGACCCGTTGTTCGATTCCAAATCCGACTTCTACATTGAGAAGGGCATTGCCGAAGCCATGGGGCTGGGCGGTTTGTATCCGGAGAATGGCGAAGAATATGCTCGCGCTATCTTGACCACGGACGACCCGTCGTGTGAAGGCATCACACTTGAAGCGCTGAACAGGGAAAACGGTGCCTGTAAGCTGGTGCTGGATTGGGACGATACCGTCGGCGAGGAAGTGGGCATGACCTACGCAACGCCTTCGACCAAGCAGGAGCCGTACTACGAGAACATGCTGGCGTGGGGCCAGGCGTTCCCGCAGTGGGAGCGTCCTAACGAGGCGTACCCGGAAAACCCGCTGCGCGAAAAATACCCGCTGCAGTTCAGCCAAGCTCGTTCGCGCTTCCGCGTGCATTCTGCCTATTCGGGTGCGAAGTGGATCCAGCAGCTGTTCGAGCCGCATATCGAGCTGAACCCGTCTGATGCCGCTGCGCGTGGCCTTGTCGATGGCGACGAGGTTGAGGTGTACAACGATCGCGGTTCGTTCCGCACGAAGCTGCGCCTGAACAACGCCGTGCAGCCTGAAAGCGCGTTTATGGCCGAAAGCACGTACCGTCAGTATCTTGAGGGGACGCTGATGCAAAGCGTATCCAACGATACGATGAACCCGCGCGGTTACGACATGATGTTCGGTCCCATGATTCCGTATAACGACACGCTCATTGAGATCAAAAAGGCAGGTGAATAGCCCATGACGAAACTGGCTATCGGAATAGACCTGCACCGCTGTATCGGGTGCAACACGTGCTCGATCGCTTGCAAGATGCAGAACAACGTCCCTGATGGCATGCTGTGGAACCGCGTGCTTACCGAGGGCGTGGAGATGTTCGACGACGCTGTTGGCGTGTACCCCAACCTTTCGCGTACGTATCTGCCGGTTGCTTGCCAGCACTGCGAGAATCCTGCATGCATGAAGGTGTGCCCGACCGGCGCCACATACAAAGATGAGCAGGGTCGCGTGGAGATTGATTACGACCGCTGCATCGGCTGTCGTATGTGCATGGGCGCCTGTCCGTATAACGCCCGCGTGTTCAACTGGAACGAGCCTGTGCGCGCGACAGGTTTCCACTATGGCGATGCCGGCGTGCCGGTTCGCCCACGCGGCGTGGCCGAGAAATGCAGCCTGTGCAAGGAGCGTACCGATCGCGGCGACGAGCCTATGTGCGTGCATTGCTGCCCGGGTGATGCTCGCGTGTTCGGCGACCTGGATGATCCGGATTCGGCAGTGTCGAGGCTTTGGTGTCGTGGCGGTCATGTGCTGCTCGAGGAAAAGGGCACGCGCCCGCAAATGTTTTACGTGAACTAGGGGGTTGATGGATGGATAAGCGAAAAGCCCTGTTCAGCGGGCGAACTATGGTGGTTGTTGTCGTGTTGGCGGTGGTGGTTTTAGCCGCGGTGGGCTGCTGGGTTGCCCAGCAGATGTACGGCCTGGGTATCACGGGCATGAACAACTCCAACTCATGGGGTCTGTACATCATGGCGTTCATGTTCTTCGTCGGCCTGTCGGCTGGCGGTCTGATTGTGGCAAGCTCGGCGCACGTGTTCGGCATAGAGTCGTTTAAGCGCGTGTCGGTGCCGGCGGTCATCACGTCCATCGTATGCATCTGCTGTGCTGGCGCGTTCGTGCTCATCGACCTTGGTGGCGTGGCGCGTGTTTGGCGCATGTTCGTGGGGTTGAACTTCGTCAGTCCGCTTGCGTGGGACATGATCGTTATCACGTGCTACCTGGTCATCAACGTGCTTGATCTGGTGTGGTTGGTGCGTGGCGACGAGCGCAAGGTGGCAGTGCTCTCTCGTGTGGCGCTGCCGGTTGCCATCCTGGTGCACAGTGTGACGGCATGGATTTTCGGCCTGCAGATTGCCAAGGCGTGGTACTCGGCGATCATGGCTCCCATTTTTGTGGCATCGGCCTGCGATTCGGGTCTGGCATTGCTGCTTATCTGCCTTTTGGCGCTTGACCGTGCGAAGTTGTTCAAGTTCGACCGCGATTTGATGAAGTCGCTGGCGGGGCTGCTTGCGGGGTTCGTGGCGGTGGACGCGTTCTTCATCGCCTGCGAGTGCCTGACCATGGGCTACCCGGGTGCGGGCGAGGCCGAGGCGCTGGCTATCATGGCCACCGGCAAGACGGCGCCGTTCTTCTGGTTTGAGGTTATCGGTGGCTTGGCTGTGCCGTTTTTGGTACTCGTGTTCGCTCGGAATCGCGAAAATCCGGCGTGTGTGGTGCTGGCGAGTGCGCTGATAGTGCTTGGTGTGTTCTGCAAGCGTGCGTGGCTGTTGCTCACTAGCTTCACCGTGCCGAACGTCTATGGCGGCAACGGCATTACGTTGGGTACGGCTGCCGCTCAGGTAGGCGATGCCGGCGACGTGTGGACTACGCTGGGCGTGTATGCGCCTACGCTGCCGGAGGTCGTAGTGTTTGCGGGCGTGGTGTGCGCGGGTGCGCTGGCGTACATGATCCTATCGAAGTGCGTGCTGCCAAAATGCGGTGGTGAACAATAGCTATGGCGTGTAGGAGTCGGTTGCAATCGGTGACCGGCTCCCTTTTTCGTGAGAGGTAGCGGATTGCTGATGGTGGATAGGGAAACGTTTGTGCAGGTGGCGCCCTGGCTGGCGATTGCCGGCAACGCGCTTTTAACGCCGCCCTTGCAGGCAGGTGCACAGAGTGCGGCTATATTTGACGCTTGCCTATGGAAAGAGCTTGCGGCGTGCGAAGACGCCGAGGTGGCGAATGCGGTAGATAAGCTGGTGAAGTATCTTGACGGGCGCGAAGAGGCGGCGGCCGCATCGCGGGAAGCGCAAACCGGTGTTTGTATTTTAGACGCCAGGGATGGCGCGAGCAATCTTGATGATCGAGTACAACGCGCATCGGTGGAGTTCGCGCATCTGTTCGTGGGGCCGCCGAAACCGGCTGTTGCCCCGTGGGAGACGTTTTACCGCCAGCAGGGTTGTGCCGTCGGGTTCGGCGAGGCGACTCATCAAATGCGCACGGCCTTGCGCGACAACGGTTTGGAGTTGGCGCAGGCGGGTAGACAGTACGAGGACCATATGGGCATCGAGCTTCTGCTGGCAAGCGAATTATGCCGCCGAGCAGGTGAAGGCGAGGATTGGGGCGCAGATGCAGGGTGTGTTCCCTCTGCTGCGAGCGAAGGCGCGGATGCGAATACACAAAACGCCCTGAGCGCGGCGCAGCATGCTATCGACTTCGTGCGCACCCGCCCGCTTTCCTGGATGCCAGCCTTGCGCGAAGCGGTAGAACGTGAATCCCCCAACGGTTTTTACGCATCTCTGTTGCAGCTAACCCAAGCGTTGTTGGAACTGGTTGCGTAAGGAGGGGATATATCGTCAGCGGTAACATAGCTGATAGTGTTTGAGGTTTGCGCTCTACTGTCCGTTCAAGACGATGCTCGTATAATCCTCGCGTACGAAGCTGGCGATCGTGAGTGCGCTGAACGATCCGAACGCCATGGCGTATCCGGAAGCTGTCGCTGACGGCATTGCCGGCGCTCTGTTCCGCGCCCAGCGTGCGTTCGGCCATTCGATCATGCTGCTTTCCGATGAGGCGCATAGCGATATGGCGAACGGCGGAACGCAAAACCCTTGTTTGAAGCGAGTATCGCTACGCCGTCTCTCACATCTCCTTCGTTCACTATCGGATAGCATCTTTCATTTAAGTTTGCGTGCATTAGCATTTTCAGGTCCAGTTAGCTTTTTCGGCATGAGTTAGCTTTGTTGGGTTCCGTTAGCACAGTTAGCAATCATTAGTTCCAGCGCATTAGCTATAGGGCTGCCAAGGGCGTTTGGCAGCCCTTTCTTGATTGAGCGTGACTCGCTAACGGTTCGTAACAAGCGGAAAGTGAGACAGGAGGCTTTCGCCCGGTTGCAACGTTGTATTCTCGCGGGTGAATAGGGGGTGGAGGTGCGTTCATACGGTGGCAAGGAGCAGTGGAAAACTCTCGGAGCTTTCTCGATTGAAACGGGAAAGGTCCGAGAGGTTTATCGTTTTACGTGGTTGTTGACGCTTGCCAATGCTGCTCTTTGCGCTGGAAACCAGACGCGGGTGAGCAGGAGAATCACACGGTCGTTATCGTTGACTTTGTCGTAGATCTCAACGTAGTTACGCACGAAGGAGTCGAGGTCGAGCAGACGAACGGGGACGTAGGCGCGATCACCCCCGGATTCGAGGACCTCAAGGGCTAGGTCGCGGTCAAGTGACATGGCGTCGTCCCTTCGGTCGTCGTCGGCATGCATTCTAAAGCATCGGAGTCTCTGGCATGCGTGTGCGAAAAGACGATACAGGTCACTCTGCCTATAGGCGCGATTAGGCATTTGTTTGACTAAATGCCCAGTGGCTGGCTTCGCGGCCCGTTCTTTGTTATCAGGCATCGGCGGCAATCGTGGCAAGTCTGACAAACAATGCCTGCCAGGCAGCTGCGGCACTGGCCTACTCCTCGCCCGCATTGGGGAGAAGGGCTGACATGATAGCCAGAGAGAGTGATCTGGATATGCTCGCTGCGCGCTGCTTGTCGGATGGATGCGTCATCAAACTTACATGCGGGTGAGAAAAGCCCCGATTTCGCCATAAAATCGGGGCTCGATGTAAGTTCTAGGGTGTCAGAAGTTGCATCAGCCGCTTACGACCGCTCTGTCTATCTCTCCGAGCGGGACGGGCGCCGATGCCCTGATCTCTGCCATGTCGAGGTGCGAGATCAAATCCTTGGCGCGCTCGCCGGAGTGGTATGCCTTGTTCGGCGCCACCTTCCTGTAGAGCTTCTTGAGCTTCGTCTTCCCCTTGTTGCCCGGCGGCATCTCCGTCTCAGGCGGCAGCCCTAGGAAGGACAGGACGCCGGGCAGGTCGCACAGCATCACGTCCTCGATGTCGGCCTTGGCCGTCAGGTCGACGACTCTCTGCGCTGTCGGCGAGATGTTCGGGGTGCTGCTACCGCCCGCTGGTTCGGAAGCTGGCGGGCAGTAGCGGGCAGTAGCGGTGTGGCTCGATAGGCCCGAATATCCGTAAGGAAGGTGCTCGCTCTTATATGTGCTGATATGCCTCGCCTCGCGAACCTTGGGATGCTTCCTGAGGTAATCCCTCAATTCGAGCCACTCTTTATGCTCATAACGCTTCGAAATCGTTTCCCCGTCGACAGTTTCCTTCACATAATGGTATGTTCGAACGCCTTCGAACTTGCCGAACCCGTTCTCGACGCTGAAGTTTCTGAACCAGCGTGAAAACCCATTCAGGTCCATGAAGTTGACTTGGGGATGCCTGTCTTTCGTTCGTTCGAATGAGTGGACGAGCGGAGTGCCTTTGACTTGTTCCAGGCCGAAGGCTTCCATTTCGCGGGCCTGCTCCTTTTCCAGAATTCGAGATACGACGTCAGCGTCTCGCTTATCGAGATCCTCCGCACGCTTTTCTTGCTTTTGGGCGAGCGAACGCTTCAATCGGCCGCGAACTGCTGCTCAATGAGGATGCTTCTGTTCTCGACGGAGACATCGGACCACGTCATCCCGAGGGCTTCTGCCCTTCTCATGCCGGTGTCGAGCATGAGCATCACGCATGTGATGTGCGCGTCCGGTTCTCGATTGAGTAGGATGTCGAGTAGGCGAGCGGCGTGATGGTTCCTTCGCGGTCGCATCTCGCACCGGTGCTCCGCTCTTCGTGGGGCATGTCGCTTTGCCATAGGTTGCCCGGCGGCGGGGCGCAGGTCGTTCCCCGCGGCGTCGCTTCTTTCGACGCCGCGCTGCCTGGCTACTCGTTCCACTGGTGCTTTTTCATGTCGACGCAGCCGTTGTCTCGGAAGGCGACTCCTTCCTCCGTCAGTAGTGCTCGCTGGTCGGGGAAGTTGGGTGCGAGCCGTCCCGCGTGGTTGACGACGCGGTGGCACGGGTAGTCGCCGTAGCGATCTGCCTCACTCAGCACGGCTCCGACCAGGCGAGAGTTTTTCTCCCTGCCGATGAGGCGCGCTATCTGACCGTACGAGGCGACGCATCCCGCCGGAATCTCTGCCACGACGGAGAGAATCTCATAAACCAGATCTTCGTCCAGGACTTTTCCCATCGTATCGCTCCCGTGTTTGCTTTTGCCTTCGGGGGCGCGGCCCCGATCACCCGTGCTGCGATTTTCGTAGCTCCCCTTACCGAAGCATCGAGGGAAAGCGCGTGCGTGTCAAGGTTGTCTGGTCCAGTTGCTGGCTCGATACCTCGAGACGTTCGCCTTAAGTGCGACCTGCCCCTATTGGAAAAGGATGCCGAAGATGTATTTGGTGATGGCGGAGCGGCGGATGACTCCCACGAGTTCGCCCTCGTCATCAACCACAGGAAGCTTCTTGAACTTCTTCTTTGCCAGTAGCGCGGCGACGCGGGCGATGCTTTGGTCGGGTCGAGCGCACACTACCTTGCGCGTCGCGAAATCCATGACGCAGCGATCCTTCAGGTCCTTGATGCGCTGCTCAAGGCTCTGATCGTCGAAGTACAGCATAGATGCGTCGCCGCCCGTGAAAATGGTGTGGGCGCGATGCTGCGCGATGGCACCCATGATATCGCCGTCGGAGATGAACCCGACCACGTGGTTGCGCTCATCGATTACGGGCATGCTGCTCACCTCGTTTTCGGCGAGCATGCGCACCACGTCGGAAATCGTGCAATCCTGCGTGCAGGTGAACGGCTTTTCGATCATGATGCTCGAAACGGGCGTCCCCTCGAGCTCGAGCGGGATGCGCTCGGACAGAATCTCGGACATCGCTTATGCCTCCTTCGGCTTTGGTGCGGCCTTCTTCGAGGGGCGCACGCTGAATATGGCGTAGATAAGGGAAACGAGGCCGATTGCCGCGCACACCTTGTAAGCGACGCCCGCGCCCACGGTGGTGGCTACTTGGATGCTCGCGTCGACGCCGGCCGATGCGGTGACGCTTGTCATGACCGTGATGATGAGCGCTGTGCACAAGCCGCCGGCGACCTGACGGCCGGTGTTCGCGATGGCGTTGCCGTGGGCGATCATATCATTTTTCAAGGCATTGACACCCCATGTGTTCACCGGCATGTTCGCGAGCGACTGGCCGGCGGACTGCAGCATGCAGAACAGTGCCACCACTAAGATGGGCGTGTTGACCGTCGAAAGCGAGAGCAAGAACAGGGCGCCGGTCATGAGGGCCAGGCCGACGATTGAGATGGCGCGCGGGCCGAACTTGTCGAACACCACGCCGGAGATGGGACTGATGATGATGCTCACCGCCGCTGCAGGAAGCATGGCCATGCCGGTTTCGAAGGCCGAAGCGCCGAGCGCCGTTTGCAGCAGCAGCGGCAACAGCGTGCTGGTGACCAGGCATGCGGCGTTGATCAGCGTGACGATGATGGCGGCCACGCGGAACTCGCGCGTCTTGAGCGTGCCCAGTTGAAGCAGTGGGTCCTCGATTTTGCCCTGGCGTACGACGAACAGCACCAAGCACACGACGCCTGCGATGATCGATCCGAGCACCACGGGGCTGCTCCAACCCATCGACGAGGCGCTCGAGAATCCGTAGAGAAGTCCGCCGAAGGCGATGGTGGAGAGGACGACCGAGGGCAGGTCGAGCTTGGGGTTCTTCAGCTCGCCCACGTTTTTCAGCATGAACACGCCCAGCACTAGCACGAGAATTGCGAGGGGGACGATGGCACCGATCATGGTGCGCCAGCCGTACGTGTCGATCACCGCGCCGCCTACGACGGGGCCAACCGCGGGACCCGCCGACATGACGATGCCCGCCATGCCCATAGCCGTCCCTCGTTTCTCGACGGGGAACACCAGCATGGGAACCACCGAGACCAGCGGCATGAGCACGCCCGAACCAGCCGCCTGCAACACGCGACCGATGATGAGGAACAAGAAATCGGGGGCGGCGGCGCACAGCAGGGTACCAAGCGCGAACACCAGCGTCGCGCCGAAGAACAGCGCGCGGGTGCTGAACTTGTCGATAAGAAACGCTGAAACGGGGACCATGATGCCGCTCACCAGCGGATAGATGGACATAATCCACTGGGCGGTCGAGGCATCGATGGCGAAATCGGACATGATGACCGGCAGCGCAGGTGACATCACCGTTTGGTTCAGTAGCGCCAAGAAGGCACCCAGGACGACGACCGCGACGATGCGGATCTGGGTACCGGTAATGCGTCCGTTTGCGGGCGCGACTGTACAATTATCAGACATAAGCTTCCTTCGTATCTATTCGATTCTTCGCCGAAGGCGCGCTGGCCCGCGGGCGAAATAGCATGCACGTGCTATGCGTGCATCAGATACGACAGGAAGAAAGCGGCTGCTCGGAGCGCACTTGGGGAACAACAGGAGAGGCCCCGTATACCAGGGGCCGCCGAATTGCGATGTATGCTTTGGTCAAATCCTTCATAGCGGGGAGGTATCCTAGCAGCCCCCTTCGCCCTTTCAAGGGATGTAACCCAGACGTTGATTTTCTTCACCGAGGCGCCATCGTTGGAGGGTGGCGTGCTTCTCTATTGCCACGCCGCGGGGCGAGGGAACGCCGCGGCGAGCTTGTGCATCGGCTATGTGTGCAGCTGCGAGCGTGTTGCCGGCGCGCGCTGGGCGCCAGTCCGATCCGGCCGACTCTTGCCGACGGTCGGTCGCCGTCCTCCCCCATCTCCGCCTGCTCTGTTTTTGCTCGGCTCCCTTGTCGTATCATGGACGGACGAGAATTGAGCGAAGGCGGTACGTATGAACATCCAGATATTCGGCACGAAGAAAAGCTTCGATACCAAGAAGGCGCAGCGCTATTTCAAGGAGCGTCGCGTGAAGTTCCAGTTCATCGACTTGAAGGAAAAGGGGATGAGCAAAGGCGAGCTCGAAAGCGTGGCGCGCGCCGTCGGCGGGATCGACGCTGTGATCGATCCAAAGGCGAAAGATGCCGACACGGTTGCGCTCGTACAGTATCTTGCTGCCGACCAGAAGTTCGAAAAGGTGCTCGACAACCAGCAGATACTTCGCGAGCCCATCGTCCGCAACGGCCGCCAGGCAACCGTCGGCTACGAGCCCGACGTGTGGAAGGGCTGGGAATAAACAAGAGCTGGGAGTAGAGCGAAGCGCCCACGCCCGTGGTTTTATCCACGGACGCGGGCGCTTGCGTAAGACGTCTCTTGTCGTTTGAGTGGAGCGCCCCGGCGGCGCTGAACAACGCGCCCCGGTGACGTGGCTGGGGCGGCGGGGCCCCCCGGTGCGGGTCGTTTACTTACCAGATTGCGCGAGCTTCTTCTTATCCTTGTAGGGAATAAGCAGCACGAGTCCCGCGATCGCGCAGGCGGCCACGAACAGCGACATGCCCTTGAAGCCGCTATTCATCGTTTGCTGGTAGGCCCCCTGAATCTCCGCAGCGTCGTTGTCGACCTCGGTCAGGTAATTCTCCTTCGCCTCGTCGAGCATGGTGGGTATGGCTTCTCGCGCCTCCTCCATCTGCGACACGACGGTCTGCAGTTCGTCGCGCTGGGCGGCCATGGCCGCTGCAGCAGGCGCCGGCACACGGCTCATCTGGGCATTCATGCTGTCCAGGCCCTCCTGCATCGAGGCTATGCCCTTATCGAACCCGCCTTGGATATTGCCCTCGATCGTCGGCTTCATGGTGTCGAACATCTCGCCCGAAAGCGCCTTGCATGCGGAAACCACTGTGGTGACGTCGGAATTCTTCAGCTGCTCGAGCGTCTCGTCGCTCATCTCGAAGCTTCCGTCCCCGCTCGCGCTGTCCATGCCCACGTCGATGGTGCGATAGTCCTCGAGTGACGGGATGTCGACACCCTCGAGCATTTTCGCGCCGTTCTCGGTCTCGCGAAGGCTCGCAAGCTCGCTGTCGAGCTCGGCGGCGTGGGGCAGCTCGGAGACGCTCACCTCGCTCGGCATCGCGTCCATGAGGTTGCCCTGCAGGTAGGCACTCGCGTGCACGACGAACGCGACCATGATAGCGGGCGCGATTGCGGTGCCGATGGAGCGGACGAGGGACAGCGCGGCCAGCGCCGAGTTCGATTCCTTCTCGTCGGTGTTCTCCAGCATCATGTAGTTGAGCGGTGTGCCCATGGTGAAGCCGAGGCCGAGGCCGGTGATGATCATGGTGGCGCACACGGTGAGGAGGCTTGGCCAGG
>ENA-OQRB01001812-OQRB01001812.1-human-gut-metagenome-genome-assembly--contig:-NODE-1812-length-11498-cov-15.420257_pt1 | contig 11498 bp, 10 predicted proteins | sample MGYA00243235_ERZ505100 | MGnify/ENA primary metagenome ERZ505100 (study PRJEB26097, sample SAMN02712145) | human gut metagenome | biome: Gut microbiome | host: Homo sapiens | place: Denmark...
CCTGCAGCACCATGCCGAAGCCCTCGCGCAGAGCGCTGCGGTCAAAGTCGCGCACATCGTGGCCGTTCAGGGTGATGGAACCGGAATCCACATCGTAGAACCGCATCAGCAGCTTGACCATGGTGGTCTTGCCCGCGCCGGTGGGGCCTACGATGGCAACCTTCTCGCCGGGGTTCACGGTGCAGCTGAAATCGTGGATGATGGTCTTTTCGGGCACATAGCCGAACCGGACGTGGTCAAAGGTGACCTGACCGTCGATGCAGGCGGGGTCTGCCCGGCGGGCCGGGTCGGCGAGCTGGGCTTCTTCCGGCTCATTCAGGAACTCGAAGACGCGCTCCGCCGCAGCGGCCATGCTCTGCAGCATGTTCGACACCTGCGCGAGCTGCTGGATGGGCTGGGTGAAGTTCTTGACATACTGGATGAACGCCTGAATGTCGCCGATGGTGATGACGCCGTTGGCGGCAAACACGCTGCCGACGATGGCCACGGCCACATAGCCCAGATTGCCCACAAAGTTCATGATGGGCTGCATCAGGCCGGAGAGAAACTGACTCTTCCAAGCGGATTCGAACAGCTTGTCGTTCGCGGTGTTGAAGTCGGCCAGCACAGCGGCTTCGCGGTTGAATGCCTTGATGACATTGTGGCCGGAGTAGACCTCTTCCACCTGGCCGTTCACGACGCCCAGAGTGGCCTGCTGGGCCTTGAAGTATTTCTGGCTGAATTTGACCACCAGCAGCACCAGCGCCAGCGAAACGGGCAGGATGAGCAGGGCGATGAGGGTCATTCTGGGGCTGATGGAGAGCATCATGAGGAGCACACCGATCATGGTGGTCACACTGGTGATGAGCTGGGTGACGCTCTGGTTCAGGCTTTGGCCCAGAGTATCGACGTCGTTGGTGATGCGGGAGAGCACCTCACCGACGGTGCGCTTTTCAAAGTAGGCGAGGGGCAGGCGGTCGATCTTCTCGCTGATCTGGCGGCGGAAGTCGTAGCACACCTTCTGCGAAAGGCCGGTCATCAGCCAGCCCTGAATGAAGCTGAATGCGGCCGAGCAGAGGTACATGGCCAGCAGGATGAGCAGAATTTTGCCGATGTAGCCAAAGTCGATGCTGCCAACGCCGCGCAGTCTGGCGATCCAGCCGGTGGCAAGGGCCGTGGTGGCCTTGGCCAGGATCTTCGGGCCTGCGATGTTGAAGATGGTGGAGAGAATAGCGAAAACGATGACGACGATGAGGGAGATCTTATATGCGCCCATGGTCTTGAGCAGCTGCAGCAGCGTACCCTTGAAATCCTTGGCGCGTTCCGTCGTCTGGCGTCCGGGTCTCGGCATGTTACTTCTCCTCCTTTCCGGTGTTCAGGTCTTTCAGGTCCAGCTCTTTCTGGCTCAGCTGGCTCCGCGCAATCTCCTGATATTCGGGGCAGGAGGCCATCAGCTGGGCGTGGGTGCCCCGGCCCACCAGACGGCCCTCATCGAGGACCAAGATCTGGTTGGCGTGGAGCACCGTGGAGATGCGCTGTGCCACGATGATGACGGTGGCGTCGCCGGTCTCCGCCTTCAGGGCTCGGCGCAGGGTCACGTCGGTCTTGTAGTCCAGGGCGGAGAAGCTGTCGTCAAACAGATAGATGCGCGGCGCTTTTGCAATGGCGCGCGCAATGGAAAGGCGCTGTTTCTGCCCGCCGGAGACGTTGGAGCCGCCCTGTGCGATGGGGCTATCGTAGCCTTCGGGCTTGGCGTCGATGAACTCGGCGGCCTGTGCAATGGCAGCTGCTTTCTTCATGTCGGCGTCGGTGATCTGTTCGCCGCCGAACTTCAGGTTGCTCGCAATGCTGCCGCTGAACAGGATGCCCTTCTGGGGCACATAGCCCAGCAGGCTGTGCAGCGTCTCCTGCGGCATGTCGCGGACGTCGATCCCGTCCACGGTCACTTTGCCGCTGGTCACATCGTAAAAGCGGGGGATGAGGTTCAGCAGGGTGGATTTGCCGCAGCCGGTGGAACCGATGATGGCGGTCGTCTGGCCCGGCTCAGCGGTAAAGCTGATATGCTCCAGCGCGTCGCTGTCGGCACCGGGGAAGCGGAAGCTCACATCCTCGAATCGCACCACACCGTTCCAGTGGCTGCGCTCCCGCGCAGGCTGGGCGGCGGCTTCGTCGGGGTCGTGGATGGAAGCGGTGGTGCGGCACACTTCGTCGATGCGGTCTGCGGCCACACCGGCACGGGGCAGCATCACGGCCACCATTGCCAGCATCAGGAAGGACATGACGATCTGCATCGTGTAGGTGATGAAGGCGATCATCTCGCCCACCTGCATGTTGCCGGCATCCATGGCCTTGCCGCCGAACCAGACGATGAGCAGGCTGGTGCCGTTCATGATAAGGGTCATAAAGGGCATCATGGCGACCATGGCGCGGTTGGTGAACAGCTGGGTGCCCATCAGCTCCTTGCTGGCCTTGTCAAAGCGCTCTTCCTCGAAGGTTTCGCGGCTGAACGCGCGCACCGGCATCACGCCGGTCAGGATCTCGCGGCTGACGAGGTTCAGTTTGTCCACAAGGGTCTGCATGATCTTGAATTTCGGCATTGCGATGTTCATCAGAAACACGATGAGGCAGAGCAGCAGGACCACGTCCAGCACGATGATCCAGGCAAGGCCGGTGTTGCCCTGCACGACATGGAGCACACCGCCGATGCCCAGGATGGGCGCATAGGCCACCATGCGCAGCAGGATGACGCAGACGAACTGCACCTGCTGGATGTCGTTGGTGGTGCGGGTGATGAGGGAAGCGGTGGAGAAATTCTCGATCTCTGCATTGGAGAAATGGATGACAGAGGAGAAGGTCTGCCGACGCAGGTCACGGCCGATGGCAGCCGACACGCGGGAGGCGATGAGGCCCACCAGAATGGCAACCACCACCATCAGCAGCGTCAGGCCCAGCATCTGCCCGCCCACCCGGAACAGATACTGCATCTGGACGTCGTGCGCGACGCCCTGCGCCTCGTATTCCAGGCTGACCAGCAGGGTGGCCTGGCTGGCCATGCTGGAAAGGGTCGTCTCGTCGATCTGTGCCATTGCGCTGGCAAGCTGCTGCTGGATCATCTCGCGGGAGAAGCCCGGCATCTGCGCCATGGCAGCAAACTGGGCGCACACGGCGTCCAGATCGGCAGCAGTGGGGGCTGCGGTAGCCTCGGCACTTTCCGAGGGGACTGCGCTCTCAGCGGCCTCGCTGGAAGCAGCCGGATACTCCGAAAGGGGAGCCATGCCCTGCGCGGGCATCCCGGTGCCATTGGCAGCCTGCGAAGCGGCCATATACAGCACGATGTCCGGCATGGTGACGATCTCTTCCAGAGAAGCACGCTCCTCGGCGGTCAGGTCAGCGCGGAGCTTCAGAACGCCGTCGTCCTGAATGTAATATCCGTAGGCGTTCCGGAAGGTCTCTGCGTCCTCTTCGCTCATCAAAAGCGACAGCGCATCCCGTGTGGAGGAGCGCAGGGTCTGGGGCAGGGGGCTTTCGATGCCGCCCTGCTGAATGCCGGTATCCACGATCTTGCTCGTGTAGTCCGGCAGGGAAAGGTCGCAGTACGCCTGCACGAACAGCAGGCCGATCACGACCAGGCAGGCGGCCCAGTGGCGGGCCAGCTGCTTGAAGATCTTACCCATTTTGATTGTCTCCCTTCGATTTGGTCTGGAATTCCGCATTTTCGGCCATCACCGCATCCAGCAGAACATCCTTCAGCTCCCGCAGCTGGGCCAGCTGCTGGGGCGTCAGGCGGCGCGCCACCCGGTCGAAATACCCGCTGAGGGCCAGCTCGCACTGGCGGCTGGAAGCAAGGCCTTTTTCGGTGACGTGCACCAGTGTCTTGCGGCGGTCGTTCGGGTCGGTGATGCGTTCGATCAGTCCATCCTGCTCCAGCTGGCGCAGCCACCGCGAAACGGCGGGCATCGGCTGCCGGACGGCAGCGGCCAGGTCGGAAACATAGATGCTTCCATCCGTTCCGTGCTGTTCAATGTTCGCCAGAACGCCTTCCAGCATCACGAAATGACACCTGGGGCACTCTTCCAGCGATGCCTTCATCCCGCGCTTGGCTTCGTCGCTCAGCTGGTGGAAGTAGTGGAACAGCCCGAACAGCTCCGGGGCGTTTTCCTTCGGCATGGGGAACCTCCTTGTTTGTTATCTACTGCAAATATTTAACACTTGATAACTATTTGCGTGTGATAATAATATACCCGCCTGCACCGGAATGCAAGCGGGTCAGATTTCTTTTTACAATTTCTTCATCACTGGGCAGGGGAGCGGATCACTCGTGGAGAGCACGGTCATGTTTCAGCCCGTCACGCATTCCGTGAATGCGGCCCAGCCCGTAAGCCAGCAGGGCGGCGCACAACAGGTTGAGCCAGCCCAGGCGGCTGCTGGTGGCCCCGGTACAATTCGCAAGGCCAATCACGATATTTGCCATACAGAGCAGGAACAGCATTTTGCCGATTTTGTCCAGATGGGCGATGCGGGAGTCGATGTCGGAGAACATGTCGAACTCGCCCAGTTCCGATTTGCGGCGGAAGTAGCCCCAGCGGAAGCAGCGGCCAACGGATTCGGCCCCAAGCTCCTCCATGAAATTTTCAAAATCAGAAGAGTTGTCCAGTGTTTCTACCCGGATGATGTATTCGCCCGGTTCGCATTTTTCAAAGGTGTAGGTGCAGAAGCCGCCACACGTCAGCGCCCAGCCCTCCTGTGCCATCTCGTTGAGCCAGCGTTCTTCTTTTTCAAATTCCCAGACCCAGAACCATTTGTGCATGGTTTTCGTCTCACTCATGACAATTCCTCCTTCAGGATGGTGCGGCCATTCGCGGCCAGCTCTTCCAGGCGGGCCAGCTCCCGCTTGAGCACGGCCAGGCCCGTTTCCGTCAGCTGATATTCTTTTTTCCGGCTCCCGCTTTCCATGGGCAGGGGAGAGATCCAGCCTTTTTCGCACAGTGCGTTCAAAGCACCGTACAAGGTCCCGGCGGCCAGCCGCACTCGCCCTCCGGAGAGCTGTTCGGTTTGCTGCATGATGCCGTAACCGTGTTGTGGGTGGTAGAGGGAAAGCAGGATGTAGTAAGTGGATTCCGTCAGAGCCAAATTTTCCATTGTATCGCCTCACTTTGTATCGACACACGATATATCGTAATTGCATTATATCGTGCGTCGATATATCTGTCAAGAGCTTTTTGGCAGGAAACCCTCTCAGTCACGCTTTGCGTGACAGCTCCCCAAAGGGGGAGCCATTGGCAAGCCGGTTTTGGTTGTGCTGACGGAACAAAGTTCAATAAAACCATAAAATAGAGTGCTCCGCTGTTTTGATTCACAGCATCTATCCAAACGCTCTTTGTCAAAGCGCAGTACAGATGCCGCTGATCTTTACAGCGGAGCACTTTCGTTTACGATATCAAAATACTTTCAGCGTCCAGCAGAAACCGGGCCGATTTGCCAAGGGCTCTCCCTTCGAGGAAAGACTCTCCCCGGCCGGGGAGAGATGTCGCGATAGCGACAGAGTGGGGAATCTGGCGCGAAGCGCCTGAGAGGGTATCTTACTTTCTCAAAAACTTATTGTCCACCCAGATGCAGACGCAGGCACCGAGGATGGAGATGACAAAGGAACTGAAGCTTCCGGTCGCGTGGATGCCGACCAGGCCGAACAGAAACTCGCCGACAAAGCTGCCCAGCACACCCAGAACGGCGTTGCGGGCAAACGATGTCTCGGTGCCCATAAAGCGGCCTGCGATGTACCCGGCCAGGGCGCCCACCAGTACGCCGATGACCAGCGAGGCCAGCAGCCCCACAAGGGAGAACAGACCCATCAGGCAGCCAACCAAAGCGCAGATGAGCGCGATGACGATCAGGATCGAGAGTGTGATCATAATGAGACCTCCTATTTGGTTTGTGCAGCTGCCTGCTCTGCCGCGTACCGGCAGACATCCTTCAGGCAGCAGCGTTCACATTCGGGTTTGCGGGCATTGCAGACGGCCCGGCCGTGCATGACGAACCGGTGGCACAGGTCGCTGCCCTCTTCGGGCGGGATGATCTTCCACAGCGCCATTTCCACCTTCTGCGGTTCTTTGATGCCGTCCACCAGACCGATCTTATTGCACAGGCGGATGCAGTGGGTGTCCGTCACGATGGCAGGCTTGCCGAACACATCGCCCATGATCAGGTTCGCGCTTTTCCGGCCCACGCCGGGCAGCGCCAGCAGCTCTTCAAAGGTGGTGGGCACCTTGCAGTCGTACCGGTCACGCAGCATCCGCATACAGGCCGAGATATCCCGCGCCTTGCTGCGGCCCAGCCCGCACGGCTTGACGATGGCTTCGATGTCCTCCGGTTCGGCAACGGCCAGCGACGCCACATCGGGGTACTTTGCAAACAGGTCCTGCACGACGATGTTCACCCGCGCGTCGGTGCACTGTGCAGCCAGCCGTACGCTGACCAGCAGCTGCCAGGCGTGGTCGTAGTCCAGTGTGCAGCCTGCATCCGGGTATTCCTGTTTCAATCGGTCAATGACCGTGCGCGCCAGCGCCTTTTTGGCGGAAAGGTCTTCCGCCGGGGAAGCTTTGCGCATGAGATCGCCTCGTTTCATATAAGGATAGCCTGATGATACCATGTTTCGACAAGTTTGTAAATGAATTTTGCGACATCGGGGCAGGCCCCTGCCAAAGAAGCGCTTGTCCTCAGCGGGAAAATGCGGTATACTATGATAAACAGGAAATTGTCTCAGATGAGCAAAGAGGAGGAACGACCGATGAACGAACCGCTGGCGCAGCGTCTGCGCCCCAAAACACTGGCCGAGGTCTGTGGGCAGCAGCATCTGCTGGCACCGGGGCGGGTGTTCCGCCGCACCATCGAGAGCGGAAAGATCCCCAACATGATCTTCTACGGCCCCTCCGGCACCGGCAAGACCACCGTGGCCCGCATCATTGCCGAAAACAGCGGGATGACTCTCCACAAGCTCAACGGCACCTCCTGCGGCACCGGCGACATCAAGGCGGTCCTCAAGGACATTGGCACACTGGCCGGGGCAGGGGGCATCCTGCTCTACCTCGACGAGATCCAGTACCTGAACAAAAAGCAGCAGCAGAGCCTGTTGGAGTGCATCGAGGACGGCAGCGTCACCCTCATCGCCTCCACCACCGAAAACCCCTACTTCTACATCTATAATGCGCTGCTGTCCCGCTGTACAGTGTTTGAGTTCCGGTCACTGGCGGCGGCGGATGTGGAGCAGGGCCTGCACAACGCACTGGAAAAGCTTTCGGCATCGGAGGGCGTCCCGGTCACGATGGACCCCGACGCCTGCACGTACCTTGCCGAGAGTGCCGGCGGCGACCTGCGCAAGGCGCTGGGCTGCCTCGATTTTGCCGTTACCGCCGCGCCGCAGGACGAGCAAGGCAAGCATATTTCCCTGGAAATGATCCGGCAGGTCACCCGCCGCACCGCCATGCGGTACGACCGGGACGGCGATGACCATTACGACATCGTCTCCGCCTACCAGAAATCCATGCGCGGCTCCGACCCGGACGCAGCGCTCCACTATCTGGCCCGCCTGCTGGAAGCAGGGGACCTGCCCTCGGCCTGCCGCCGCCTGATGGTCTGTGCCTGCGAGGATGTGGGCCTTGCCTACCCGCAGATCATCCCCATCGTCAAGGCGGCCATCGACGCGGCCAACATGGTGGGTCTGCCGGAAGCCCGGCTCCCACTGGCGGATGCGGTCATTCTGGTGGCCACCAGCCCCAAATCCAACAGCGCTTACAATGCGATCAATGCCGCCATCGCGGATGTGCAGGCCGGGCGCACCGGGCCGATCCCGCGCCAGCTGCAGAACAAGCACTTTGACGGCGAGGATGCCCTCGTCAAGGGGCAGAACTACAAATACGCCCACGACTACCCGAACCACTGGGTCGAGCAGCAATACCTGCCCGATGTGCTCAGGGATGTCCGGTACTACACCTTTGGGGAAAACAAAAACGAACAGGCGACCCGCGCCTACTGGGCCCGCATCAAGGGCGAAGACAAAGTATAAAAACCACAACAGGAGGAACTTATGCGTTATTCCAAGCAGCGCGAGCTGGTTTTGCGGAAGGTGGAAGAACTCTGCGACCACCCCACCGCGGAAGAGATTTTTGACAAAGCTGCACCGGAGTGCCCCGGCCTGAGCCTCGGCACGGTCTACCGCAACCTGAACAGTCTGGTGGAGGCGGGCCGGGTGCGCCGCGTCTCCATCCCCGGCAAGGCCGACCGGTTCGACCACACCCTGTGCTGGCACAGCCATCTCTACTGCAACGCCTGCGGCAGCGTCGTGGACGCCGATGTGGACGAAAAGCAGGTGATGAAGCTGGTCCGCAGCCAGAAGGGCGTCGTGCAGGACTGCGCGGTGGTCCTGTTCGGCCTGTGCGAGGCCTGCGCCCAAAAGCAGGCCGAAGCCTCCGTCTGAACCGAAAAATTCGCACTTCCTACTTGCCCTGCGGCGCAAAACAGGGTATACTAAAAGGAGCTTTCTGAAAATATCGAACCGAAGGATGGTTTCATCATTGGAGTACATTGCATTTGAACACAACGCCACCGCCGCAGAGCTGGTGCGCAAGACATACGACACCCCGCCGCTGGCCTTCGTCCACAGCTACGGCTGCCAGCAGAACGTCAACGACGGTGAGCGCATCAAGGGTGTGCTGGTGGATATCGGCTACGGCCTGTGCGACAAGCCCGAAGACGCCGACCTCATCCTCTTCAACACCTGCGCCGTCCGCGAGCACGCCGAGCAGCGCGTTTTCGGCAATGTGGGCGCGCTCAAGGGCCTGAAGGAGAAAAAGCCCGGCCTGATGATCGGCCTGTGCGGCTGCATGGCCAACCAGAAGCATGTGGTGGAAAAGCTGCGCCAGAGCTATCCGTATGTAGACCTCGTCTTCGGCGTGGACGGCATCGACACCCTGCCGCAGCTCATTGCGCAGAAGCTGCAAAAGCACAAGCGGGTCCTTCTGGAGCCTGCTCAGCGCCCCGTCATCGTGGAGAACATCCCCATCCGCCGCGAGAGCGAGTTCCGCGCCTGGCTGCCTATCATGTACGGCTGCGACAACTTCTGCACCTACTGCATCGTGCCCTATGTCCGTGGCCGCGAAAAGAGCCGCAAGCCCGGCGATATCCTGGCCGAGTTCCGGGGCCTTGTGGAAGCGGGCTACAAGGAGATCACCCTGCTGGGCCAGAATGTCAACAGCTACGGCAAGGGTCTGGAAGAGAAGGTGGATTTTTCCGACCTGCTCAACCTGCTCTGCTCGGTGCCCGGCGATTATCAGATCCGCTTCATGACCAGCCACCCGAAGGATGCCAGCCATAAGCTCATTGACACCATCGCCGCGCAGCCGCACCTGTGCAAGCACCTGCATCTGCCGGTGCAGTGCGGCTCGGACCGGATACTGGCCCAGATGAACCGCCATTACACCGTTGCGCAGTACCTCGAACTCATCGAGTACGCCCGCAGGACCGTGCCCGGCATCACCTTCTCCAGCGACATCATCATCGGCTTCCCCGGCGAGACGGAGGAGGATTTCCAGGGCACCCTCGACCTGATCCGGAAGGTCGGTTACATGCAGCTGTTCACCTTCATCTACTCCAAGCGCACCGGGACCAAGGCGGCAGAAATGCCCGACCCCACCCCCCGCAAGGAAAAGACCGAACGGATGAGCCGCCTGCTGAAGATCCAGGACGAGATCGCCATGGGCCTCGTCAAGGCACAGGTGGGCCAGACCGTCCGCGTCCTCGTGGAGAGCTTTGGCCGCAGCGAGGGTACCCTCTCCGGCCGGTTGGACAACAACCTGACCGTCGAGTTCGCCGCCGACCCCGGCTGGATGGGCCGGTATGCCAATGTGCACCTCACCGGTGCCCGCGCCACCGTCCTGCTGGGCGAGCTGGCAGATTGACCAGGATTTCCCGGAGCGGAACGGCTCCATCAAACAAAAAGAATATTAAAGGAGACTATTCTTATGGATTGCATCGACCTCTTTAAGCGTGCCGCCATGGCACTGCAGACCGACCCCCGCTATCTGGCCCTCGACCAGGCCCGCAAGCTCAACGACAACGATGAGGAGCTGCAGAACATGATCGGCGAGTTCAACCTTGCCCGCATGGACCTGAACAACGAGATCGGCAAGAGCGAGCGCAGCGATGCGCGCATCTCCGAGCTGAACGAGAAGGTCAACGACCTGTACGGCAAGATCATGGCCGATGAGGGCATGGTGGCCTACAACGAGGCCAAGAAGGACTGCGAGAACCTCGTCAACTACATCGACGCCATCATCAACACCGCGATGAACGGCGGCGACCCCATGACCGTGCAGGAACCCAGCGCGTCCTGCACCGGCAGCTGCTCCACCTGCGGCGGCTGCCACTGAGCACATGTGAAACGGAAAACGCGGCTGCGCTTTGCAGGCCGCGTTTTCCTTGCAAAAGCGGTTACTCCCTGCAAACCAGAGCAGACGGCCTCTCGCACACAGGCCGGTCTGCCCGGCACAATGTTTCAAAACTGCGATCAAACAGGGATTCAATGCAAGAAAGGTGGACTACCATGGCGGAACTGTCGCCCATGATGCAGCAATATCTGGAAATCAAAAAACAACACAAGGACGAGATTCTGTTCTACCGCATCGGCGACTTTTACGAGATGTTCTTCGACGATGCCCGGACGGCCTCGCGGGAGCTGGACCTGACGCTGACCGGAAAGCAGTGCGGTCAGGAGGAGCGCGCCCCCATGTGCGGGGTGCCCTTCCACAGCTACGAAGGCTATGTGGCCCGACTCATCGCCAAAGGCTACAAGGTCGCCATCTGTGAGCAGGTGGAAGACCCCGCCAAGGCCAAGGGCCTCGTCAAGCGGGATATCATCCGTGTGGTCACGCCCGGCACCATCATCGAGAGCAGCATGCTCCAAGATGATAAAAATAACTACATCGCGAGCATTTTCATCAAGGGGAACACGGCGGGCCTCTGCTTTGCCGACGTTTCCACCGGCACGGCCCACATCACGGAACTCCGGCAGGAAAAGGTCGTCCCGGCTGTCATCACCGAGCTGTGCCGCTACCACCCCAGTGAGGTGCTGATGAACCCCAACACCCTCGACTGCCGGGAGCTGACCACCTACCTGAAGAAAAATATGCAGTGCTCCGTCGAACTTGTCGAAGAGGAGCGCTATGCGCCGGGCCTTGTGGCCATCGCGCTGGAAAATCAGTTCGGCCGCGACTGGCCCGCGAAGACCGGCATCGACGAAAAGGGCAATGTTCGCTTTGCCATGGCGGCGTTGCTGGAATATCTGCACGATACCCAGATCAAGGGCGTCGAACGCCTGAAGACCGTCATCAGCTACAACAAGGCGCAGTTCATGCGGCTGTCGCCGGTCACGCGGGCCAATCTGGAACTGACCGAGACGCTGCGCGGCCGCGAGAAGCGGGGCACCCTGCTCTGGGTGCTGGACAAGACCAGCACCGCCATGGGCAAGC
>ENA-OQRB01001818-OQRB01001818.1-human-gut-metagenome-genome-assembly--contig:-NODE-1818-length-11475-cov-11.718214_pt1 | contig 11475 bp, 9 predicted proteins | sample MGYA00243235_ERZ505100 | MGnify/ENA primary metagenome ERZ505100 (study PRJEB26097, sample SAMN02712145) | human gut metagenome | biome: Gut microbiome | host: Homo sapiens | place: Denmark...
CCATTTTCTTTCCCGAGAAAGAAAACGGGCGTCGCCCGTCCAAAAGAAAGGCGTTCCCCATTGCAAGCGAGCAGCTCGAAGAGCTGCAATGCTTGCCGAATCGGGTGCCTACCAAGCAGTGTATCTAAACGACTTGACTATCTTCTATCTTCGCTGTCGCTTTGCCTGCAATTCGCTACCCTTACGCAATCTCCGTCTACTTCGGATTTGTGCAGATTTGCTTCTGCCTGCCAAGGCAGCATTGTCGGCGCTTGCCGCGATATGCGCACTTTCGATAGCAGGCGATTACACCGCACCGAAACAAGATTCGAGAGCGGCAGCGGATAATAGAAGTAGACCAAATCGTATAGCAGCTCTAACGCGGCTCCGCTGCGCGCAGGCATTTCCATTCCGGAGGCAAAAAGCCCCTTCGAGCCCAAGACTGCCAATCTAAGCCTTTCTCTTGGGGTTCCAAAGGGGCCATTCTCTTTCGCGAAAGAGAATAGCCCCTTTGACTCGTGCAGCGCCTTCGGCGCTGCGATCCCCGCGGCACAAGTGCCGCAAAGTGCTTTGCATTTATGCAAAATGAATGGTAATCGGACAAATCTCTGCTTTTGTCCCCACGCGCATGTTGGGTCCGAACAGGCCGACACCGGAGGTGACGATGTTGTGCATCTTTCCCTTTTGGAGATACCCGCAGGCATTTTCCCACATCAGCTTGATGGTGAGATTTCCCGGGAACATCTGTCCATCGTGCGTGTGGCCGCAGAGGTCTACGTCGACGCCTGCGTCCGCAAGCTCCTGCAGCTCCTTGGGCTGGTGGTCGAGGACAATGATGGGCTTATTCTTATCCATATCCGCCGTGATCTCGTCGGGCGTCTTGCGCGTTTCGATGCCGCGGCCCGGGCGGTGCGCGTCGGGGCGGCCATAGAGGTAGAACTTTCCGTCGATGAGCGTGCCCTCGTCGCGCAGGAGCGTAATGTTCGCGTTCTTCAAAAATTCGTCCATGCGCGGGTCGCTCTCCTTCTTCTCGCTCTGGCGGAAGGTGAAGCCTGCGAGCACCGGCTCTTCGATGTCGTGGTTGCCGTAGCAGGCGTAAACGCCGTATTTCGACCGGATGCTGCGCAGCGTGGCGGCGATGGTCTCAGGGTCTTCCACCGCCTCCCACTCGTTATCGAAGATGTCTCCCGCGATGACGACGAGGTCGGCGTCTTGTTCGTTGATCCTGTCTACCATCTGCTGCATCTGCTTTTCGCCGATGTTGTAGCCAAGGTGCAGATCGGCCACGAGCACGACCTTCATCTCGTCCATGCCCTCAACAGTCTTATCGACCGTCACGTCATACGACGTCACGTGGATGATGCGCGCGTTGACGACGCCCCAGATGGATGCGATCAAAATGACCAGCGCGCACACACAGCCCGCGATGCGGTGCATCTGTGTCGTGACGAAAATGTGCTTGAACGGCAGCACGTACCCCAGCAGCAGCCGCAGCAGGTCCGCCGCGATGACCGCGAGCAGCACATACAGCAGTACGCCGAGCCAGTAGTTGCCGATGAGCTTCATCACGCGCCGCGCCCGCCCCTCCGGCAGGAAAAACGCGATGACGATGGAGCAGGCCAGAAACGCCTGCACAGCCACGGGCAGCGCCCAGTGGCGCGCTGTGCGGAAAAACGGGAACCAGGCCTTCACCCAGCCCATCACGCGGCGCAGTAAATAGTAATTCGCCAGCAGGTACACCGGCGCAAGCAGAATCGCGATCATGTCAACGCGGGAGCATCGCTCCCCTCGCTTCCTTTCGAATCAAAAATCTTCGGTCATCATAGCACGTTTTTCTATCCATTGCAACGCATCCCCGCGGTTGACATTCCGCATGCGGCATGATACCTTTAGAGTCGAAAAATAACATGGATCAAGGAGGACGATCCGATGAAAATGCTCGAAACCATCCACATTCTCCCCGTGCGCGCGGAGAGCGCTGCGCACGCGCCGCTGCGCGGCAAAAAGCTCGACCAGCGCGCCGTGCTGCAAGTCGTCCGCAAGGTCGACTGGAAAAAGGCCGGCCTCATCGCCGGCGGCGTGACTATCGTGTGCGCCGCAGCCGGCACAGCGAGCCGGTACAAATTCTATCAGGGCATCGTCGCGCGCGAGCTCAAAAAGCAGCTCGCCCCGCTGAATGACAAGCTCGACGCCCTGCAGGCTGAAAACCGCATGCTGCGCGCGGAGCTTGAAAAGAAGAACGCCCCCTCCGAGGAACAGAACTGAACCAAAATTGCCCGAACAAATTCCTGTTCGGGCGATTTTTGTTCTCCTCTGGCGCTTTCCCCCTCCGCATGGTAAAATGGGTGAAAACAGGACTGTTTTCCGCCAAAAGTCTTCATTGCTACCCACGGTTGCGCGATTGCCTACTGCAATACATGGCGTTTTGCGCGCAATAACGTTATGCTCTTTGCGAAAGGAGGAACCATGGCACTACCTGAAAAACTCTATGCACTGCGCAAAAAGAGCGGCCTTTCGCAGGAGCAGCTCGCGGAGGCGCTGAACGTCTCGCGTCAGGCCATCTCCAAATGGGAGGGCGGCAGCGCGATGCCTGAGAGCGACAAGCTCCTCGCGCTGAGCAATTACTTCGGCGTCTCGCTCGACTACCTTCTAAAAGACGGTGCGCCGAATGCCGCGCCCGCCGAAGCGCAGGAGGAGCACCGGACGATGCGGCTTTTGAGCCTCATTCTCTGCTTCGGCGGCGCGGCCACGCTGATCGTCTATGGCGTTTTGTCGATCCTTGTCCCGTCCGTTCCCGCGCAGATCAGCGGATCGTCGATGATCCGCATCGACGGCAGTAGCATTTTTCTGCTGCTCTGCGTCGCGGCCATCGCCGCGGGCGCGGCGCTGCTGCTCAAAAGCACCAAACACAAATAAGGAGGTCTCTCCATGAAAGCTCTGTCCTGCACCTTCGCCGTGCTGGCGATCCTGCTCTCCGACGTGATGTGCGCCGCCGTCGCATTCAGCTATTGCGACATGCTCTGGGGTATCCGCTACGCTTCCTACAGCGCACCGGCGAGCACCGCGTTTCTGCTCGTCATCCCCTATGCCGCCGCCATCGCGGTCTGCGCCGCGCTCGCGGTCATCTTTTGGCGAAAAAGCGCAAAATGCTGAAAAAGAACCACCGTATGGCGAGCCATACGGTGGTTTCTCCTTTACTTTCTCACAAACAGGATGCCGAGCGTGTTCGGGCCGCAGTGGCACGAGACGGTGCAGCCCGCCTGCGTCTCTTCGACGGTCTCAAACGAGCCGTACTGTGCCGCTTCCTCCTTCGCCGCGGCCACGACGTTCGCGTCCGCCGCCGCGTGGGTGATGAACGCGAGCTCCGGCGCGATGTCCTCGCGCCCGTCAAGGCGCTCTTTTACATACTGGCGGATGCACTTTTCAAACGAGCCGCGGTACTTCTTGCACACGGCCATCTTGCCGTTTCGCACCTCGATGCAGGGCTTCAGGTGCAGAAGATTCGCGCCCAGCGCGGCCACGGCCGAGCAGCGGCCGCCCTTTCGCATGTAGTCGAGGCGCTCGATCAAAAAGCTCGCCTCGACCTTCGGCGCGAGCGCGCGCACGCGCTCGGCGATCTCCGCGCCGGAAAGGCCCTGCTCGGCGAGCTTCGCCGCCGCGACGACCAGAAGGCCCTGGCCGGTGCTCAGATTCTCCGAATCGACCACAAAGACGTTCGCATACTCCTGCGCCGCGGCGCAGGCATTCTGATAGCAGCAGGAGAAATTCGCGCCGATGGTGATCTGCACCACCGCGTCATACTCGTTCGCGTAGCGCGCGAACATCTCGCCGTACTCGTACTGGCTGACCGCCGACGTGCTGCAAAGGTCTCCGCCGCCGTCCACGTGGGCAAAAATGTCGGCGGGCGTGATGTCCACACCATCGTGGAAGTCCTTGCCGTCCTTGATGACGCACAGCGGCGTGACGGCAATATCATAGCGCTCGAGCAGCGCGGGCGACAGGTCGCACGTGCTGTCGGAAATAATCTTCACTCGCATCGTTCGTTTCTTCCTTCCTGAAAGATAAAAACCTCATCTGCGGGCATCCCCGCCGGAACTTACAACATCAGATTTTATATTTTTACCGCAAGCAGATGAACTCTTTCTCAACGCAACATCAACTTCTGTTGATATTTCTTCCGCCCGTTCCGCAAAAAAAGGGCCCCCGAAGAAAATCTTCGGGGGCTCTCCTGTTTGCTTTTATCGCTTACTTGCTCAGGCAACGATAGAGGAAGGTGACGATCTGCCCGCGCGTGCAGTCGCCCGCGGGGTCGAAAGTCGTCGCGCTCGCACCGGTGGTCACGCCGTTTTCCACGGCCCACAGGACGGCGTTTGCGTAGTAGGCGTCCGCCTTCACATCGGTGAACGGATTCTCCGCCTTGCTCTCAGGGCTGTTCTGCATGCGATACAGGAACGTCACGATCTGACTGCGCGAGCACGTCGCGTCGGGCGCGAACAGCGTGTCGCTCATGCCAGAGGTGATCTTGTTCTCGACGGCCCACAGGACGGCCTTATAGTAGTAGCTGTCCGCCTTCACGTCGGTGAAGGTCATCTCGCTTGCGGTCGGCTCGGGGCTGCCGGCGGCGCGCCACAGGAACGTGACGGCCTGCGCACGGGTGCAGGACTCGTTGGGAGCAAAGGTCGTCACGGTCTTGCCGGAGGTAACGGCCTTGTCGACCGCCCATTTCACAGCGTCCTCATAGTAGGCACCGGCCTTGACATCGGTGAAGTGACCGGGCTCAAGCGCGTCGTCCTTCGTGATGTACTCGACCAGTTCAACGCCCAGCTTGTGCGCCTTTTCGGCCATGGCCTTGCCGTTCTCGGTGGCAAGGGCACGGGCGTCGCTCGCCTTGGCGAGCTCGTCGGTCGTGACGAAGTCCTTGTAGAGCTCCTGCTGGAGGGCGGCGAGTTTATCGGCGACGTAGGTCTTGGCCTCAGCCTTCAGCGGCGCGCCGGTGATCTTCTCGGCGTTGGCGATGTAGCCGCCGAGACCCTCAAACGTGAAATAATAGGAATCCTTCCAGTTGCTCGGATAGGTCTTGAAGCCGGAAACGCGCTGCCAGTTGCCCTCGGCATCCTGCGCCCAGCTCGTACCGTAGGTGCAGAAGGTGTCGGGCTTTTCAGTCGTAAACTTCGCGGACGCGGTGCTGACCTGATAACCCTTGTACATACCGTCGATCAGCATGGGATAGTACGGGACAAACACGTTGTAGGACATGTTGCCGACGCCGACCCAGCCCACGGTCGCGGTCTCGACCGGACGGTCCTTGAAGAGCTGGAAGATCTCGATCTCCTGGTTGCTGGCTTTGCCGATGGAGGAGAGCTTGTAGTAGCCGAACACATCGTCCTTGTCGAGCTTGCGGTCGGCCTTGATGTTGGTGTAGAGCGCGACGAGCTTGTCGCTCGCCTCAAGGTTGGAGATGGTGAATTTCGTGTTGTCAGCCACGAGCGCGTCGCTGTCGTACTTGTAAGTAGCGTTCAGGTAGTTCAGGCCGTCGATCATGCGCTGGTCCATCTTCTCGCTGATGCGGGCATAGGACGCACGGAAGTCGATGATGTTCTTTGCCTCGTCGCCGACGAACGTTCCGGCCTTCTTCGCCACCGCGATCAGGTCCTTGGAGGCGATGACGTTCTCATCGTCCAGATCGACGCGGCCGATGACGGCCATGTTGGGTTCAAGAAAGATCATGTTGTTGTTGAGCTTGATGGCGACATACTGCGTGCCGCTGCAATTTTCAACGTACCAGACCTCGTCCTTGTCGCAGACGAACACGCCGGAGGCGTACACGCAGCCGTAATTCTCGTAGATGTCGAGCAGCAGCTTCACGCCCTCGCGCGCGGAGGATGCCTCGGCCAGGATGATGGTCGGGATATCGGTCTCCTCAATGCCGATGCGCTCGCTCTTGTTCGCTTCCGCCCATTCGGCGTCGCGGTACGGGTCGGCTTCCGTCACCTTTTCGTTGCCGTAGAGCGTTTCGGTCGCGGAGACGGACACGCCCTTTTCGTTCGTGCCGAACTCGGTGTAGGAGTAGTGGTCGGCCTTTTCGCCGCACTCGGGGCAGATACCGTCATAGTAGATATCGTTCGTAAAATAGGTGAAACGGTAGCTGTCGTGGGTGAAATCCCACTCGAACGGTCCGTATTCCGGGCAGCCGACGTAGTGGTCGCCCTGCTTCCACTTGCCGCTCTCGCTGATGAACCAGAGCTTGTTGTAGTCAGAGCCGTAGTCCTCCGTGCGGGCGACGAAGGGCGTGCCTTCTTCGACGAGGTCGCCGCCGACGTAGATCGTCGTGCAGGCGGAGGCGCTGATGGTCGTCGCGGCAAAGGCCGCGGCCGTCACCAGACAGGTGCAGAGAAACTTTTTGAGTACGCTTCCTTTCATGTGTTGTTTCCTCCTAAAATTTTCAGTGTTCGAACGAATGCCGCTTTGTCTGCAAAGTCGATGTATTCCCCCGTTTACTTTATCACGCTACCGTAATATAGCGCTTTATTTTGCGTTCCGCAAGAGGCAGATCTGCAAAAACACCGCTTCAGTCTCTCATTTCGTCACACTTGCACAAAGCAAGCCATATTATTCGACGCGATTTATTATAATATAGCATAGCATCTGTTATTCCGCTACCATCAAAAAGGCGAAAGCCATTGCACATTTTTGGTCAAATCGTCCACCGGTGGCGAACAGCAAAAACTCCGCAACAGAAGTTGCGGAGCTTTTGCATATTTCCTTTTATTCCGCCGCGATGCGCCAGAGCTCGGCCTGCTCGCGGATGGCGGTGAAGCGGCGGTAGACGCCGTTTTGCTTCACCAGCTCGTCATGCGTGCCGGACTCCGCGATGCGTCCGTCCTCCACCACAAGGATCTGGTCGGCATTTCTAATGGTTGCCAGGCGATGGGCGATGGTGATGATCGTCTTGCCGCGCGTCAGCTCGGAGATTGCCTGCTGGATGAGGTGCTCGTTTTCGGGGTCGATGCTCGCCGTCGCCTCGTCAAGGATGATAATGGGCGCGTTTTTTAAGATCGCGCGGGCGATGGAGATACGCTGCTTTTCGCCGACGGAGAGCGTGCCGCCGCCCTCGCCGACGACGGTGTCGTAGCCGTTCGGCAGCGCCATGATGAAGTCGTGGCAGCGCGCCTTTTTCGCTGCCGCGATCATCTCGTCCTCCGTCGCGTCGGGCTTGCCGAAGAGGATGTTCGCGCGGATCGTGTCGTTGAAGAGGTAGACGTTCTGGAAGACCATCGAGATGTTCGAGAGCAGACTGTCGCAGGTAAATTCGCGCAGGTCGTGTCCGCCGACAGAAATGCTGCCGCTCTGCGGGTCGTAAAAGCGCGCGAGCAGGCTGCAAATGGTCGTCTTGCCGCTGCCGGAGGGGCCAACAATGGCGGTCGAGGTCTTCTCGGGGATGGTAAACGACACGTCCTTGAGGATCTTTCGCTCATCGTAGCCGAAGTCGACGTGGTCGAAGCGGATGTCGTAGCGGCCGAGCTTCACATCGTGGCCGTCCGCGTCGATGAAGTGCTCACCTCTGAGCGCGTCGAGCTGGTCCATCGCGTCATCGATGACGCCGAGTGTGTGCGCGCTGTCGCTGATGGGCTCAAGGCTCGCAAAGATGCTGAACGAGAAGAAGACAAACATCAGCATGACGGAAAAATCCATCTGCCCGTTCAAACACTGCATCGCCGCCGCGAACGCGAGGCCCACGCTGCCGCACTTGAGCGCGAGCAGATGCAGGGCGTTGGCGGGCACATAGCCCCACTCAATTTTTAAGTGGATGCGCTTGCTGTCGCCGATGGCCTTTGTCACCGATTCCATCGCCGCGCCGCTCTTCTTGCCGAACGACTTAACGACCGCAAGGCCGCGCGCATATTCGATGACCGCGCCGGTCATGTCGCGGTTCGCCTGCGCCTCCACGGGCGCGTTGACGCTGCTGTAATGCGAGATGATGAGCATGAAGCCGAGCGACAGCGCCGCCGCGGCAAGCGCGATGAGCGCCGTGACCGGACTGCACACGGCAAGGCAGACGAAGATAACGAGGAAATTTAAGTACCCGCCGATGAAGTTGTCGATCATGCGGATGCCCATGTTTTCAAGCGTTGAAAGGCCCGTCGTGATGGAATTCAAGATATTGCCGGTGCTCATTGTCTGGAAGTAACCGAGCGACACGCGCTTGAGCGCATCGCCGACGGCAAGGCGGTCGCGCGCTGTGAGCTGGTAGCTGATGGGCTCCTGCAATCTCGCGCGGAGATAGTCGAAGAGGAAGCGCAGCAGCACGAGCACGATCTGAATCACGATCGTCTTCCAGATCCACGCGGCGTCAAACGCCGCGCCGCCCGACTGCGACTCGATCAGAAGTCCCACGGTGTAGGCCGCGAGCGCCAGCGGCAGCGCCGCGAAGATATGGGAGAAAAAGGTCATCACAAAGCCGAGGTACAGCTTGCCCTTGAATTCGCCGCACCAGTCGATGATGCGTTTTACCGTTTTGAACATTGCTCACGCCTCCTTTTTCGCGGCTGAGACCGCCCAGTTTTGCGCGCCGATGTGCGCCAGCCACATGTCCTTGTAGAGCGGGCAGGAGGCAAGCAGCTCCTCCTGCGTGCCCGCAGCCTCGATCGCGCCGTTTTTGAGCACAACAATGTTGTCGGCATTTTTGATCGTGGACAGGCGGTGCGCGATGACGAGCAGCGTCTTGCCCTTCGTCAGCGCAGCGATGCTGCGCTGGAGCTTGTCCTCATTTTCGGGATCGGTGAAGGCCGTGGCCTCGTCCAGAATGACGATGGGCGCGTTTTTGAGCATCATGCGCGCGATGGCGATGCGCTGCTTTTCGCCGCCGGAGAGGCGCTTGCCCGCCTCGCCCGCAGGCGTGTCGTAGCCCTGCGGGAGCTTTTCGATGAATTCCTCGCACTGCGCGGCGCGCGCCGCGGCCCGGACCTGCTCGTCCGTCGCGCCCGGATCGCCGAGGCGGATGTTTTCAAGCAGCGAACAGTTGAAGAGGAAATTATCCTGCGTGACAAAGCTGACGTATTCCGAGAGCTGAGAGAGCGGCATATCCTTGACATTCACGCCGCCGACCGTGATCTCGCCCGAGCTCACATCCCAGAATCGCGCGATGAGCTTCGCGACCGTCGACTTGCCGCCGCCCGACGGGCCGACGAGCGTGGTGAAGCTGCCCTCGGGGAGCGTTAAGTCGATGCCGTACAGCACCTCGTCCTTTTCCTCTCCCGTGTAGGAAAAGCGGACATTTTTGAGCGCGACGTCCGTGTGCTCTACCTTTGCGCGCTGCGCCGGTTCGGGCAGCGACGGCATCTCGAGAAATTCCTGCAAATTCTCCACCGTGAACTTGACCTGCCGCATATTTTCGGAAAACACTTCTAACTTCGCCAGCGAGCCGACCATCGAGATCGACAGCATCACTGCGAGCGCCGCCTGCGGCGCGGTGATCGTGCCACGGTCCGCCAGCGCAAGCGCGGCCGGCAGCGTGCCGATGAGCGTCGAGGGGAAGAGTGCGAAGCTCAGCTTCATCGTGACGAACGTGGACGTGAGCCACCGGACGACAAACGTGCGGAAGTCATTGATTGCGCCCGCGTATTTTTCATAGCTGACGCCCGCACGGCCAAAGGCCTTGATGACCTCGATTCCCTCGATATACTCGACGATCGTGCTGTTCATGTAGCTTGCAGATCGGTCGTACTTTGAAAAGCTCTCGCCGCTGATCTTGAACGTAAGCCCCATGCAGAGAAAAGAAAGCGGGAACGTCACGAGCGACGCGAGCGCCAGCCGCCAGTCGATGCACAGCAGCGCGAGGATGCTGACGACGGGCAGCACGATGTGTCCCGCACCCTCGGGGATCATGTGCGCGAGCGGCGGCTCGAGATTTTCGATCTTGTCGACCATCATGCTCTTGATCTCGCCGATGGAGTGGTTCTCCACATCGCCGAGCGGCGCGTGGAGGAAGCGGTCGGCCAGCCGCAGGCGCAGCGCCTCCAAGATCGTGTAGGCCATCGCGTGCGACACGCCGGTCGACAGGCTGAAGAGCAGAATTTTGACGGCATAGGCCAGCAGCGCCAGCAGGCACCACTTTATAATTCCCGCCGCCGTAGCCGTTCCCGCCACGAACAGACACAGCATTGCGTACATGCAGTAAAACGGCGCAAGCCCTGCCGCCACGCTGAGCACGGACAAAACGACCGACAGGTACATCCGCTTTTTCTCGCCCTCCGCGTAGGCAAAGAGCGTGCTCATCCAGCTTTTCTTTTTTTCATCCTTCATATCGTCTTCCCCTTTCCCTGCGGTACTCCGACGGCGTCAAATGCATGACCTTTTTGAACGCACCGGTGAATTTGCCCGCGCTGTCGTAGCCGACACGCCCGCCGACCTCGGCGACGCTCAGGCCCTTTTCTTTCAGCAGCAGCTCTGCCGCCAGATTCATGCGGTAATTCGTCAGCCACGTGCCGATGGCCGCGCCGCAGACCGAACGGAAGCACGTCTTCATCGGTGTCATCGGAATGTCGAAGCGGCTCGATAGCTCCTCCTGCGTGAAATTTTCCGCCACATGCTCGGCTAAAAAGCGCTTGATGGCCTCGACCTTTTCGACCTGCGTTTTGTAGAAGTACGGACGCTCGCTCTCCACCTGCGGAATAGTCATCGCGTCGAGGTAGAGCAGCAGCTCTAAAATCTTGACCTTGAAGTACGGGATGCGGATCTTTTCCGGCACGCGGTACATCTCGCCGAAGATGTGCTCCATCCGCTCTGCCCCGCGGACGACGCGCGGCGTGCTGCCGAGCTGCCAGCGCTCGATGATCTTCTCCGGCGTCGCGGGAAAGTCCCTGACTTCGCGCGGGAGCGATTCTCTCACAATGTTCCGGTCGAACGCGACCGTCAGCCCGTGGTAGTGGCAGGACGGGAAGTGGAACGTGCCCGTGTGCTGCTCGCGCAAATCGAGCTTCATATCCCCTGCCGCCGTGTAGGCGACTAAGTTGTCGCCCGCGGGGTATTCCATGCGCCCCTCGCGGCAGTGGTCGATGGCGAGCATCCGCCGGTTGGCCACAAAGTCGCACTCGTAGTGCTCCATGTGAAAGTCGTTGAACGCGAGCATCACGCCCGAAAAGATCTCATAGGTGGTCATCGTGCCGTCGCCGGTCTCGTTTCGAAACTGCCAGACCGCGCAGCCGTCGCTCTGCGCCAGCAAAATAGCGCCCTGATGTTCAAATAGTTTCTCTGCGGTCATCTCTTCCGCTCCTGTCTTTTTCAGGTTAGTTGTCTCTAACTGTTTGGCAGTATACCACAGCTTTTGCCGCTTGTCTTTCCCCATCGGGCGAAATTGTTCCGTTTGGACACCAATTTTGCCGCCGTGGGTCAAAAAAGAGGGCGGGTAAGGCTCTCTGCTGGTAAGACAGTAAAACTCAAATTTCTTGGAACAGGCATGATCTCGGTCATGCCTGTTCCGCTTTTAGCAGCTCATCC
>ENA-OQRB01001820-OQRB01001820.1-human-gut-metagenome-genome-assembly--contig:-NODE-1820-length-11468-cov-4.706563_pt1 | contig 11468 bp, 8 predicted proteins | sample MGYA00243235_ERZ505100 | MGnify/ENA primary metagenome ERZ505100 (study PRJEB26097, sample SAMN02712145) | human gut metagenome | biome: Gut microbiome | host: Homo sapiens | place: Denmark: Copenhagen...
GGTAGCGTGAACAAGTAGGCAAAAAAATAACCCCTTTAGGGGAAGCCTGAAAAAACAATGCGATCGGCAAACTTTTCAGTGCCCCTTTAGGGGTTGTGTCCGTAAAAAGCCCTTTTAGGGCTTACTCAAGCCTCCGGCTTAGCCGGAGGTCTTGACTTATTAAGCAAATAAATTCCGCACGCTTTATCTCTTATTCGTGCCCCACGAAATGCCTTGGCATTTTGGGGAAAGGAAAAACAATCACAGTGCTTTTTGCGATTTGCAAAACAAATTGCATCGGCACGAAGTTTGTTTCGACGCGGGGTTGACTTTTGAGAATACTGTGTTATAATTACTTTACAAATTAATATTACCCAAAAAAGACTGTGAAGCAGAAAAAGATCATTATTAGTCGTTTCAGAGAGTCGGCGGCAGGTGAAAGCCGATACGAAAATTATGATGCATAGCTCTCTGCGGAGTTGCCGCTTTGAATTTCAAATAGGAGCGGACGCTTAACCGCGTTATCGGTTGAGGCATTAAATGATGCTAAAGGGCAAACGTTGTTTGCCGAAGTAGGGTGGTACCGTGTAGTTATTTCTACGCCCCTATATCAAATGGGGCGTATTTTTTATGCCCTTTTACCGAGAAAGGAGTTTTGAAAATGCTTGAAGGATACAAAAAATACATTCCGTTTAAGCCGATTAACCTGCCGGACAGAACTTGGCCGGACAAAGTAATTACCAAGGCGCCGATTTGGTGCTCCGTTGATATGAGAGACGGCAACCAATCACTTGTGGACCCGATGAACTTGCAGGAAAAATTAGAGCTTTTCCAAACGCTTGTCAACATAGGCGTTAAAGAGATTGAGGTTGGATTTCCGTCTGCCTCGGAAACGGAATATGAAATTTTGCGCACGCTGATTGAAGGAAACTATATTCCCGACGATGTTACGATTCAGGTGCTGGTGCAGGCGCGCGAACACCTTATCAAAAAAACATTTGAGGCTATCAAGGGCGCAAAAAACGTTATCGTGCATTTTTACAATTCAACTTCAACGCTGCAGCGCAAGGTTGTTTTCAAAACAGATATGCAGGGAGTTATCGATATCGCCGTAAACGGCGCAAAGCTTATCAAGCAGCTTACGGACGAGGAATTAAAGCGCAATCCGGATATGAATATCAGATATGAATATTCGCCCGAAAGCTTCACGGGCACCGAGATTGACAATTCCGTTTGGATTTGCGAAGAGGTTATGAAGGTTATGCAGCCCACGCCCGAAAACCCGATTATTCTTAACCTGCCCTCCACGGTGGAATGCTCCACTCCGAACGGCTATGCAGACCAAATCGAATATTTCTGCCGCCACATCAAAAACCGCGACTGCGCAATCATTTCGCTGCACCCCCATAACGACAGAGGCGAGGGCGTTGCCGCAACGGAGCTTGCGCTTATGGCGGGAGCAGACAGAGTTGAGGGCACGCTTTTCGGCAACGGAGAGCGCACCGGCAATGTTGACATGGTTACATTGGCGCTTAACATGTGGACTCAGGGAGTTGACCCCGAGCTTGATTTCCACGATATAAACAAAATTAAAGATATTTATGAGCGCACCACCAAAATGAAGGTGCCGCCGCGCTGGCCCTATGCGGGCGAGCTTGTGTTTACCGCTTTTTCAGGCTCTCACCAAGACGCTATCAATAAAGGCAAAATATATATGGAGCAAAGCAATTCCGATTATTGGGAAATTCCGTATTTGCCGATTGACCCTGCCGATGTTGGCAGAGAATATGAGCCTATTGTGCGCATAAATTCTCAAAGCGGCAAGGGCGGAATGGCATTTATTCTTGCAAACGATTACGGAATTAAAATGCCGAAGGCAATGCAGGGCGAATTCAGCGCAATTGTGCAAAAGGCTTGCGACGATTCCGGCAAGGAGCTGCAGCCCGATGAAATTTTTGATTTGTTCCAAAAGGAATACAGAAATGTTTGCGGCCCTTACAGACTGCTTAATTACAAAATCACGGAGGAAAAGAGCGAAAGCGAGGAGCTTACAAACGTTCATTTCACCGGTGAGCTTAAATACAAAGACAACGAACCCGTTAAAACAGAGGGCTACGGCTCCGGCCCAATCGGCGCATTTTGCGATGCCATGAACAAGGCGGGACTTGCATGCTATGAATTTGTGGATTACAGCGAGCATGCAATTTCGGTCGGTTCCGATTCAAAGGCCATTTCATATATTCACATTAAAAATCCGCAAGGAAAAGACATTTTCGGCATAGGCGTTTCGCACAACATCGGCTACGCTTCAATGAAGGGCATTATCTGCGCAATCAACCGCGATCAAAAAGACACAATGCGCGACGACACAATGCCCGGCATATTCGATAAATGCTGAGGCGTTGAAAAAAGCACGCAAAAAGCTCAAACAATTTCTTTCGGCGGATTGCCGAACACAGAAAGGCAAAATATGAAAAATTACAAAATCACAGTGTTAAAGGGCGACGGTATCGGCCCGGAAATAGTTGATGAATGCATCAAGGTGCTTGATGCGGCAGGCAAAAAATTCGGTTTTGAATTTGATTACAATTATCAGCTGCTCGGCGGCTGCGCAATTGACGCAACCGGCGTGCCCTATCCCAAAGAAACGGCAGAGGCCTGCAAGGCTTCGGACGCTGTTTTGCTCGGCGCGGTAGGCGGCCCGAAATGGGATAATCAGCCCGGCAGCAACAGGCCGGAAAAGGGCCTGCTTTCAATAAGGGAGGATTTGGGATTATTTGCAAATCTGCGCCCCGCAAAAATTTTTGCGCCGCTTAAATCCGCATCTCCGCTTAAAGAAGAAATCATAGGCAACGGGCTTGACATTCTTATCGTTCGTGAGCTTACGGGCGGAATTTATTTCGGCGACAGAGGCACTTACGAGGAAAACGGCGTTGTCGGCGCATACGACACGGAAAGATACACCTATCCTGAAATTAAAAGAATAGTTAAAGCCGGCTTTGAATACGCAATGAAGAGGGGCAAAAAGCTCACCTGCGTAGACAAGGCAAATGTGCTTGATTCCTCAAGGCTTTGGAGAAAGGTGATGGAGGAAACCGCCGAGGATTATCCCGAAGTTGAGGTTTCTTATATGTATGTTGACAACTGCGCAATGCAGCTTGTGCGAAATCCCGCTCAGTTTGACACAATCGTTACCTCCAACATTTTCGGAGACATTCTTTCGGATGAGGCATCAATGATTTCCGGCTCAATCGGAATGCTTGCATCGGCATCTCTTGCAGAGGGCACCTTCGGCCTTTATGAGCCTATCCACGGCTCCGCACCGGACATTGCCGGCGAGGGCAAAGCAAATCCGCTTGCAACAATTCTTTCAGGCGCAATGATGCTGCGCTACACCTTTGGCGAAGCAGCGGCGGCCGACGCAATCGAAAAAGCGGTTGACGCCGCACTTACAAAAGCGCGCACACCGGATATTTACGAGGATGGCTTTAAGCCCGTGAACACGGCGCAAATGGGCGATCTTGTTGTGAGCCTGCTTTAAGCCGCCGCAAAGGAAAGCCGCTTATTTTAATGCGCATATCATCTTAAAATCTTTCCCCTTTTGCTTTTTGCGAAAGGGGATTTTTATCGCAAAAAAGTGCCGCCGCACAGCTGCTGCCCGTCAATAAAAAAAGGGTGGCATGCTTATGCAAAACAAAAGCAAAATTCCGCCGAAAAAAAGCAATTAAAACTCTGCTCTTGACACGGCGGCACAACTCTGCTATAATACATAAGCTGCTCAATGGGCGGCAATCCTTGCTCGAAGCGGGGCTTCGGGCCAAAAGTCCAAAAGGAGGTGCTTAAAAATGGCATTGAAAAAGTATGAACTCGTATTGGTTCTTTCTCTCTCTAAAGGCGAGGAAGCAGTTGAGGCTCTCAAAGCAAAATTCATTGACATGATCGGCAAGCACGGCACTCTCGGCGAAGTTGAGGAGTGGGGCAAGCGCAAGCTCGCATATCCCATCAACTACGAAACAGAGGGTTTCTATGTTGTTGCTCAGTTTGAATGTGATGAGAACTTCCCGGCAGAGCTTGACCGTGTAATTAACATTACAGACGGCGTGCTTCGTTCACTTATCGTTGCAAAAGGCGAATAATCGGAGGCACGGCTATGATTAATTCTGTTGTGATCATGGGCAGGCTTACCTTTGATCCCGAATTGCGCACAACACCGACCGGTGTTTCCGTGGTTCGCTTTCAGGTTGCGTGCGACAGGAATTATCAAAAATCCGGCGAAGAAAGAAAAGCCGATTTTATTGATGTTACAGCCTGGCGCCAAACTGCCGAATTCATTTCCCGCTATTTCCGCAAAGGCTCTATGATTGCCGTTGAAGGTTCTATTCAAACAGACAGTTATACAGATAATAACGGAAATAAGAGAAAATCTGTTACCGTTGTGGCAAACAACGTTTCTTTCTGCGGCTCAAAAGCAGAAGGCGGCTCTAATTCAAATCCTGTTTACAGCCAGCCGGCACCGAGCTATGCCTCGGCAAGCAACAGCGATTTTGAAGAGATTGTTGACGACGATGACGATTTACCATTTTAATTTAAGGAGGAACCGACATGGCATATAATAAGGGCGGCGCAAGAAAAGGCCGCAGAAAAGTTTGCCAGTTTTGCGTGGACAAATGCGAATGCATTGATTATAAAGATATTGCAAAGCTTAACAGATACACATCTGAAAGAGCTAAAATTCTTCCCCGCCGAGTAACGGGTACCTGCGCAAAGCATCAGAGAGAGCTTACGACCGCTATTAAGCGTGCTCGCCAGATTGCTCTTATGCCTTACAGTGCAGACTAATCTGATTTAATAAAAAAATTAAAGGAGTCCGTCGGACTCCTTTTTTATTTTTGCCGTATTTTATTTTTGCCGCATTTGCTTTGATTTATAGTTCTTTTTCGACTTTGCTTCTTGCGGCACTATTCCGTTTTTCCCATAACCGTGAGCGGGTCAACATATTCCCCATCAAGCTTGGTTTCAAAATGCAAATGGCTTTCAAGGCTTGCCTCAAACGGCACCGCGCCGAGCTTGCCGATTTCCTGCCCGGATTTAACACTGCCGCCCTTTGAAACGCTTACGGAATCAAGCCCGCAGTATTTTGCCACAAGTTTGCCGCCGTGGTCTATTTCCACAACCATGCCGAGCATTGCGTCGTTATAAACATCAAGCACAACGCCGTTGTTCACGGCAACAACGCTTTCGCCCGCGCCGCCCTTAAAATCAACTGCGGTGTGGCTACGATAATCGCCCATGGTTTCATTTTTCGTTAATTCCTGCGAATAGCCCTGCACCACGGTTTCGCCGAGCGGATATTGATAAACGCCTTTATAGGGTGTGTTGTTTTCCGATTGAAGCATGGATGTGCTTTCCGGCTCGGTTTTGGGCTGCGCCGTGGTTTCTGCGGCGGTTGTGGGCGCAGTTGTGTCCTCCACGGTAACGGAGCGCTGCACCTGCGTTGTTTCCTGCACGGTTGTAGGCTCATTCACATCCTTTGCCGGCTTTGTGGAAACATAAACTATAACGCCCAGGGCAATAACCGAAACGCATATAACAGAAAAAAGCGCTTTCAGATTTTTGCCCGCCTTTTTTGAATTTGATTCTGACGACATAAAAAACACCTCAAAAGCATTATGCCCGAGGTGTTTTTATTTATGCAAAATTTTAATTTTTGTTACAACAGCATTTTAGCACCGGCTCAATTTTTATCAAAATTGCGCTTTGCCTGCTGCATAAGTTCCAAAGCCGTGCGCACCGTTTCAAGCGATGATTCTGTGCCAAGCTTAACGGCGATATATGCTTTTTTGGAAGCGGAAAGCAGCACCCTGCCCTTCATAACCTTATTAAGTTCAACGGCATAGCGCACATCCGGCTCGTTCATATACAGCAACACAGAGCCGTTTCTCTGCGCGATTTCATAAACGCCGAGACTTGCGGCGGAATTGCGCAAAAGCGAAATTTCAATAAGCCCGTTTATTGATTCCGGCGGCGTGCCGAAGCGGTCACAAAGCTCATCGCGCACATCGTTTGCATCCGCGCCCGTGCGAATTGCGGCAATGCGCTTATACATTGAAAGCCTTTGCGGAGTTGATTCAATATAATCATCCGGAATGTGAGCCTCAATCGGCAAATCGATAAGGCATTCCGCCTGCTCCTCGCCCTCTTTAAGCTCGCCCTTTTCCTCGGCAACGGCATCGCCGAGCAATTTTAAATACATATCATAGCCAACGGATTCCATGTGCCCGTGCTGGCGATTTCCGAGGATTGAGCCGGCGCCCCTTATTTCCAAATCACGCATTGCAATTTTGAAGCCGCTGCCGAATTCCGTGTATTCCCTGATAGCTTCAAGCCTTTTTTGCGCAACATCGCTGAGCTCTCTGCCACGGGTGAAGGTGAGATAAGCGTAGGCGCGGCGGGCGCTTCTGCCGACTCTGCCCCTGATTTGGTGCAGCTGGGCAAGGCCCATGCGATCGGCATTTTCGATGATGAGCGTGTTTACATTTGAAACATCAATGCCGGTTTCTATGATGGTGGTGCACACCAAAATATCTATTTCGCCGTTCAGCAGTGCCGCCCACACATCGGAAAGCTGCTCCTGAGTCATTCTGCCGTGGGCAATACCCACATTTGCATCCGGAATTGCCTTTTTGATTTTAACCGCCGTGTGCTCTATCGTTTCGATATTATTATGCAGATAATAGCATTGGCCGCCGCGGGCAAGTTCCTTTTCCATAGCCTCAACAAGCATGCCGAAATCATATTCCGTAACATATGTTTGCACGGGGTAGCGATCGCCCGGTGCCTCCTCGATAACGCTCATATCTCTAATGCCGCTGAGCGCCATATTAAGCGTGCGCGGAATCGGCGTGGCGGAAAGGGTGAGCACATCAACGCGCGGGAATTTTTGCTTCAGCTTTTCTTTTTGCGCAACACCGAAGCGCTGCTCCTCATCTATAATAAGCAGGCCGAGATCGCGGAATTTAATATCCTTGCCGATAATGCGGTGCGTGCCGATAAGGAAATCAACGCTGCCGTTCTCAAGCCCTTTAATAACCTCTTTTTGCTTTGCCGCCGAAACAAAGCGCGAAAGCATTTCGATTTTAACGGGGAATGCTTCCATTCTTGATTTTGCCGTGTTGAAATGCTGCATTGCCAGCACCGTTGTCGGCACCAGCAGCGCGCACTGCTTGCCCTCGGTTATGCACTTAAACGCGGCGCGAAGCGCAACCTCCGTTTTTCCGAAGCCGACATCGCCGCATAAAAGGCGCTCCATGGGCACGGAGCGCTCCATATCACGCTTGATTTCCTCCGAGCAACGAAGCTGATCATCTGTTTCGTCATATGCAAATCTAAGCTCGAAATCGCGCTGAAAATCCGTATCCTCCGAAAAGGCATAGCCCTTTGTGCTCATTCGCTTTGCATAGAGCGCGATAAGCTCCTTTGCCATATCCTTAACGGACGCACGCACCTTTGCCTTTGCCTTTTTCCATTCGTTGCCGCCGAGGCGATTTATTTTAACATTGTTGCTTTCGCCGGGGCCGATATATTTTGAAACAAGATCAAGCTGGGTAACCGGCACATAAAGCACATCGCCCTTTGCATAGGAAATTTTAATATAATCCTTTTTAACCTTGTTTAATTCAAGCGCGTGAATACCCTCGAAAATACCGATGCCGTGAACATTGTGAACAATATAATCGCCAACGCTCAGTTCATCAAGCGAATGAATGGCATTTTTTGCATTTGCCTTGTGCTTTTTGGCTTTTTGCATTTGCGCTTTCATATGGGTTATAAGCGCAAATTTGGCAGCGGGAAGCACAAAGCCGGCGGTGATTGTGCCCGTGGTTACGGTTACGGCTCCCTTTTGAAATTCAAGAGGATATCCGTTTGAAAACACGGCATTTATACCGTCGTCGTTCAAATCATAGGCAAGCGCCTTTGCACTTCTTGCCGTTCCCGCCATAACGCAAACGGTGTATCCGTTTTTAAGCAAAGGCACTATATCCTCTTTCAAATCCTCTGTTTTTCCGCTCCATGCATTAAAGCTTTGAACGGCAAAGCTTGAAAGATGCGCAACGGGAGTGTCAAACGAGCCGCGCGGCAGCGAATCGAGATACACCGCGCCGTGTGAAGAATATATTTGCCTGAGCTCTTCAAATCCGAGCTGATATTTATCAAGGCCCTTGCACAAAGTGCCGTCCTCAAGATACCATTTTATCTGCTCCAGCATAAGCCTTTCGGAGTTTTGGCTGCGCTCCTTAACCTTTGAGCTTTCGCAAACAAAAAGCAAGCCGGAAAGATAATCGAATATTCCGCTGCTTTCATAGGCAAGAGGCATATATTTATCACAGCACGGCAGCGAAACGCCGGCTTCAAGGCTGTCTATATCCGCATAGATTCCCTCTCTTGCCTTAATTGCCTTTCCTTTGAGCGATTCGGCAAGAGCACGAAGCTTTTTTATGAATTTTTCGTTTGATTCAAACAGCACTTCCGTGGCCGGAATAAGCTCTATTTCCGAAAGATTGCCTGTTCTGCGCTGAGTTGAAATATCAAAAGACGAAATCGAATCCACCATATCGCCCCAAAGTTCAATACGCACCGGCTCGGACGCACCCGGCGGAAAAATATCTATAATTCCGCCCCTTACGGCAAATTGTGAGGTGCCGTCCACCTGCTCATAGCGGCTGTAGCCCGCAAAAACAAGGCGTGAAACAAGAGAATCAAAATCAATTTGCGCACCGCTTTTTATGACGATTGTGCGCTTTTTAAGCTCCTGCGGCGGCATGGTAAGCTGTGTGGCGGCATTAACGGAGCACACGATTGCCGTGTATTCCTCATTTATGATTTTTGAGAGCACGCCGAGGCGGATATGCTCAAAATCCCTGCTGACTCCCGCCACATGCTGAAAAGTGAATTCGCGCGCGGGGTAAAAAAGCACGCCTGCCTGCACGGCGCCCAAATTTTCGCTCATGCGAACGGCGGATGCTTCATCCGGCATAATTATTACGGCCTTTTCGCCTTTTTCCTGAATAAGAGAATGAATCATATGCGCCTTAACGGCATCGGAAACACCCGTTGCCCCGACAGCCGCACCATTGATATTGATGCTGCCGGCGAGGCTTTTGAATTCATCGCTCTTTTCAAACACTTTTGAAAAGCAAGACATAGTTTTTTCCTTTAAATATTTTCAAGTTTATGATTTAAAATGCAGTTTAAACCGCTTTTAAAATAATATTTCTCTGCAAACTCCGAAGCGGCGTTTGCCGAGCTTTTAATCAATTATAAAGATTCATTGCACGGTCAAATTTATCCTGCACGATAAGCGATATTGCGCCATCGGCATTTTCAAGAGCCTCTTTAAGCTGCGGCTCAAGCTCCTTCGGAAATCGGCCGAGCACCCAATCCGCCAAATCCATATAAGCATTCGGCTTTTTGCCCACTCCGATTTTAACGCGCGGGAAATCCTCGCTGCCGAGATGGGCGATGATGCTTTTTAATCCGTTGTGCCCGCCTGCCGAGCCCTTGCGCCTGATTCGGATTTTACCCACATCAAGCGAAATATCATCGGAAAGCACAATAATATTTTGCGGCGGGATTTTATAGAACTTTGCCGCCTCGCCGATTGCCTCGCCCGAATTATTCATAAAGGTTTGCGGCTTCATCAAAAGGCATTTTTTGCCCTCTATTTCCGCATCGCAGGTGAGCGCATGGAATTTAAGGCGCTTTATTTCCTTATTTTGCTTCATTGCAAGCATATCGATTGCAAGAAAGCCGGCGTTGTGGCGGGTCATTTCATACTTTGCACCCGGATTGCCCAGCCCCGCTATTATATAATCATATGCGCCGCTTTTTTTGCCGAAAAGCATAATATCTCATCGCCTTTCCGATTTATTATCTGCCGCAGGGCGGATTTTAAGCATTCCCCGCACGGCTTTAGCAGCCGAAAGCAGGCCGAGCGCATTTTCAGCGCGGCTTCGGCGTGTTACTCTCAACGGCTTAAAAGGGCGTATCGCCGTGATACGCCCTTGAAAACGAATATTAAATTATTCCTCTGTTTTAACAAACTCGGAGAAATCACGCTCTTCATCGGTTTTCTCAAAGTTATACATATTTTCATCCTTAACATGCTTTGCGATATATTCATCACGGTCAAACAATTCATCTGCCTTGATTTTCCAAAGCTTTGCGTGCTCAATGGTTTTATCAAACAGATCATTTGCGGATTCCGGATGCTCCATCTCTGTTGAATAAGCGCCGGAAGCAGCCACCATTTTGCTGATTGCGCCCGGATTATCAAGCACGGGGCACGGCCTGAGCATATTGTTGTTAAAAGGCTGATTCTTTTTATATTCCATAAAGAGCGGGCTTTGAAGAGCCTCAAGCACTGAATGCTCTTTTATGTTTACATTTGAATAATGGACAAATGCACAAGGCTCGCAATCACCGTTTGAATTGATGTGGAAATAATGCCTGCCGCCTGCGATACAGCCCTGAACATATTCGCCGTCGTTCCAAAAATCAAGAGCAAAAATGGATTTTGTTTCGCGCCATTCATGCATTTTCTTATACATTGTGGCACGCTGATCGGCAGAAACCATAAGATCCGTTACGGCGCCGTTGCCCGTGGGCATATATGTGAAGAACCAAGCGAACTTAACGCCATGATCGATAAGCCAATCCATATATTCATCCGAAGAAAGCAAGTCGGTGTTTTTGCTTGTGTAGCAAAGAGAAGCGCCGAAAGGAATGCCTCTGTCTTTAAGCCTTTTCATAGCTGCGGTGCACTTTTTAAATGTGCCCTGGCCGCGGCGGAAATCGTTTTCCTCTTCATAGCCTTCAATTGAGAACGCCGGGAAGAAGTTGCCGACATCGCCGATTTCGTCTGCAAAGCTGTCGTCAATCAAAGTGCCGTTTGTGAAGCTCATAAAAATGCAATCCGGATTTTCACGGCAAATGCGCATAAGATCCTTTCTGCGCATTGTGGGCTCGCCGCCTGTGTAAAGATACATATAAGTGCCAAGCTCTTTGCCCTGATTGATAATTCTTGTTAAATCATCATAAGAAAGCTGGCTTGAATGGCCGTATTCCGCAGCCCAGCAGCCTATGCATTTAAGATTGCAGGCAGCCGTGGGATCCATAAGAATTGCCCAAGGCACATTGCAGCCGTACTTTTCAATGCTTTCCATTCTTTTGGAATAGCTGTTGATTGCCACATTCATCATTGGCGGAATCATTTTTTCAAGGGTGTGCTCATTAGTGTCGCACACAAGGGATTTGGCAAATTTCATCCAGTTGTTTTCAGGATCGTCAAGCACCTTGTGCAGGCCGGCATAAGTGGTTCTGTTTACCTTTTTAACATCCGCCGCTTCCAACAATGAAAGAATTTTGGGCGCGTTTTTATCGAAATCCTTGCGAGCGTATTTAACTGCTTTTTTTACCGCAAAAGACATAGC
>ENA-OQRB01001821-OQRB01001821.1-human-gut-metagenome-genome-assembly--contig:-NODE-1821-length-11465-cov-19.728046_pt1 | contig 11465 bp, 8 predicted proteins | sample MGYA00243235_ERZ505100 | MGnify/ENA primary metagenome ERZ505100 (study PRJEB26097, sample SAMN02712145) | human gut metagenome | biome: Gut microbiome | host: Homo sapiens | place: Denmark...
ACTTGCGGAACTCGATGGTCTTGCCGCCGTTCTGGGGCACCGGGTAGTAATCCGCAAACTGGTCGTGGACAAGGCGCGGCTCGGCCTGGTCGATGAGGCGCTTCTCATAGAAGGTCTTCATCTCGGCGGTCATGGTGCCGGAGGTATTGTTCAGCGCGGCGGAAGGGTCGGCGAACAGCTGGAGGTCGAACTTCATTGCAGTGTCGTTCATACGGTTTTCCTTTCTTTCTTGCGGTGTAACATACGGACTTCTTCGATTCGCGCTCCCCTGCCAGAGGAGCTGCGTTCAGAACGTGATGACTTCCCCATGGAGGGCCTTGCGTTCCAGCGCTTCCCGCTGGGCGCGGGTCATGCGGGAAACATCCGCCCCGGTCACAGCGGCGCTGCCGGGGCGGGTGCCGTTCTCTGCCGGGCGGGACGCCCGCTGCCGGATGCGCTCCACGACGCCCTGCTCCACGGCATGGGCGGTCTGGCACAGCGTGTCCTCGTAGTGGGCCAGACGGTAGGCGTCCGCCATCCGCATTCCCGGCAGCTGCATCAGACGGCGCATCTCCGGGTGCTGCAGCTCCGCTTTCAGCGAGAACTCCGGCACCACCTGCCGCAGCGCTGCCTCTTCGGCTGCCCAGCGGCTGTGCAGGGCGGCCACGGCCTGTCGGCCCGGCAGATGCTCCGGCAGCGGCGGGCGGGGCGGTTCCGGGGTGGGACAGGGTGCTTCCGGGCCGGGGTTTGTCTTCGGGATCTCCTCCTTCGGGGTCTCCGGCGGCGCTGCCTCCTCCCGGCCCGGCTTCAGGGTGCCGGAGGCGACGGCCTGCCGGGCCTGTGCCTCGCTCAGGGCCGGGGCGCTCCCTGCGCCGCCGGTCTCGCTGCCGCCCTCTGCGAACAATTGCAGGTCCATCATGGCCGCTTCGCCCCGGCGGCTCAGGTCTGCAAAGCGGAGGTTGTCCGGGTAGCGCTCGGCCAGCAGGGCAAACCCGGCCTTGGCCAGCTCAAAAGCCCCCTCTACCCACGGCTCCTGCGGGGCGGCGGCGGTCACAGCCAGCCGGGGGCCTTCCGGCTCATCCCAGGCATCGCTGCGGGCGGTCTTTTCCCCTGCCAGCAGGCTCACCAGAGCCTGCATCAGGGTGCTGGCACCGGCGCAGACGATGTCCTGCCCGGCGGGGGCATAGCCCGCGTGACCGGACGCTTCCAGCCGCAGGGTCAAGCCCTCCGGGCCATCCAGTTCACTGTAGATCACACGGATCATCGGTTCTCCTTTCCAAGGCCCATGGCATCTGCCGCGGCCTTTGTGCTCAAATTGTCTGCGGGGCCGGTCACAGCGGCCTTCCCCGGCTGTTCCTGCGCCGTCAACCGGCTCTGCAAAACGGCCAGCTGCATGGCCAGCGTCCCGTTCTGCCGCACCCGCTGGCGGACTTTCTCGATGCCCTCAAAATCCATCATCTCCAGCGCTGCCAGAGCCGCATCGGCGTTGGCCGGGGCAAAGAAGCCCAGCTGATAGCACTCCTTGGCGGTCTCGTTCTGGCTCAGACGGCTGAAGGTCGATTTCTTCTCGGCGCTCACCACGATGTCGAAGACCGGTTCGCGGCTGCCCAGCTCCACCCCGCCCACGGTGCCGGCCGGCTGCGGGCGGAGCGCGGCCCCGGAAAAGGGCACGAACTCGTTCTGGCCTGCGGCCCCCACGATGCGGAAGACCCGCTCTTCGTCGTAGAACTGCCGCATCAGGTCCAGGATGAGGTAACACTCCCTGGCAAAGGCACGGTACGCGCTCTTGAGCATATCCCGGCTCAGCTTCGAGCCTGCCTCCTGTAAGGCGGCAATGGCCGAAGCCGCCGTCACACCGCCAGCGGTTCCGCCCTGGGTCATATCGCGGTTGCCGGAGATCTCCTTCAGCTCCTCGATGCGGCTGTTGCGGTAGCTCAGGCTGTTGCCCTGCAGGCCCGCCGTCTGCAAGGGGCGGAAGCTGTCGTCGCCCAGCCGCCCCACTACATGGACGATATCCCGCGAGAGGTCTGCCAGTTCTTCTTCGTTCACACCGGCCGTGTCGCTCAGCACATACCGCTGCTTCGAGGCGAGCAGAACGTTCTCGTCCATCGCATGGTTCATCCGGTCGATGGCGGTCTGGCACTCCTTCATCACATCAATGTATCCGAAGCCCGCCGGGCTGTCCTCCTCCATGAACAGCGGGTCGAACACGAACGGATACTTGCCGTGGTCATAGAATCCGCGCCCGGCCAGCGCCGGGTCGTTCTCGCTGGCGTAGAGCACCACCCCGTTGCAGAACTTGCAGTAGTGCAGCAGCACCCGGCCCTCGGCGTCCGGTTTTTTGTAGTACCAATCCACCACGACGCTCTTTTCGGTGGTGTCCAGCCCGCCGTCGTGGAGGAACCGGGGCACATCCAGTACACTGGCGCTGTGGCCCTTGAGCTGGGGCCAGCGGGTCTCCAGCTGTCTGGTGTTTTCCATCCGCAGCGAGAAAAAGTTCGGCGATGTCTGGATATCCTCCACGCCCGGCTCCCAGTAGAGCATGAGCAGATTCATGGGCCGGATGGCGATCTCGCCCAGGCCGCCATGCGCTTCCGGGTCCCAGAAGACGCCCTTGACGCCGGTGCCCTGCTTGAGCTTGCGCCACCAGGTGTCGCTGTACACCTGCTCGTAATCGGCCTGTTCCAGCACCACCGGCAGGATGCTGGAAAGCACCCGCGCAGTCTGTTCGTCGTCTGCCGCGCGGGGCAGCACGTTCGGGGCCGGGTAGTTGTCCATCGCATCGGCGTGTTTGTTGGCGATGGAGTTGAACAGCCACCCGCTGGACGGCTGGGGCTTGCCCTCCATCATCGGGTTCTGGTAATTTTTCCAGTGCCCCATCCGGAACCACAGTTCGTTGTCCACCAGCCGTTTGTCGAGCGCCGCCTTGCCTGCCTTGTACTTTTGCAGAACAGCCGCCGCCTCTGCGACCTCCTCCGGCCCGATGGGCAGTTTTTCTTCCACGATATCCAAAATCTACTCCTTTCTAAATCCGATAAAATCTTGCCTGCCGGTGCAATTCCAGCGGGTCGTCCCCCACCGGCGGGCGGGCCGTGCGCCGGGGCGGCGAGATGGGGTGTTCCATCAGAACATACCTGCACTCGTCGTAAATGTGGTCTTCCTGCCGGGTGTCGATGTCCTCCACGTTGCTCTCGTCGTACACCAGATTCGGGATGGTGCGCAGGAAGTGCCTGCAGGTATCGAACACCTGAAACATGGGCCTGCCCTCGGCATCGAAGGCCAGACGGTAGTGGAACTGCATCTTACCGGCCAGTCGGGTGTGGTCGCCGGGCATCCAGTGCAGGAAGTTCGGCCCCCGCTCCATCATGGCGGCGATGCTCTCGCCCCGGCTCTCGTCGAAGATGGCCGGGTCCGCAATGCCCTGAATGACCCGGCCGCGCAGCTGCGGGTCGTTCTGCTCCACCTCCCGGATGCGCCGGGCCTGCTCCACCGGGTCGATCCGCAGCCCCTCGTTCGGGCGGCCTGTGCAGCCGTACAGCTCTTTTATGCGGTAGAGCCGCCCTTCCTCATCCGCCGCGTACCACCCCACCGAGAACGGCTTCGAAAACCCGAAGTCGAACCCGCGGTAGATCTTCCAGTGCTTCGGGATGGGGAACGGTGCGATCACATGGGTCCAGCGCTGGTCCTGATAGTGGGTGGGGTCGTTCCGCCACTCGGTGAACACCTGACCGGAGAAGCTGTCCCAACTGCCATAGAGCAGGGCCTGCTTTTCCGCTTCGGGCAGAGAGGCCAAACTTGCAAGGTAATCCGGGTCGTTTTCCAGCAGGGCCGGGTTGTCGAAGACGCTGGATGGGATGAACACCCGCGCCCGCTGCAGCACCTTTTCCGTCCCGTCCGGCATCCGCACCGGGAACGCTTCCACGATGGGAGTGCCGGGCGGGGCCGGGGTGATGAACCGGGCCTTGACCCAGCCGTGGCCGACGCCGCCGGGGTTGGTGGTAGCCCGTAGGTACACCCGTGTGCCGGGCCCGGTGGGGCGGTTGCGGCTCATCATGTAGCTGTACTCCTCCCATTCGAAGTGGGTCAGCTCATCGAAGCCGATGAAATCAAAGGCCTTGCCCTGATAATTCGTGCGGTCCTTGGTGTACTGCATCGAGCCGAAGTAGATCTTTGCCCCGCTGGGGAAGACCCACACATGGCTCGTGGCGTTGTACTGCGCCTCCGGGAAGGCCCGGCGGTAGTAGACCAGACTCTTGTCCACGAGGTCGCTCAGCTGGGGAAAGGTCTTGCGCAGGATGAGCCCCCGGTAGTGCGGGATCTGCACCTGCCGCAGCGCCTCGATGATGAGCGCATCGCTCTTGCCGCCGCCTGCCGCGCCGCCGTAGAGAGCCTCCGGCTCCGGTCTGCGCATGAACTCCCTCTGCCGGGGCTGGGGCCGCCAGACGACTGGCGCATTCGTTCCTGTCTTCATACATCCTCCACCGGCGGCAGCAGCACCACGCCGCACTCCCGGCCCTCCGCATCCGCGCCCTGTTCGTTCAGCGCCTTGGCCACAGCAGCCAGGTCTTTGAGCACCGCAGTGGCTTCCTTCAGGCCCTTCATGGTCCCGGCCGCCTCTGCACCGTCGCGGCGAGCCGCTTTCTGACGGGTGTTCAGCTCCTTCACCTCCTGCGCCAGCATCGTGCTCAGCGTGTCCGTGGCGCGGTGCAGGTTGTCCAGCCCCTTGCCCGCCGAAGGTCGTATCTTCTGCGCCATTCGGTTTATTTCACATCCTTTCGTTTTGGTTTGTCAACATAATACCACCAATCATCTTTTTGCAACAGTGCAACCTTTTGCAGGCCCGCTCTGTAGTTTTTTGCAAATATTTTCCTTTATGTACAATTTTGCTGCATAAAAATCCCCCTGTCCGCGTCCTTTTTCCGCAAACAGGGGGAGCTGCCCTCAATTTTTTAAGGAAAAGCATAAAAATGGGCTGGCGTATAATTTTCAAATGGTTTATACTAGAACTAAACTTCGTCTCATTCCGACCTTCGGAGGTTTTTTATGGTACACCCCGATCAGCTGCCTGCGCAGCTTGCCCGCAGGTTCCGGCCCGAATGGCGGCTCGTGTTTTTCTCCGCCTTCGGGTTCGGCCTGCTCGCGCACTTTTATAAAATGGCCAACTGGCTCCCCAACTGGGATTCCCTCGTCTTCCGGTACGATGCCCAGCAGATGCTGCAATATGGCCGTTATTTTCTCTCGCTGGCCTGCGGGCTCAGCTCCTATTACGACCTGCCATGGCTGAACCTGCTGCTGGGCTTGTTGTTCCTGGCTGGTTCGGCGGTCTGCGTGGCGGCGCTGCTGCACCTGAAAAAGCCGGTGGCGCTGGTGCTGACCGGGGCTTTGATCGCGGTCTTTCCCACCGTCACCTCCACCTTTGCCTATGAATACGTCGCCGACGGCTACTGTCTGGCCATGCTGGCCGCCTGCCTCAGCGCGCTTCTGCTCACCCGGCCGGGCTGGCGTTCCTTCTTCGCGGGGGCAGCCTGCCTGTGGTTCTCCGTGGGCATCTATCAGGCTTATCTGACCGTCACCATCACCCTGCTTCTGGTCTGGCTGCTGGACGATCTGCTCTTTCACCGCCGCAGCGCTGCCGCATCCCTCCGCAGTGCGGGGCGGTTTCTGGCAGGTGGTGTGCTGGCCGGAGCGGTCTATGCTGTGGCCCTGCAGCTGGTTCTGGCCTTTTCCGGCACCGCCCTGTCCGACTATCAGGGCTTCGACACCGTCGGTTTTCTCCATCTCTGGTCGGCTCTGCACGGCTGCTTCACCCGCTTCTTCCGCTTCTTCTTTGACCTGCACAACGGCCTCACGGTCTGGTTTGTGCTCAACGTTCTGGTCTTTGCCCTGCTGGCCGTTTTCCTGCTGACCACCCTCGTACAGCAGGCCCTTTGGCACGACCCGGCCCGCTTTTGGCTCCTGCTCGTCTATCTGGCCGCACTGCCGCTGGGAGCCGCGGCCCTCTATTTTCTCAACCCCTGGGTCGATTACCACAACCTGATGACCATGGGCTACGCCGCCTTTTATCTGAGCTTCGTGCTGTTCTACGAGCGGCTGGACGGTCTCTCGCCGCGCGCTTCCGCGCTCCGGAGCTGGGCCATCCTCCTCGTGGGCGGGGCCATCGTCTTTTACTGCATCGTGCTGGCCAATGTCTGCTATCACCTGTCCCAGATGAGCTATGAGCGCTCCTACGGCACCCTTCTGCGCATTGCAGACCGCATCGAGCAGCTGGACGGCGCGGACGCCTGCACCCGGATCGCCGTCATCGGCCATCTGCCCGATTCCAGGGCTTATTCTGCCGACCTCTCCCCGGAAATGACCGGCTACACGGCCGGCCTCATCCTCTTCGCCGATAATCCGACGGTGGGCCAGAGCGTCCTCACGGCTGCATTGAACGACTACTGCTCCACCGACTACACGTTTGCCACCCGCGCAGAAAAGCAGCAGCTCCTCGCGCTGGACGAAGTCCGTCAGATGCCCCTTTGGCCGCAGACCGGTTCGGTCGCGGTCGTGGGCGATACCATCGTCATCCGGGCGGGAGAGGGGATCGATGCAAATGACTGAACCTCCCATCCTCTATTTTCACGCCGATGACTACGGCATGACCGCCCACGGCGATGCCCTCATCCGGGACTGCAAAACTCACGGCTGCCTGAACAGCGTCAGCATCGTGCCCAACGGTTCGCTGGAAGAAGCCGTCGCCGCGCTGCGCCCTTCCGGGCTGAAGCTGGCCGTCCACCTCAATCTGGTGGAGGGCAAAGCCCTTTCTCCCGCTGCGGAGATCCCGCTGCTCGTCCGGCCAGACGGCAGCTTCTGCAACTCCTTCACCGGGTTGCTGCGCCTCTCGCTGACGCCCCGGCGCAGGGCCTTTGCCGCCCAGCTCTACCGGGAACTGGAGCGTCAGCTCCTCGCCTATGCCACCCTCTTCCCCGCCGGGACGCCCCTGCGCATCGACAGCCACCAGCACACCCACATGATCCCGCTGGTCTTCCGGACGCTGCTGCATATCCTTGCCGACCACCATCTCCCGGTCGAGCATCTGCGCATCCCGGCCGAGCCGCTGTCGCCCTTTGTCGGCTGTCCCCGGCTCTGGGGCAGCTATTCCGCCGTCAATGCCGTCAAGCAGGCCGTGCTGAACGGCTGCTGGCTGCTGGACCGCCCCGCATTCCGCCGCAGCGGCATCCCCACGGCCCTGTTCTGCGGCATCCTCTTCTCCGGCCACATGGACGCCGACCGCGTCCGGGCCGTGCTGCCGCAGTACCTCCGTCTGGCGCAGGAACGCGGCCAGCCGGTCGAGCTGCTCTTCCACCCCGGCGGCGTGGAGCCGGGCGGGCCCTTCTTTGACCCGCTAAAGACCGATTTTCACCCCTTCTACCTGTCCGAGGGCCGGGCGGTCGAGGCCCATGCCCTGCACACCCTCAACCGAAAGGAAGTCGAGCACCTTGGCCGCTGAACCGCTTCTCTCCGTCATCCTCCCCGCCCACAACGAAGCGGAGAACATCCCCAAAATGGCCCGGCGGCTGGCCGAGGTCCTCACCGCCGCCCACATCCGCTATGAGGTGCTCTTCGTCAACGATGGCTCCACCGACAACAGCTGGGACGTCATCCGCCAGACGGCGCAGGCGTACCCGCAGGTGCGCGGCATCCGGTTCTCCCGCGCTTTCGGTAAGGAAGCAGCCCTGTACGCCGGGCTGCAGGCCGCCCGCGGCGACTGCTGCGTCACGCTGGACTGTGACTTGCAGCACCCCGTGGAAACGATCCCCGAAATGTACCGGCTCTGGACCCAGGGCATCGAGGTCGTGGAGGGCGTCAAGCGCGAGCGCGGCACCGAAAGTGCCGCCCACCGCACCGCCGCCCGCTGGTTCTATGGGCTCATCAGCAAGGCGGCCAAGACCGACCTGCGCAGCAGCTCCGACTTCAAGCTGCTGGACCGCAAGGCCGTGCTCGTCCTGCTGAATCTGCCGGAGCGGAACACCTTCTACCGCGCCCTCTCGGCGTGGGTGGGCTTCCGCACGGCGCGGGTGGAGTTCGACGTCCAGCCCCGCACTGCCGGGCAGAGCAGCTGGTCTACCTTCAGCCTCATCCGCTACGCCATTTCCAGCCTGGCGTCCTTCACGTCGGCCCCGCTCTACCTCGTCATCCTGATGGGCTTTCTGATGTTGATCGCCACCCTTCTGGTGGGCGGTGAGGCGTTGTTCCGCTATTTTGCAGGCGAAGCGCTCGAAGGTTTCACCACGGTCATCCTGCTGCAGCTCTTCACCGGCACGCTGCTTATGTTCAGCCTCGGCATCATCGGCTACTACCTCGCCAAGATCTACGACGAAGTCAAACGCCGCCCCCGCTATGTCATCGCCGAAACGCTGGACGACGCTCCGTAAAAAAGCAAAAGATCCCCCGGTCAGCCGGGCCGCTCTCCGTTCAGAGCGTTCCAGCCGCCGGGGGATTTCTTCTTTTATCTTGTGTTACAGCGTCTCGATGCGGTCAAACAGGCCCGTTGCGCCTTCCACAGCCTCCTTGCTGCCAAAAGCCACGCGGGTGCCGTGCTGCATCGCGGTGCCCAGCTCTGCGGCCATGGCCTTCAGCGCGGCAGCGTCCACGCTGCACAGGGCCTTGCGGTCTGCGGCCAGCATCGCGTCGGTGATGCCGCAGAAGTACCGGCGGTCAAGGTCCCGCGCCTCTGCGCTGGGCTTCATGGGCTTGTCCATCTCGGAGACGGTGCCCACGATGGAATCCGTCAGGTCCTTTTCGGTGTACGCGCGGGCGGCCAGTTCCGCCGGGCCTTTTGCAAAGGTCTCGTAGCTCTCAGCCAGATGCGGGTCACGGTAGGTATACAGATACTCCGTCTCGGCGCGGGTCACCATGCCGGTGCCGTACGCGCCGCCCACCTCGCGGATGTGGTGCCACAGATACTCGTAGCTCATCACGCGGGCCAGCACCCGGCGCTCCGGCTTCCGCTCCTGCGGCCAGGTCAGGATGTCGTAGTTCACCCCGCCGTCGATGATGAAGGCTTCGTTCACCGGAGCCGTCAGCGCCTGGGTGTAGGGCCGGGCGGGCGAACGCATCCCCTCGGCAAAGGCACTGCCGGGCAGCAGGGCTTCCAGCTGCTTCCGGGCGTTCTCGCTGCCGTGCAGGCTGATGGTCAGGGCTGCGTGGTGCAGCACCTTTTCCCGCACGGCTTCCAGCTTCCGGCCCAGGTCGGCCCAGTCGGCCTGTTCCAGCAGCGCGCACAGGAAGTGATACCCTGTCACGCCGCTGCATGCTTCGCTCAGCGCATACTCCACCGAATAGTGGCTCCCGGCGCGCACAGCGGCGTACTGGTTGCCCATCTGGAGGAACTGCTGCTCCATGTTCAGCTTCTGCTGGCTCAGCACACGGGCAAAGGCCGCTTCGGCCTTTGCGCCGGTCAGCCGGGTCTCATACAGCCACTCGCCGCCGAGTTCCACAGCCTTTTCCAGACTGCGCTCCAGCAGGCTCATGTTCAGGGTGAGCTTTGCGTGGCAGGGGTTCCCCGCCTGCCGCCCGGTCCAGAAGCTGATGCAGGCCTGGCTGTCGCCCAGCCAAGTGCTGCGCAGGGTGTTCAGCTCGCGGGCCGTGTGGCGCGGGGTATCCAGCTCGTCCAGCACATCGGTCAGCAGGTCGAGATACTGCACTTCTTCGGTGGTCAGCCCGCCGAGGTCATAGTAAATGTTCAGATACAAACTGCCCTTGGAGGGATGGTGCAGCAGCTCCGCACCGGCCACGCTGCCCACAACGCCCTCGGCGCTGGGGCTGCCCTCGCCCAGGTCTGCCACCGTCAGCGGATGGTCCAGTGCCAGCTTGCCGTCGGTGCGGGCCGGGGCTGCATCGGGTTCTTCCGCCTTGGGCAGGGTCGGCACCTGAATGACCTGCACCGGCGCAGCCGCGAACAGCTCCCGTAGCAGGTCGTTGAACCAGCCGGAGGCCATCTTCTCCCGCAGGGCGGCGAAGAGCTGGTTCGTGTGGAGCAGCAGGGTCGGGTCCCCGGCGTGGAGCCAGCCGGTCGCTGCATGGATGGCGTCCAGCACACCGTCGGGCAGGCTGCCCGGCCGCTCCAGCGAGGCGAACTCTGCCGCGTTCAGGCTGGCCAGCAGCAGGTCTTCCGGGATGCCCTCGGCCAGGATGTCGTCCACGGCGCTCCGGACCCCGGCCGCAAACCGGCCTGCGGTCTCTTCGGTGGCACCGCGCAGCACCAGTTCCAGCGTGGGCTGCAAAGTGCTGTCGTCAAAGCCGATGTCGATGTCGGCCCCCAGCTGCTGTTCCAGAAGCGCAGCCTTCAGCGGCGACTGGTTCGACCCCAGCAGCGCATCCAGCAGGATCTCCACGCCCAGCTGGCGTTCCCGGTCGGCAAATGCGCCGGTGTACCAGGCCAGCGCACACTGCACCTGGTCGGCCTCCGGCTTTTCGGTGTAGTACGGAATGTTCACGCAGACGCCCGGCTGCTCGTCCTGCAGCGTCAGTCTGGGCTGGCTGGTGCCCTTGGGCATCCTGCTCAGGTAGTGTTCATCCAGGAAGGCCAGTTTTTCGGCCATATCCATCCTGCCGTACAGGGTCACACAGCAGTTGTCGGCGCTGTAATGGCGGCGGTACACCCGCTGATACTTCTCATAGGTCAGCGCCGGGATGGAGGCCGGGTCGCCGCCGGACACAAAGCCGTAGGCCGTATCCGGGAACATCGCCCGTTCCAGCGCATCCTGCAATTGTGCATCCGGGGAGGCCAGCGCACCCTGCATCTCGTTGTAGACGACGCCGCTCACGGTGCCGTCGGCATCGCGGTGCCAGCCCTCTTGCTCGAACACGGCCCGGTCCACCATGGCCAGCGGGCAGAACACCGCGTTCAGGTAGACGTCCATCAGGTTCCGGAAGTCGGTCTCGTTGGGGGTGGCGAAGGGGTAGACCGTCTTATCCGGGAAGGTCATCGCGTTCAGGAAGGACGCCATGCTGCTCTTGAGCAGCTGCAAAAACGGCGAGGTCACCGGGTACTTTTCGCTGCCCGCCAGCACCGAGTGCTCCAGAATGTGGAACACACCCGTGTCATCCGATGGGAAAGTGCCGAAGCCGATGCCGAACGCCTTGTTCACATCTTCGTTCTCCACCAGCAGGATGGTCGCACCACTGACATCGTGGGTCAGCACGGTCAGGGTACCGTGCTGTTCGGGGCAGTCCTCGCAGCGCACGACGGTATAACCGGGATATTGCTTCATTGGGATTCTCCTTTTTCGATTGGATTTTTGTTTATTGTATCACGGTGCGCTGTAAGACGCAACAAACAATACTGGAATGTTCTCTTTTGCGTGCGGCCCGCCAATAAAAATCGGCTCTGCTAAAAAATCGGAAAAGCGTCTGCGCCGACTGGCGCACCGCCCGATTTTTTGGCAGAGCCTTCTTCTTTGGGATTATCAAGGGCGAGCAGCCCTTGATTCGTGCCTCCCGTC
>ENA-OQRB01001830-OQRB01001830.1-human-gut-metagenome-genome-assembly--contig:-NODE-1830-length-11429-cov-4.397837_pt1 | contig 11429 bp, 10 predicted proteins | sample MGYA00243235_ERZ505100 | MGnify/ENA primary metagenome ERZ505100 (study PRJEB26097, sample SAMN02712145) | human gut metagenome | biome: Gut microbiome | host: Homo sapiens | place: Denmark...
TATTTTCAAGTCCGGCAACTTCAAGGTCAATTGAATTATTTTTCCGCATATTTCGATGTCATTGCCGTTGCCCCTAAAGGAGAAGGTTGGGAGGAATTACAGAAGCAACAGGCACGTTGTATTCCGGTAAAAATGTCAAGAGCCATAAATCCGATTTTCGATTTAATAACTCTTTTCCAATTGGTAAAACTTTTTATCAAAGAGAAGCCGACTATTGTTCACTCGCACACCCCCAAAGCTGGTCTTTTGGGTATGTTAGCAGCATGGATAGCACGTGTGCCGATCCGTATGCACACGGTAACAGGCTTCCCATTGACGACGGCTACGGGCATAAAAAAACAAATTCTTCGTTTTACGGAACGGTTAACTTACGCTTGTGCCACAAATGTATATCCCAATTCACAAAAGATGTGTGATATTATTTGTTCAATGGGGATCGGCAATCCTAAAAAAATGCTTGTTATCGGTAATGGTGGTTCAAATGGAATTGATACGGCATTCTATTCGCGAAATGCTACACAAGATATTAAGATTTCAACTTTCGATTTCACGTTTGGTTTTGTAGGTCGTATATTTTATGAGAAAGGAATCAATGAATTAGTAGCTTCTTTTATTCGATTACAGAAAGATTATCCTAACATAGGATTACGTTTAATCGGCTTTATGGAAGAAAACCTTTATCCGGTTGATGATTGGGTAAAACAAGAGATTAGCACAAATTCTCACATTGAGTTTGTCGGCTTTCAACAAGATGTTCGTCCCTATCTAATGGGGTGTGAGGCTTTTGTTTTTCCCTCCTATCGTGAAGGTTTCCCTAATGTTGTCATGCAAGCTGGGGCCTTGGAATTACCACAAATCGTTACAGATATCAATGGTTGTAATGAAATAATTGTTCAAAACAAAAATGGAATAATTGTTCCACCACAAGACGAACACGCATTGTATAAAGCCATGAAATATTTTTTGGATAATCCTAATGAGGTAAAAAGAATGGCAAAGAATGCAAGGGCAATGATTACATCACGTTACGAACGCAATAAATTTTGGAAATTGATGCTTGAAGAATACTATCGGCAAATTAAAAATCGAATTAAATAACATCTATGCAAATCATACTGTTATCCGGCGGTTCTGGTAAACGCCTATGGCCGCTTTCCAATAATACACGGTCAAAACAATTTATCAAACTGTTGACTGCGCCCGATGGCTCGAAAGAGTCGATGGTGCAGCGGGTGGTACGGCAATTACGAGAAACCGGCATCTGTGATTCGATTACTGTGGCAACAAGCCAGTCACAACGGGATATCATCATCAACCAGCTTGGAGAAGAGATTCCTGTAGTTACGGAACCGGAGCGTCGCGATACATTCCCGGCTATCGCTCTCGCAAGCTCGTATTTGGCCTACAAACGAAAATGTTCCACCGATGAGATTATAATCGTCATGCCTTGCGACCCTTATACCGAAACAGGTTATTTTGAAACGATTCGCAGGATAGCGGATGCAGTGAAAAACAATGTAGCCGAACTAGTATTGATGGGAATTAACCCCACATATCCGTCAGCAAAATACGGATATGTAGTGCCAGTCAATGATGTACAGAACAAAGGAATATTTCAAGTATCACGCTTTACGGAAAAGCCAGATATGATAACTGCCGAGAAACTTATTTCAGAGGGTGCTTTCTGGAACGGAGGCGTATTCGCTTTTCGGTTGGGGTATATGACAGATATTGTAACCCGACACATCAAAACCGACACTTTTTCAGAAATTCGTTCTCGCTATGGGGAATTTCCGAAAATCAGTTTTGACTACGAAGTCGCTGAAAAAGCGCAGTCGGTAGCCGTCGTACCTTTTGCCGGAGAGTGGAAAGACCTTGGTACATGGAATACGTTGACTGATGAACTATCGGAACACACCATGGGCAATGTTGTCATGGATGAAGAATCCGAAAATACCCACGTCATCAACGAACTTGGACTGCCAATCATGTGCATTGGCACACGGAATCTAGTTATCGCAGCATCAAATGATGGAATCCTAATTTCGGACAAAGATAAAAGCGAGAACATCAAAACTTACGCTGACTGCCTACAACATCGGCCAATGTTCGAAGAACGTCGCTGGGGTGAATACAAAGTTGTCGATACCGCCGAGTTTTCCGACGGTTACAAATCACTTACCAAGCAACTGAAAATCAAATCCGGTAAGAGTATCAGCTATCAGGTACACCGCCATCGCGATGAAGTCTGGACGTTTATCGACGGCGAGGGAGAACTGGTACTCGATGATATCAGGTCGGTTATCAGCAGAGGCGATACGATTACAATCAAGAAAGGTGTTAAACATGCAGTCAGGGCTATCTCTGAATTGACGTTCATCGAGGTGCAGTCCGGAAATCTACTTGCAGAAGAAGACATTGAACAATTTGACTATAAATGGTAAAATCCTTCGTTAAAACCTCTGACAAAAGAATGAAGTTGGTTTACAAGAAAGTTATCGAACCTCAATTAGGCAACCTGATATCCATATTGAAAAAGAAATGATAATCTATAGCATTGATTATTATCAACAAGATCAAGATTGTACTCAATGTGGAAAACATTCGGAATGTATTTGCCGGTAAAATGATAAAATATCACTATCCATATGTAAGTAAGTATATATACCGGACACAGGATCTTGCGAAAGTAGCTTCGTTTTCAGATTCTAAACCGCAGAAACAGCATTACGCAAAAATTAATGGGTTGGAAAAACTTATTATAAATACTGGTAATGAACCTTTTCATTGATTTTTCTAATGAAAAAGACCATCCTTCAATACATGACCGATATCTATCAGGAAGATATTCCCAAACATATCCTTCAAGAAAACAAGATACGCCTGAATTCTTTTTTCCTGGAACAGGAATCCGTACAGAAGAAAGGGACTCAGTTTATATTCAGATATGCATTCTACTCCGTTGAGAAACCCCGAAAGATCACGAAGCAGCATCTATTGAAAGAATATGCAGGGGTGCCTTTGGAAAAAAGGAGCGTACAACCGGAACAAATACCCGATATGAAGCAATATAGTGATATAATACTGTATGGAGATGCCAGCTCTCCTGAAGCACAGCAACAGCTGGCGGAATACCTCCAACAACATAATTCATTAAAAGTCCAGTTGTCTTTTTTTGACAAGAGAAATGATTCCACTAGCAAGGATGAACAAGCCATCGCATATGCGGAACTACAGAAGGCGCTATTTTTTTGCCAAAGAAAAAAGATACCTCTCCTGTTCGTTTCCTTAAAAGGGATGATAGACGACATCCGTTTTCTCAATCTGCTGGAGGAGAGCCATGTCGATTTCAGATGTATCGATTTTCCATGGTTCTGCAAGGAGAATCTGCCTCTGATAAAGGCAGTTGTGCTATATGAAAAGTTGGAAATAAGAATAAATGTATAAGATATCAAGCTTACAGATTGGACTTCAATGTTGCAGCATTGAGGTTTATGAGAAACAATTCTAAATATATTTCTGTTTGGCGAAATCTTATTCTAAAAGGAACTCTAAATAAAAGAATCCACCTTCAGATATCTTTCTTCACTTATCCTCAAAGTATATAATCCAAACATAAATATCAGACCTATTTTCCCTATAACTGAGTAATAAAAAGATTATTCCCCAACACCGTAAACAAAGAAATAACAGAAGCACTTTAAAATGGTGTATCTAACTCACTTTTTTAAGGATAATATCCCTGTTACAGTTATCTGTAGCAGGTGATCCTTTCAAATTGGGCATTAGATGCACCCTTTTCCTTATTCCAACAAATGCGCCTCTTGTAACCTCACCAATTCCCAATACATCTTCAAAAACATCTCCAGATACACCTTCAGACTCGGGAAATAGACGAAAGACTTCCAGCAAAAGAAAGGCACATGAATGGCCGTTCATTCGGAACCTCCATTTCTGGATAGCGTTTCTTTGTCCATCCAAAATAATCTCTATCGGGACAGAACAATAAACAAAAGCATAAATATCAGGCAAAATTGTCCCGATAAAAGAATTATAACATGACTATTGAAGATGAAATCCTCCAATACCTGCACTATCATCCTCTATCAAACAGGGTTGAGATAACGCTTGGGATAACCAATCCTCCCAGTGGCAGGATTGTAAAAAGACTACTGGCCGATGCCGTAACCAAAGGAATGATAGAAGTACTCTAACAATAGTAGTGCCACTATTTTATAAGCAGCACTGCAATTGTTCCTTACCCCAGCAAATGCACCTCCTGTAACCTCACCAACCCCAAATACATCTTCAAGAACACCTCCTGATACACCTTCAGATCCGGGAAATAGACGAAAGACTTCCGGGCAAAAGAGAGGCACGTGAATGGCCGTTCATTCGGAACCTCCATTTCCGGATAGCGTTTCTTCGCCTGGTCAACCGCCATCTTGTTCAGTGAAGCCACGAAGTTAGCCTGGCGTATCGGATTCCATTTCGGGGTTTCAAGAATCACCATCCCATCTTTCCGCTCAGGAATAACCAAATATTCATCCTGCACGTTACGGACGTAATAGCACACAAAAGACAAGGCCTCATAGACATTATCCCCTACATGAATACCGATAACCCGTTCTTCAACCGGTGTACCGGCAAAGCATTCCGCAATCTGTTTCATGGCATACCCATGCAACAAGGCAGCATCAGAAGCCAACAGATAAGCCGGTGCGGTACGCTCTCCTCCCTTATCGATGGCAGCAAAGACAGAAGGACTCCAACAGAGATGGATGAGCTTTCCTTTTTCTTTCTCACGAAGGGAAGCGACACATAAACGGTTATCAAAGACCAAACGGGCTTCTTTCGTTTCCGGATGGAACTGGAACACGTTCCGTACCCTGTCCGGCTTATGGATATCCATCATCAGATAGCCCTGCCAACCGGACACGTGCTTTGTCTTCAAGACGGTTTCGCTTTCCTCCACATCGAAAAGATAAGACAAGAGCTTTTCTCGCTTACAACATACGAAGAGAGAAAGCTCGTCCTGTTCTTTCATCTGCTGCATATCCAAGGAAAGAACAAAAGCCAATTGCCAAGGAGTAAGCTCGGAAAAGCCATGTAATTCAATACAAGACAACGCATCCTTCTCCGGTGAGTAAACGACATATCCCCGGCCACCTATCTCATATCTCAACATGAAATCCCCCTGTTCAGTGGGATGATAATTCTGTAAAACGGTCTGATAATTCATAAAGCAAATATATTAAGTTAGTATTCATCATAATGAGAAATCGGGACCACTCTTGCGTTTCCGTTTCTTTTTGGACGGTATGAGATCATCCTCTTGCGACTTCTTCCCGCTGCCGGTAATGTCAAGTTCCGGAATGGCCATAACTCCCCCACCCTGCATATAGAAAGCCTCACGATCCACCCGCTCACGGAACTCCCCTACCCTATCGATATGTGGCGAGAGACCGACAGCCACACCATCGAAATGCTTCTGGATATTCTGATAAGTGAGCTTACGGGAAAGATCCGCACCTTTAAAGACATGAGCATTTTCCACGTTTTCCATATAAAAGGAAATCCCGTATGCGCCTTTGCTGTTTACATGTTCCGTCACACGGATCGATTCTTCCGCCAACCTTTTCTTAAAATCCTCATAGCCTAAAGAAGCGTTCAATGCCTTAAACACATGGTCATAGAGATAATGCTTCTGTTCATCGGCGCTCATGCCCCGGCCATCAAAACGAATATTACCAAAACGATATTTCTGAGGAAGTGAAACGTCCTTCAGGTAAAAGCCTGAATCCTTGATGCCATAGACATAATAGGATTTGTCCTTCTTGGTGACCAGACGCATATACAATCCTTCTTGTTCCAGGTTCCTTCGGAAATCGGATGTACTTTCGGAAAAAGAGTAGATGCGGTCAAGCTGTTGTAACAGTTCATCCTTGAACAAGGGGTTGAAAAAACCTCCTTTTTCCAGCAATGCGAAAAGGTTGTCATAGCTTTCATCCCCCAATAGGACACGCCATTCTTCATTGGCCAATTTTATTTCTTGCAAGGGTTTATTCAAAGACCGGTATGTATCGGATTGTTCCAGGACAGCCGATACCTTATCCTTGTAATTATAACTACGCATGGCTTTCTTCAAGGCCGCATCGAAATAATAGTTACGGTATTGCGCCTCTCCCAACGTGGTTCTCTTGCCTCCTTCCCTTTCCAAAGGCAACAGACCGTACTTCTGCTCCAGTTCCCTTGAGATCTTTTCGGAACGGCTGTAATTATTTCCGGAAGGAATGCTTTTGCCTTCTTCATCAATTGTGGTCAGCAGCACATGCACATGGCTGTGTGCCTTGTCGGTATTTAGGACAACGGCATAACAGGACTTTCCGTACCCCATCCTCTCGATATATTCCCCGGCAAGAGAAAGCCACTGTTCATCGGAAAGGCTTTCTCCCGGATAGAGGCTCAGAATAAATTCCGCATAAGGTAGTTTCACCCGGTCATTCAACTGGGAGATAAGTTTCATGTAGGCTGGCATGGCGGCCAGTTCGTCACCAGTGGAGGTGTAAAGCACTTTTCCGTTTCCTTCCTTGACCTTGGAAAGCTGGTATTCAATTTTCCGGCTCATGGACAGGTGGGATGAGAAAGAAGGTTGTATCTCGGCTATCATAACAATTTCCGGTTAATGGTTTCTACATCCGAAAGGTATTGGTTAATCCGATCCAATGAATACAATATATTTTCATCGGACGGAAGCGTATTGATATGTTTGGCAAGCTGGTTGATATTGGCTCCTATTTTACGAAGTTCATATATCATTTGCACATCGGTTTTCGATATGCTTCTGCCTTTCAAGGCAGACTCTCTGATAAAGGAAGAAAGGGATTTTCCCTCTTCCTTTGAACGTTGAAGAAGCTGTTCTTTCTCGGCTTCCGTCAAGCGGATCTTTATACTTATATCTCGATTCTCTTTCATATATACAGAGTATGTGAGTGTAACGAACATTGGTCGGCAGCTCGGCTGTCGCAAGGTTTTTTGTACCCACAAAAACATACCTTGCATTAGCAAAGATATACAATAATACTCAGCTGTGAAACAAAACCAGACAAAAGTCTTGATTTCTTAATCCAGATTAACCGCTCACTTTGTTACAAAGTAACTACGCACATTGTAACAGGCGAACGGAAAGCCATTAGTTACAAAATACATAATTACTAATTATATTATTACAAAGTATGAACATACATACTTAATTATAAGATTAAGTATGTACATATTTATATTTATATTTATATATGTAATTACTTATACAATTAAGTAAAAAAGTGTATAATAAATTAATTATAAAAGTATGCAATTATTTAATTTATTATTTATATATTTGCGCACATACTTAAAAACGTACATTATGGGACAAATATTACCAGGAGTAGTCGTAGCTTTTGAGAATCCCAAGGGCGGGGTAGGGAAGTCTACGCTGACAGCTTTGTTTGCAGGTTATATTCATTCGCAGTCAAACGAAGAGGGGGGCTTATCCATTGCCGTGGTGGATATCGACGACATGCAGAACACTATCGGAAAATTACGTGAGGACGAAGCCGAGGACGGAATCATGAAAAAGGAAGAAGAATATGAGGTTATCAATATCTCTTCCTCAGAGTTCATCAACCAACTGGATTTCCTTCAGGACAATTACGACATTATACTTGTCGATTTTCCGGGTAACCTGAAACAAAACGGTGTAGTTGAAACGCTGCACTTCGTTGACGTGATCATCATTCCCTTCGAACCGAACAAGACCGATTTAAGACCTACATTGACCTTTTACTATAACATCTATGAAGGGATTATCGAAAGCCGTCGAAAGATTGGTAAAAAGACTACCGTGCGTGGTGTTATGAACCGTGTTCTTCCGAATGTGCTGGAGTTCAAAGAAATTTTGAAAAATAAAAAAACCTTGCCTTTCGAGTTGATGCAAAACTACATCAAGGATTCAAGGGTTGACTATCAACGCAATTTAAGTACGCTGAGTAAAGCGTACCATCATCCCTGTGATGCTTTCTGTGAAGAGGTATTGGAATTAATCTGTAACCATATAGGAGAATAAAGCTATGGCAACCAACAAAGAAAGGACATCATCAGCCGCCATGAGAAAACTCTTGCTGCAAAGCGCCAGTAAGAAAGAGCAGGAAATCCAGCAGATCGGAAGTGTTGCGGAAAGCACTATCCCCCAACCTGCGATTGAGCACCCCATCCATGAAGAGGTGAAAGAATCGGCTCCAGTCAAAGAAACCGTCCAAGAACCTCAGCCGGAACAAATGGAAAAGCCGGAATCCAAACCTTCCGTGCAGTCTTCTCCAAAAACAGAAGAAAGCAAAGTCTGCGGAAAAAAATTCTCGGAATATCTGGAAGAGCGAAAATTAAAGAACACCGAAGTAATCCGGATATCCAGCGAAACCCACAGAAAGCTGAAGCAGATTGCTATGGCCACTGGATTAGGAATGCACAACATCGCAAACAACATTCTTGAAGACATATTGACCAGCCATAACAAGGAGATTCAAGCGATACTGAAGAAGTATATGAGCATCTGATTCTACTTTCGGAAAAATATATACGCCTGTTCGACTGCATCCGTCGGGCAGGCGTTATTTTTGCACACCGTTTTAGTGAAGGCCGGCATTGAACCGGGACACTTTTACACAACTGCGGAAAAATCCCTTTGCCTATTATCCTGGACAATATGTTAAAGAATTCAAACCTCTACTTGTTTCCACCTCAAAATTTTTTCCGAAAGTAAGAATACGGTAACAAAATCATTTCTTCGTTTTATTTAGGTTTTTAGGGATTTAAGTATTTGTGGGACACTTTTACACAACTAATAAGGGAGGTTTTCCGTATAATCAACTATATTATTGCAAGTTAGCACTTACTGGCATCTTCTCGTAACCGGGACACTTCTGCACAACTAACCGACTATTCGGGACACTTCTGCACAACTGAACAGGAAAGTCGGGATACTTTTACACAACTAGAATCTGCATTCGGGACACTTTTACACAACTAAATCAGGAATCCGGGACACTTCTGCACAACTAAACCGGCCATTCGGGACACTTTTACACAACTGGGGGATCGGAAACAGCCGTAGTCGGGACACTTTTACACAACTAAATCAAGAAACAGCACGAAAAAAATGCTTTGGAATCTTCATTTATAGGGAGTTAGATTCACTATCTCCGTAAAAAAACGTATCTTTGCATCAGTAAACAACAAGTGTCCGCCTATGAAGGAAAGTAATACACAAAAAGAGTTGAGCAGAGTCCCCAGGACTCTCAGCGAGTCTTCCAACACGAAAGTATTGGAAGTTCTATTTGATGCAGGCGGCACTGTCATGTCTGACATTATCATTTACGTGGCATCTTCACAAATGAAAGATCTGTTCGGCGACTGCTGGTTCTCCATCAACGATTTTTGTGAGGTCATGGGGTATGAACGAACCAAGTTGCAACGAAAACTGACCGAGAAGCAGCTTGATTTCCTGTTCAGCAACCAACGTCCGGTATATATCACCGAACAGAACGGCCAAAAGATAGAGCATCCGATAGAGAACACCTTTGAAGCGGCGTTATACCGTTTAGGGACATCCAACCTCAGTGTAGCATACGCCATGAACGGCAAGACGCAATATAAGTTCATTCAAATACTGGACCGCTTTGAGATAAAGGATAACTTCGGCACGAAAAAGCGCACCAAGCGGAATTACAACGTGCATCTGAGCAAAGATCTGATGAATACTTTGCTTACCGAATACAATCTGCTGGAACTGAAAGACTACCGTAACCTGCCCAACCGCAAAGGCTACCGCAAGTTTTATCTGAACCTGGCGAAAATGATTTACCTGATCAAGTATAAGATTGACCAAGGACAAGCACCTTATTTCACCGTTACGGTTGACCAACTTGCCAAGGAATTTGATGTAACGGTAAAGGACAACCATGACCGGAAGAAGAAGGTGACCAGCATCTTAAACGGTATCAACAAAAAGCTGGAGAGAACCAAATTCCAATACCAGTACATCAAAGGAAAAGGGGAGAAGTGGCCCTACACCGTACAGTTTTTCTTTGACCAGGAAACATTGGAATATTTCGACGAAAAGATAAAGGCGATACTGACCTCGCAATATCACGATGCGCTTAAATCATGCTTCTTGTTAAACAAGAAAGGCATTCCCGTGAGCAGACATTATCAATATAAGGATTTCTTTAAATTGGGAACCGGCGAATATTATCATGAATTTACCGCATGGCTTTATTCTGAAGAGGACAAGGAGATTAAGGAGAACATCTACCGGGATATCTATATAAAGGTAGTAGGCATTCGTCCAGAAGACCTTGCCGTCAACTTAAATCCCTAAAAGTTGGAACAAAAACCATAAAATAGTATCTTTGCAGCGGATTGTCAGAAAATTGGCAGCCCGCTTTTTACATACGTCCGTCTGTCTAACAAAAGAGTGGCATCTATCGTTAAGGAATTAACAACAACAGGCGCATGCCTGTACCAGTATGAAACTGGTACGGGGCGTGCCTTTGTTGTTGGAACGCCACGTCCATGTTAGAGGGTACGTTTCCGTACCCTTATATAAACATAAAACAAATTCAATGGTTCAAACAATTGCCACCCTGATAGATGAGACGCTCATGGTAATGGGCGCCCATCTTCACGTGCGGATGACAGACGAAGAAAAGGCGTATCTTGATGCTCATTTCGAGCTTATCCATATCAAAAAGGGAGAACACCTCGTCACCAGGGGCGAGGAAGTATGCTACCTCTATTATCTGGAATCCGGCATCGTCCGGTTATGGTTTCCGGACAAAGAGAATAGAGAGATTTCAGCACGGTTTATCCAAGCCAAAGAGTTCATCAATTTTTTCCTTTCACATGAAGAACACCATGCCCACTACAATATCAAGGCATTGGAGCCATGCAAGATCTGGAGATTGCCCAAAAAAGATCTTCATCAGCTATATGAGTTATCCATCAATTTCAACAAGCTGGCCAGAATACATTTGGTAAGATCCATCAACCGCAAAATAATAAGGGAAGAGGAGTTTTACACACTGGATGCCGAAGCGCGTTACAAAGCGCTTTTGGCCAATGAAAAATGGCTGTTACGTTCAATACCCTTAAAAGACATAGCAAGTTATATCGGCATCACGCCACAAGCATTGAGCAACATCCGAAAGCGCATATAAACCAAACCCTATAAGCCGGGCAGGACAGTTTTACACAACTAATCCTATCCGGCTTTTTTCTGTAGAATTATTCCACACCTGCCGGTTTACGGCACATGTATTTTTTAATGCACATTAAATAAACACGAAAGGCCCTTTAAAAGCCCTTCATAAAATTTGTCCTCCCGTATATAA
>ENA-OQRB01001839-OQRB01001839.1-human-gut-metagenome-genome-assembly--contig:-NODE-1839-length-11370-cov-5.043659_pt1 | contig 11370 bp, 10 predicted proteins | sample MGYA00243235_ERZ505100 | MGnify/ENA primary metagenome ERZ505100 (study PRJEB26097, sample SAMN02712145) | human gut metagenome | biome: Gut microbiome | host: Homo sapiens | place: Denmark...
ATTTATAGAGCCTATAAAAAAATATTTTTGTTACTTTACTATTGACAATTTACGATATATATTAAAATCCACAGACATTATTCTGCATTTACCGGGATTTTAAATGTAAACAGGCTTCCTTTTCCGGGCTCACTGTCAACATCCACGATTCCGCCGTAATATCTGGCGATCTGCATTACCTGTGACAACCCCAAGCCAAAACCCTCCGCACTTCTGTCCGGCTCACCTCTGTAAAAACTCTCAAATATCTTTTCCTTTGTGCTCTTATCCATTCCCCGGCCCTCATCCCTGACCGAGATAAAATAGCTGTCATTTTTCACACCGCAGGACACATGGATATTACCTCCATCATTGCTGTACTTCACCGCATTTGACATCAGATTGTTCACGACGATAACTATATGGTTCATATTCGCTTTGACCATCGTCGGCTTCAGGTCGTAGGTAAACTTAAGATTCTTCTTACAGATGTACTCCACATCATCGCACACAGACTCCACCACATCCAGCAGATCTACATCCTCAACCGCTATGACTGCGTTTTCATTGTCCATGACCGACATCTGAAGAAGCTGTTCTATGAGCCCATTCATACGTGAGGTCTGTCTCTCGAATACCTCTATGCTCTCAAGCATCTCCTCATCGCCATTCTTCTCCGCGATCTCCCTGGAAAGCTGACACTGGGCATGCATGACTGCTACAGGTGTTCTCAGCTCATGGGATACATTTGCATTGAACTCAGCCTGTCTCTCAAGCTCCTGATGGACTTTTCTGTACAGGTTGTTATTCGCATCGGTCAGCATATCAAGCTCTTTGAACGGACCGTCATACTCCAGATTCTCTGTAAAATCAAGATTGTCCACGCTCTTATCTATCGAACGGTTCAGGCTTCCCATTGGAACTGCTATCAGTTTCCTCAAAGCAAATGCATATATCACAAATGCTATCAGCACGATTCCAATAACACAGTATGATTTATATAACAGTTCACTGTAATTGCTCTCTATATCCCTGACGGATACCATGACACAGATCTTGTATTTAGAAGTCTTCTTCAGCGGCTCTTTGTCTGTTCTTCCCTGCCTGACGACCGCAAAATACTTGACCTTCCCTGCATCTATATGCATAAGATCTCTTATGCTTATATCCGGATTATCCGCATATTCCTCAGGCACCTCGCCGTCAAGGATCTCGCCGTCATTTCCCTGAAGGAACACATATATCTGCTCATTACTGTCCGGATCGTCTTCACGGTCGTAAAATCCATCATCTATATGTGGCTTCTTCTGTGAATCATACACTATGTATCGTCTGATCTGGGCTACCTCCTGTGTCAGCTTCTTATAAGCCATCAGGTTCATATCATCCTTCATAAGATTGTTCTGGATGACCAGCAGACAAGATATACCCACCACCAGAATAAGCGCTGTAATTATAATAGTGTATGTTACAAATGATATTTTTCTCTTTAACATTCCAGTTTATAGCCGACACCTCTTATAGTATGGATCAGCTTCTCCTCATAATTATCGTCTATCTTCCTTCTCAGATAACGGATATACACATCTATCACATTTGAATTGACATCGTCATCTATGTTCCAGATGTTCACCCGTATCTGTTCCCTAGTTACTACCACATTTCTGTTTCTGGCTAGGTACTCAAGGATAGCATACTCCCTGACCGTGAGATCAATTACCTTTCCATCCCTGATCGCCTGTCTGTTGTTCATGTCGACCACCAGTGAACCACAGGTTATCACATTCTCATTTACCGGATTCTGGGTTCTCAGCATGACCCTGAGTCTTGCCATAAGCTCCGAGAACTCAAATGGCTTTGTCATATAATCGCTGGCTCCGGCATCCAGTCCCCTGACTATATCCTGTGTCTCCGTCTTGGCCGTGAGGAAAAGCACAGTAACCTGTATCCCCGCATTTCTCATCTCGCGCAGGACTGTTATTCCGTCCTTGTTCGGGATCATTATATCCATGATCGCCCCGTCGTAATTCTCTGCTTCCATATAATCAAGTGCCGCCTGTCCGTCATAACAGGCATCCACATTATAGCCCTCTTTGACCAGCTTACTGCATATTATGCTGTTCAGATCCTTCTCATCCTCAACTACAAGTACACGCATACATCCATCCTCCCTGTCATTTTCATCTGTTGGCCACTACAGTATATCGCTGCACGATCGCTGAACAGATATATATTGCCATGCTTTTATGAAAATAACATTAAAAGCAGTCACTTACATCTGCCAAATGTAAATAACGGCTCTCAAATGCTGTTTTTATCTATTCTGTCTTACCGCTCTTCTCATCGTAGGTATCAAGAAAGCTGTGTCTCACGCCTCCCTGCTTGTACTCTATAAGGGTATCGATATTGACATTCTCCACACTCTTGAATATGTTGCCCTCCACAAACGGATTTGTCTTCTTGAGTGTCGCTATAAGCTGCTTGATCTCCTGACGCTTGGACTTCGTCTCCTCATTGTTACATGTTGTGCATGTGTCAGTGAACTTACATGCGCACTGTATGAAATGAAGCTCGTTGTAATCTCTCCACGCCTTGATGTCGTCCTCTCTCACCATATAGAGAGGTCTGATTAGTTCCATTCCCTCAAAATTGGTGCTGTGGAGCTTCGGCATCATGGTCTGCATCTGCGCTCCATAGAGCATACCCATGAGTATGGTCTCTATGACATCATCGTAGTGGTGTCCAAGAGCTATCTTGTTACAGCCAAGCTCCTTCGCATAGCTGTACAGATGGCCTCGTCTCATTCTTGCACAGAGATAACACGGCGACTTCTCTACGTTATACACTGAATCAAATATATCAGACTCAAATATCTGGATAGGGATGTTCAGCATCCTGGCATTATCCTCTATGACCTTGCGGTTTGCCGGGCTGTAACCCGGATCCATAACTATGAACTTGAGCTCAAATGGGAACTTGTTGTGCCTTTTCAGCTCCTGAAAACACTTTGCCATGAGGAAGGAATCCTTGCCGCCCGATATACATACGGCTATCCTGTCGCCCTCCTTCACCAGCTCATATCTGTTGATGGCCTTTGTGAAGTTGCACCATATCTTCTTGTGGAACTTCTTGCGGAGGCTCTTCTCAACGTCGGCACATATATCAGTCTGTTCCTGCTTGCCCATGGTGTAGAGCAGCCATGATATATATCCGCCTTTGAGGCTCACCGCATCGTATCCCAGCTCCGTAAGTCTCTCCGCCAGCGGAATGCTGTTGGTTCCGTGGGTGCAGCAGATTATGAGTTTCTTTCCCTTTGAGTTGTCCCCGGGCATATATTTCTCAACCGGGAATATCTCACTGGCTGTCTCCGCCAGATTCTCCGGCATCAGCTTGTCCGTCTGGACTGCCATCGCACCCGGGATTGCTCCGTGGGATATCTCAACTTCATCCCTGATGTCAACTATCAGATATGAATCCTTATCCAGTTCCTGTATCTCTTCTATTGTGATTTCATTTGAAGTTTCTTTTGAGTTTTCTAATGCCATATCCCTGTCACCATTTTTCTTAGTATTACAAATAAGCTATTTTTATATATGCTACTGTCTGCTGCATATGGCATCGCCGTCATCCGCAGCTTACTCCTTACCATCCCAGCAGTATGTACAAAGCTTGCACTTCTCAACTCCGCATGCCTCAAGCATATCATCAAGTCTGTTGAATCTGAGTGATGTGAAATGCAGCTCCTTGCAGATCTCATCAACCATTTTCTCATACTTCTCTGAATCAGGATCTGTGTACTCCTGAAGTACCTCGTCTGTCACGTTGCCGTTCTCAAGTCTCTCGATAACTCTTCTTGTTATAAGATCCATCTCTGATGATGATCTTGAGAAGTTAAGGTATTTACATCCGTATACAAGTGGTGGACATGCAGGTCTGATGTGCACTTCCTTGGCACCGCTGTCAAACAGATACTCGGTTGTCTCTCTGAGCTGTGTTCCACGCACGATGGAATCGTCTATGAGCAGAAGGCTCTTATCCTTTATAAGATCCTCAACTGCCAGAAGCTTCATCTTCGCGATGAGGTTACGCTGGCTCTGTATGGTCGGCATAAATGAACGTGGCCATGTCGGTGTGTACTTGATGAATGGTCTTGAGAAAGGTATTCCTGATTCATTGGCATAGCCGACTGCATGCGCTGTTCCTGAATCCGGAACTCCGGCTACGATATCAGGCTTAACGTTATCTCTCTTTGCCATGCTGGCTCCGCAGTTGTATCTCATCTGCTCTACACTCATACCCTCGTATGAACTTGCAGGGTAACCATAGTATACCCACAGGAAGGTACAGATCTTCATGTCCTTGCCCGGCTGCACAAGCGTCACGCAGTTTGACGGTGTGAGTACAACAACCTCACCAGGACCGAGTTCTTTATAGTCATGATAGCCAAGGTTCTTGTAGGCAAAGTTCTCAAATGACGCACAGAATGCACCATCTTTCTTGCCTATGACCACAGGAGTTCTTCCATACATATCCCTGGCTGCATATATTCCATTCTGGTTCATGAGCAGGAGTGACAGAGAACCATCTATCTTCTCCAGCGCATATCTTATTCCATCTATCAGATTATCCTTCTGGTTGATGAGGGCTGCCACAAGCTCTGTGCTGTTGATATCCCCTCCGCTCATCTCAAGGAAATGTGAATGTCCCTGATCAAATATCTCCTTGGATATCTCGTCAACATTGTTGATCTTGCTGACAGTTGTCAGAGCATATGTTCCGTGATGTGAACGCACTATGAGTGGCTGTGGCTCATAATCGGATATACATCCTATTCCAAAATAGCCCTTCATGTTCTGCATATCTTTGTCGAACTTTGTTCTAAATGGAGCATTCTCGATATTGTGTATGGATCTGTCAAATCCCTTATCTCCATACACTGTCATGCCTCCGCGTCTTGTTCCAAGATGTGAATGATAGTCTATTCCAAAGAACAGATCAAACACACAGTCATCTTTTGCCGCTACTCCAAAAAATCCACCCATTGTTTTCCTCCTGAAGTGATAAAAATTTGTCATTTCCGCAAACATATCTATATTAGCATAGTATCGGCGGTGATTACAATACCTTCATCGCCAACTTCACTATCCCCGCAATGAAGATCAGCACAGCCAGTCCGAAAAAGCAAACCTCCATCTCTCTGTACACCTTGTTTGACTTCTTCTCATAGGCCGTTCTCTTTTCCCTAGAGTATAAAAGTTTATACTCGCTACCGATAGAATGTTTCTTTCTGTTTATCTCCTGATTTACCATATAAGAATCCGGCTCACCGCTGTATGGATCGATATATTCCACTGTGGGTTGTGCATATCCCGGCAATTTTGTCCTGCCGGTCAGGGTATCGTATCCTATGATCTTTCCGGTTATTTCCTACATTTAACACATTCTCACTGTATATAAACCTTCTATCATTTAACCAACTACTGAAAAAGATCTGTATTCATACCAAAGACATCAATAACTTTCAAAATATCGGAAAGTTCATCCCTAAATTTCTGACGATACTCCTCCATGTCACCATTATCCCTGCCATTGTTACTAAGTTCAAATAAATCTCTGTCATTCTTTATCGCTACTGCCACCATATTGCCAGCGATCTGTATCTCCATAAATCCTTCAAGTCCCATAAGTCCCTGCATAAGCTGTGGCGTCAATACCCTCAAAGCAAGCTGGCTGTCAGAGGCATATATATCGAACCTGTTATCAAATGACGCGTTGCCCGTCATAAAACTGTTACGTGAATTCTCAGAACCCAATACTCTTGATAATATGCCACTTTTCTTTTCGTTTTTCATTCTTGGACTAATTCTCTCCTGGATCTGTACAAAACCATTAACATTCTTGTGGGAAGTAGCCATTATGAGCTGGCCTTTAAAATTAACAACATTATCGCCAGGAAACTCACCGTCCGGTGAACCCTTTGTTTCCGTTCTGAGTGTGAGATCACTGAATGTAAATTCTACTCCCCTGTATATTCCATGTATAAAGTCAGAACCATCCATATTATTAAATGAAGGAAGAATCGGACAATTATGTAAAAATGCCTCATTTGTATATCCATTTGGCATGTATTCAATCACATGCAAGCGCTCTCCAAGGACACTCCGTACAACATACTGTCCCATGAGTTCCTTGAGGTCTTTAAGTTTATTTGTCTCCATATATGAGAACAGGAAAAATCCGCCTACAAACAAAGCCGGAATCAGCAGCCAAGCAGAGTCTAATTCATAGCCATTTCTAGATACCACCATAAACGCAACAAATGGCGCAAATATTCCTATAAAAGAAACAATCTTAAACACCTTAAGCACTTTACATAGTTTGCGTTTTTCTAATATTTTCGATTCTATATTCTGATCCATCTTCTCATCTCCAAACTGTGATAAATACTCTATACGAATCTCAGAGCCTTACCGAACTTTTATATCATAAAAAAATCGCCCTATACTGATATATAATATACCAGTATAAGACGAATTCAAACTTAATTAAAAAGATTTTCCCTGAATCCTAGCCGATGCTCTTAACGCTTTCACCCTCTATCAGGGAATATGGCACTATCTCATGTTCACCAGCTGCTGCATAATTTATATGCTTGAGCATGATGTCAACACTTCTCGATGCCATGATCTCTGTATTCTGTTTTATTGTTGTAAGTCTTGGTACACAGTATCCTGCCAGCTCTATTCCATCAAATCCAGTAACTGACAGCTCCTCCGGAATATGTTTGCCCAGATCAGCAGCCGCTCTCATGACGCCGATCGCTATCGTATCACTGAGAGCCATGATTGCTGTAACCTCCGGCTGTTCCTCCAAGAGACGCTTCGTGGCCTCATAACCTGCCTTCATAGAATACCTGCACGGAATATATGTAAACTCCGCCCGGTCATCCCGGTCATCATGCTGCCACTCATCTATAGCCCTCTTGCAGCCTTCATATCTATTGAAACTTATCTGTTTCTCGGACACTTGCCCTCCTATGACTCCGATGCGCCTGTGGCCTTTTTCAAGAATATACCTTGTCATATCGTATGTCGCTGCCGTGTCATCTATCGTTATGGAGGATATGTTGTCATTTGCAAGAATCTCTCCGCCGGTCGTGATTATGACTCCCGGGATCTCAAACTCTTTCACACGCTCATCAAAAAGTGCAAGATTGGCACCCAAAAACATGATTCCCTTCGGATTCACGCTATGAGTAAGTTTGATGGCATACTCGATCTCGTCACCATCCTCATCTATGTACTCCACTACGACGTCCTCATCATATCCTGCAAGCTGGCTCTGTATGCGCTCTACTATATCCGCAAACAGCATGTTCTGGTTTCCTTTTATGATGACAACCACCGCCGATTTCGCTGACATTTTGAGGAGCTTTGCGTTGACGTTCGGCTCAAAGCCGTTTTCCTCTATAACCCTGAGTATCTTCTCTCTGGCTGCATCGCTGACTCCGGTCTGATTGTTGATCACCCTGGACACGGTTCCGATACCATAACCTGATATTCGCGCAATATCCTTTATTGTCATAAGCTGTATCCCACTTTTCTCTTTTATTCCCAATAATTATATTATCCCAATATGTGGAGGTCAAGAAAATACTCTACTTATCATTTCCCGGTAAATATTTTTAGAGAGTACTTTTTCACATTTTACTTCTCCCGGTCATCAGTGTAAGTCTGCCTATTTCCTCTGCAAGATCATCATCCGTATCATCGGCTATCGTTCGCCACCTCCAGTTATCGCCAACTGTGGATGGCTTATTCATCCTTGATTTATTATCTAGTCCCAAATAATCCTGCATCGGTATAATACAGAGATCTGCAATACTTCTCATAGCAAGCGTGATAAATGGAACATTGATCAGACGGTCCGGTGTATAATGAGCTGCCATATAATCCCGCGCCATATCTCTGGCTCTCTGATCTATACTGCTCCACCAGCCAATAAGTGTCTCATTGTCATGGGTTCCCGTATATACAACACAATTTCGTATATAATTATGTGGAAGATAGTCAGATGCCGCCCCGGTGTCTCTCACATCAAAGGCAAACTCCACAACCTTCATTCCCGGGAATCCGGAATCATGCACAAGTTTTCTGACCGAATCAGTCACAAAACCAAGATCCTCGGCAATGACATCTCTCTTACCCAGAGCTTTTTCTATATTCCTGAACAGATCCATCCCAGGGCCCTTTTTCCACTTGCCATTCACAGCTGTTTCCTCACCATATGGAATGGCATAATATTCATCAAAGCCTCTGAAATGATCAATCCGGACTACATCATAAAGCTTATAGCTATGTCTCATTCTGGCTATCCACCAGCTGTAACCGGTCTGCCTGTTCAGCTCCCAGTCATATATTGGGTTTCCCCACAGCTGTCCGGTCTCCGAAAACCCATCAGGCGGACATCCGGCAACCTCGTATGGTCGCCTGTCCTCATCAAGCCTGAAAAGCTCCGGGTGTGCCCATACATCTGCGCTGTCCATAGCTACATAGATTGGGATATCTCCTATGATCCTTATATGGTTCTTGTTGGCATAGCTCTTCAGCGCATTCCACTGAGTATAAAACAAATACTGCATGTACTGCTGAAAATGTATCTCATCCGCAAGCTTAATCTGCATTTTCTGCACCGCATCAGGCTGCCTGTTTCTTATATCCTGCGGCCACTCTGTCCACGGAATTCCACCAAGCGAATCCTTTACAGCCATAAATAGTGAATAATCATATATCCACTCTTTGTTCTCATCCATGAACATGGAAAACTCCATGCTGTCAGTCATTTTCCATCTCTCATATGATTTTCTCAGGATTGGATATCTTCCTTCATATATTGTTCTATAATCCACATATCTGCCATCGTCGCCCCAGTCTATCTCTCTGCACTCGCGGTCTGTGAGCAGTCCCTGATCCACAAGTGTATCAAGATCTATAAAATATGGATTTCCAGCAAATGTCGAAAATGACTGATACGGCGAATCCCCATACCCGGTGGGACCCATGGGAAGTATCTGCCAGTAACTCTGGTGTGCAGACCTAAGCCAGTCAACGAAACGATATGCCTCTTTTGAGAAGCTGCCAATTCCATACTTTGACGGGAGGCTTGATATAGCAAGCAGTATTCCTGCTGATCTTTCCATCTGAAATCTCTCCTTTTAACCAATTTCAGGCGGCTGCGAATCTCACAACCGCCTGTTTTTTATAATAATATTATATTACTATCCCTTTACAGCACCAGCTGCAACACCCTTGATGATGTACTTCTGTGCACAGAGGTAGAATACAACAACCGGAATGATAGCCATAACAAGGCACGCCATGATCGCTCCCATATCTACTCTTCCGTAGCTGCCCTTCATATACTGGACAACTATAGATATCGTCTTGTATTTCTTGATGTCGAGTACCAAATATGGCAGAAGGAAATCATTCCATATCCACATAGCCTCAAGTATTCCTACAGATATGTAAGTAGGTTTCATGATAGGGATAACAACCCTGAAAAATGTCTTGAGCGGCGTACATCCATCTATCATCGCAGCCTCCTCGACCTCCAAAGGAATGGACTTGATAAATCCGCAGAACATGAATACTGCAAGACCTGTTCCAAATCCAAGATACACGATCACGATTCCCCATGGAGTATTAAGGTGAAGTGCATCCGCAGTTCCAGCCAGAGTAAACATAACCATCTGGAAAGGTATTACCATAGAGAACACGCAGAGCAGATATATGATCTTTGTCGCTATATTCTTGACTCTGGTTATATACCAGGCTGTCATAGAGCAGAACAGCAAAATTGCCACTACTGAGAGAACCGTTATCACAACTGTCCAGCCCACTGCCTTAATGAAATCATACTGTGTTATAGCCGTTTTATAATTGTCCAAGCCTATGTAGCTGTGCTCATTTGGCAGTTCAAATGTCTCCAGACTGATAAACGTCTTGGCTTTCAGCGAGTTTATAATTACGATTATTATCGGTGAAACAAATATTATGGAAATAATGGTAAAGAATAAAGTAGCCAGAATTCCCGTCAACGTTGGTTTTTCTTTCACTCTGTATACAGGCTTTTTATCCGCTGTATTTGCTGTTTTCTGTATCTTCGCCATTACTGCTGCACCTCCTTTGATCTTGTAATCTTAAGCTGTATGAGTCCTATCGCTACTACCAGTATGAAGAATACGACTGCCTTGGCCTGACCTACTCCCTCATATCCTACTCTTCCATAAAACGTCTCATATATATTAAGCGCTAGCATCTCTGTCTTATGGAGTGGCTCGCCTCCTGTGAGTGCCAGGTTCTGGTCAAACAGTTTGAATGAGTTGGTTATTGTGAGGAATGTACATATAGTTATGGATGGCATCATGTTCGGGATCGTAACCCTGAAAAGTCTCTGTGTTCTATTTGCACCATCAATCATGGCTGCTTCCTGAATGTCTTCAGGAATTGCCTGAAGTCCTGCAATATAAACGATCATCATATATCCTATCTGCTGCCAGCACACCAGTATAACCAATCCCCAGAAACCGAGGACTTCATTGAGCTTCAGGGCTGTATCAAACTTTGAGAATATGGCATCGAATATAAGCTGCCATACATATCCAAGTACGATACCACCTATAAGATTCGGCATAAAGAATACCGTTCTGAATATATTAGTTCCTTTGATCTTCTGTGTAAGTGCCAGTGCCACAAGAAATGCAAGAACATTTATAAGCACAAGTGTGACAATCGCAAATAATGTTGTAAACTTAAATGCATCCGGGAATGTTGAGTCCTTGAATGCGTCTATATAATTCTGAAATCCTACAAATTCAGCGTCCCTTATGGTCGTGAACTTACAGAAGGACAGATATATTCCCTCGGCAAATGGCACGATAAATCCTATTAGAAACGCAGCCATTGTCGGTATCAGAAACACCGGCCAATATCTTTTTATCGTTTTCTCCATAATTTTTTTGATAACCTCCACTCTGTTGCATATCAATTTTCTTTCCAATATCTTCTGAGTCTAAAAATGGATATGTAGACATATTTGCATATGAATACATATCCATCTCTAGTCTGACACCTCTGGGTATGAGCTGCCTTTGCAAAGCTGTTAGCCTTCCTGGTGTCCTGCAGCTTGCAGAACTTTATTCATATTTTAAGTTGGTTTTATTTTGTGATGTTTTTTTATTTTTGGGTTGTGTACTATTGTTTATTTGTTAATATGTTTTATTTTGACTTTGCTGCAGCAGCCTCTTTAGCCCATCCGTCTACAAATGCGCTCTTTACAAGATCCCAGTTGGCATCTGTCTGATCTGCCGCATATGCTGTAAGTGCTGAT
>ENA-OQRB01001844-OQRB01001844.1-human-gut-metagenome-genome-assembly--contig:-NODE-1844-length-11343-cov-7.232725_pt1 | contig 11343 bp, 6 predicted proteins | sample MGYA00243235_ERZ505100 | MGnify/ENA primary metagenome ERZ505100 (study PRJEB26097, sample SAMN02712145) | human gut metagenome | biome: Gut microbiome | host: Homo sapiens | place: Denmark: Copenhagen...
ATTTTTGTCTCCATAAAAAGACACCTCCGATATAATATTTTTGCGAGAAATTCGCCTTAATATTATATCGAAGATGTTTTCACTCCTCTTATCATGAGAAGATTGATGGTGAGGTGTCTTGCATTGATGAAGACATACCATATGATATTCCAGATACTTGGACATGGATGCGTTTAGAAAATTGCTGTGTTAAAGAAATTTGTCGAGGAAAATCTACAAAATATGCAGAAATCAGCAATGTTATTGTATTTGCTCAGAAATGCAACACCAAATACAATGGCATAGATATTAGTTTGGCTCAATATCTTGACGAGACCACAATAAAACGTTATCCGACTGATGAACATATGCAAGATGGAGATATAGTAATTAACTCAACCGGAACAGGTACTCTTGGACGAGTCGGAATTTATAGAAATACCGATAATACTACAGGTCTCTTAATTGTTCCTGATTCCCATGTTACGGTAATTCATAGCTTTAGTTGCATTAGCTCACATTACCTATATGCTTTTATGAAGGCACATCAAACCGAACTTGAAAAGAAAGGCGAAGGATCAACCAACTAAAAGGAATTAAAGCCACTTACATTAAAAGAAATGCTCATCGCAGTTCCTCCGTTATCTAAACAGAAACGCATTGATAAATCTATAAATGTTGCATTTAGCCACCTGGCTATAATCGAAAAGAGCCTCAATTGAGGCTCTTTTCAATATGCTCTATTGCTGAAAAAGTTACTTTGAGCTTGTTGCAAATATTTTCTTGCTCTTTGATTGGTGGAATAGGTATAACCAAGTTAAGAATATCTTCACGAGATATTCCCGGAATAAGTCCCTTGGCAGCTTGTTTGATTTTCGTCATTGAATATTCAATGCATAATGCCAGAAAATCAACATTAAGGCTATAGATATTGCGAATAGCCATAATTTGACGCGCAATGTGAGCTTCCCCAAAGTTATTATGTGCGATTTCGCCGATAGTTCCTTTGCAAGTCAGAAGTAAGTCTCCTCTCCGAGTAATAACTTGCGGAACGGTAGTCCAACGAACTAAGCTAATATGCCCATTTCTAAAATTGCTTGCACCTGTAATATATGGAATTCCATCATTTTTATCGTTATATTCTGATGGAGACAAATCTCTTCCAGATATGAGTTCCCATGCAATCTTTAGACGAATAAAAGCCCAACCTTCTGGCAATTCAAATGGAATTTCTTCATCAATGCAATTTACTTTATTGCCAATCTTCTCATAATAAGAGTTATCATCACCTTTAAAGATAACAGATTTCTTCTTATCACGCTTGATTTTGCCTTGTTTAATCAGTTCTTCTTTCTCTATACGAATACTCTCCAATATCACAGATGCTGGTTCGTCATTCGGGTCTTGTGGAACAAGTTTACCACGGATGGCGAGGTCAAGGATTTTGTACTTACTTAAAGATACTATTTTTTGAAGTTCTTCTTTTTCAGTATCAATAGTAGATAAGAAATTGTCACAGATTTGAAATCTATCAACAATTTGTAGCTGCTGTACATATGGACATATAGGAATCAAAGTTGAAAGAATTCTTTCTAATGCCAACTTTGGCATCGCCACTTGGTGGGTTTTATCTTGAAACTGCTGTTGAACAAAATCCGTTTGCAATATTATGCAAAGGAATGACTTATTTATGGCTATATTTGTTATTTTTACAGCATTTTCGGTGAGATTCATTCCGTCCAACTTGTCTGGAATTTCTCCAACAACACCAATTGTTCCAGCTATTGTTACATACAAATCATCTTTTGCAATTGTGTAATTCTTGATTGCTGAAAATATTTCATCAGAAATATACCTCAAATTAGAAATATTGACAGAATGATTTTTCATATCAGTTACTCTGATATATGCATGGGTAGTAATCTCTTCTGAAAAACTTGCTCCTTTAGGTAATCTCTTTCCACCTTTAACCATTGCAATATCTCTAACTCGTGCCCAGCACCACCCCTCCGGCACTTCAAACGGTATCTCATCTTCAATACATTTCACAGTTCCATCCTGGAACTTCTCATAATGCAAATTATCCTCACCTTTAAAGATAATCGTATCATTCTTAATATCCTTTTTCTTGAGCTTACCTTCCTTGAGCATCTGCTGCTTCTGCTCTCTGATGCTTTCCAACAATACCCCTGCTGGTTCATCATTCGGATCCTGTGGAACAAGTTTGCCACGGATAGCAAGATCAAGTATTTTTTGTCTTAATGCTTTTGTATCCATTACTCCTCCACTTCCCCAATCAATTGTTCTAATTCTGAAACTGCTTTAGCAATATTCTCAGACTTTTCTTTAATCTGATCAAGTAATTCCGCGAGAGTATAATTATCTGTATCAGATTCTGTCTTCATCCATGTAATATCTAGGCTAGTCTTATCTCTTGTAAGGATATCCTGAATTGAGAACTTACGCCATCTTCCATTTGGATTTTCTTCACTATATGTTTCTTTTCGCTTGCCTAAGTCTCCATCTGCATAGCATGCTATAAAGTCATCAAAGTGCTCTGGCTTTAAAGGATTAGTTTTTCCAAATGATGGCATATCATTTCTAAGATCATAAATCCAGACTTCTTTTGTATTTCCCTTATCTGTTTTTCCACGAGTAAAGAAAAGTACATTTGTCTTAACACCCTGTGCATAGAATATTCCTGTAGGAAGACGCAAAATTGTGTGTAGATTACATTTATCTAATAAATCCAATCTAATTTTCTCGCCATCACCATCAGCAAATAACACATTATCAGGCAATACAACAGCAGCTCTTGCTTTTCCGTTGTTTTTTAAACTTCGATAAATATGCTGTAAAAAGTTTAACTGTTTGTTACTTGTAGGATATGTAAAATCATCACGTGTAGCACGTTCTCCGCCTTTCTTAGTTCCAAAAGGTGGATTTGTCAAAACCAGATCGTAATCATGCATTGATTTTCCAATATTTGAAAGTGTATCACCTAATGTAATAGGAGCTTCAATATCATGGAGCATAGCATTCATCAATGCCAACCGATGTGTATCATGTACAAGCTCACAACCTGTAAATGCTTCCTCCCTCTCAAATCTTGCCAAATCTGCATCTTCAATGTCAAAAAAATTATCTGTATGTTCTGATACATACTGATGAGCAGCAATCATAAAACCAAATGTTCCACATGCAGGATCGTTACATCTCTCTCCTACTTGCGGTTTCATAAGTTCTGTCATAACATCAATCAAAACTCGTGGAGTAAAATACTGACCTGCACCTGATTTCTTTTCATTAGCGTTCTTCTCAAGTAAACCTTCATACAGATTTCCAAGTCCTTCTTCTCTTGCAGAATACCAATCAAGACTATCTATCGTGGCTATAATTTTCTCAAGATTCTTAGGCTCGTCAATATTTGTTGCTGCACCCTGATATATTTCACGAATTCTACCTGTACCATTATCTCCAAGTTCTGATAACAGCTCCTTGTAAAACTTTTTCAGTTCTACTCCACTTTTAGCCTTCAATTCATCCCAACGGTATTTCTCTGGAATCTGTTCTTCTGTTCCAGTTTCCTTAGCCATTTTCAAAAACAAAATATATGTTAACTCTGTAACATACTGATGATATGTGATACCATCATCTCTTAGTACATTACATAAATTCCATAATTTGGATACAATTTCTTGTGTTGTCATGCAACATTTCCTCCGTCATCATACAAATATTCATTCAATTCAAGCACAATGCTTTCAAGATTATTCTGAAATACTTTATTTATCTTATTGAAGCCTCCATAGCTTGCAAATCTGCTGTCTTCATCAAACACCTTAATATTCATTACAGATTCCCCTAGCAAATATTTTTCAATGCGAGATATCCAGCTCTGTTCCTGCTTTGAAAAATTATGTTTTTTTCTAAGTTTCTCAACAGCTCTGTGAATACGTGCTTCATGACTAACAAGCGTTGAGCCAATTGCATAGCGTCGAATCAAACTTATAATATCTGCCATTATCTCTTCATTAGTCAATTCATAAAGTGCAGTATTCAACTGCTGTGTAGTAAATCCTTCTCTATCGAGTGTTAACCTTAAATCCTTCAAATCTTTTCTTGTCAAATCCTTTGGTCTGGTACAGATAATATTCAATGCCGCAATTTCATTACGATTATTCTGAATATAACGTGAAAATGCATTCAGATAATCTTCTGGTTTTTCTGCATTTCCATATCCACGTGAATGTTCTGTCAATATATCCTCTGCATCAGAAACCACAACAGAACGAAAACCATTTGCTTTCGTTTCTTGCAGCATTTTGAATACATCACGGTATTTAAGCAGACTATTCTTAGCTTCCTGAACATCTGACTTTTTAATTTCCATAATAAACTGTGATGGGTCTTTTCCATCAGTCATGCTAATAAAATAATCCATCACTTTAGGCGACATATTTCGTTTATTTCTCTGTAGTTTAGCAATTATCTGATTAATCTGCTGTTCTACCTGTTTATCATCATTTATTTCAGACAGCCCATCCAATAGTTGAGTAAAGCTTGTTGCAGGATTAACCACTACCGGTTTCATAGTATTCACATCATTCAAAGAATCATATACTCCCACAGGATCATATATTTCAAAATGTGTCTTATGAATTTTTTGACATAATCTGGTAGCACGTCCCAACATCTGTTCAAATAAAATACGTGATTTCACCCTACGCATAAACACTAAATTTGTAATTTCAGGCACATCAATTCCTGTAGTCAACAAGTCTACTGTTACTGCAATACTTGGATAATTCTCGTTCTTGAAACGTTTTATAGCCTCCTGCACTTTCTTAGGATTTCCGCCTCCAACGCTACCTGTTATCTTCATAATAGCCTCATTAGAGACTCCATATTCCGAATAAATATCTCTCAAAATTGATACAATCATATCTGCATGTTGGTCATCAACTGCATATATTAGAGTTTTTCCCTGTTCTTCCGGATTCTCAGGATCAATATCACGAGCAATTTCACTTAAAACTGTCTTATTAAAATTCTCTGTAATAACCTGTCGATTAAATTGTTCAATATCAAAATCTAATTCATCATCCAACAACTCACTATTTGTAATTTCGCCTGTCACAGAATCATAAATCATAACTGTATCACCCAATTTGTAGTGAATTCCACCTGTACTAAGTTTTGTTTCCAGATGATGAGGAGCATCATGATCTACTAAATACCCTTCTATGACAGCTTCCCTATATGTATATTTAAACACTGGTTGTCCAAAAATTTCTGTCGTCTGAAGTGCAGGTGTTGCCGTAAGTGCAATCTTCACCGCATCAAAATATTCAATTACACTTCGATATTTACTTTGATAATCTCTCTGGTCACGATACAAAATTTCGGTGTCACCCATTTCCTTATCAAGAATATATCCACGGTGTGCTTCATCAATGATAACCAGATCATAATCTGTAACAGCCGGCATAGTTTCTCCGTCATTATATAAAATACGCTTAACCATACTCTGAACAGTAGCTACCTGTATTCTAGTTTCTTTATCAATATTTTTATCTTCAAGTCCCTTGACATTATATATCTCATCAATTGTCATTAAGTCTTCCAATTTAACTTCTTTGAATACATCTGATGCCTGTTCTCCAAGGGAAGTCCGATCAACAAGAAACAATATACGCTTGAATCGGTTCGTTTTTAAAAAGCGATAAATCATGCCTAATACTGTACGAGTCTTTCCTGTTCCTGTCGCCATAGCTAAAAGAATATTCTTTTTTCCTTCAATAACTGACTGTTCTGCCGCTTTTATCGCATTTAACTGATATTCACGCAAATTTAGCCCCTTAGGGTCTGTAAGAAAATCATATGGCAATGCCTTCAATGCTGAATTACCCTCTTGAGGATTTTTCTCTAGCAATTCTACCATTCCCATAGGACTAATCCAACCATGAAGAGCTGTCGGATTATTTGCAGGGCTTCTCAAATCTAAAAACCATATACCTGACTTTGTTTCAAGCTGCTTTAGATATGGTCTTCCGTTGGTAGCAAAAGTAAATGGTACTTTGTATTCCCCCCATTCTCCAATCTGATACGCTGAATCTTCCTTACGAATATTACGTGGATATTCTTTCCCCTGATAATCAATAACAGACGGAATATCCTTATGTATTGCTTTTGCCTCAATAACACCTATCAACTTAGTGTCAACAAATAATGCATAGTCTACACGTCCACTCTGTCCTACTGTAGAATTTGTCGGCCATTCAGCAATAGCCATATTATGTCCTTTTGCCGGACGAGTTCCTTTAGAATAACGCAGATTTTCTGTATCTGTCTCCCAGCCTACTTGACGCAATTGTTCATCAATAATATATCTAGTTTCAGCTTCTGATTTAGGTCGCTGACTTGCCATTTTACCAGCCTGCTTCTGACGCTCTGATTTAGAAATAGCTTCTGCTATGCTTGCTTTTTGTTCTGCCTGTTTTGTAAGTTCTTCTGCCTGTCTCTCTTCTGCAGCTTTCTCCTCCTGTGTAACCGAAACTCTCTTGTTTTCTAATTCAGGCATAACAAAATCATGATGCTGATAATTCCAATCGCCATAAGTCTGCATAAACCATTCGCATAGACTATGAGCCATTTGAATCAGAATTTTACATTCTGATTCAGAATCATAATTCTCATGCACAGCTTTATTTCTGGCTTTCCTAAGAGCATGTAAAATATCCGTTAAATCTCTTGTTAGCAATCCCTCTCTTTGAAGAGTATCTATTCTTGTAACTGCTGTATTATCATATGGCAATTGGATTCTATCATAAGTAAACATTAAATTAACAATGCTCTCCCCTATCATTCCCAATTTCATAAGGCATGAATTAGGATCAGAAAAGCAATACTTTTCAGCCTGACAACCAAATGTTGCTAAAACCGGAAACTCTGATTGTAAAAAGTCAAAGTTTGAATTCATAAGAGTTACCTCCTCATTCCACCATTTTGTCCACTTAACTTCTCATAATATAATATTATATCATGTATAATAATAATTTTTCAATCTCATCCTGAGTTTCTCAAACACTCTAAAACACTATATCTTATCGAACATCCGCTACACATATAATTAATCACATACCTTGGCAATCCGATTGATTTCGTATTTCCAATCCGACAGATTTCTAATTTTCAATCCGATAGATTTCCAATTTCCAACCCGATTATTTTTTCAACATCATTTCCTTATAGCAAATAGTTTAAAACTCCATTCACATTTCCCTTGACCTCAACCTGACTTTAGGTGTTATCATATAAAATGTAATAAAATATTAAGACAAGGAGTATCAGAAAATATGTATATTGAGAATATTAACAGTCCCGCTGATGTGAAGAAGCTTAACATCATGCAGCTTAATGTCCTTGCAGAAGAAATGCGTCACGCCCTTCTTACAAGAGCCAGCAGACACGGTGGACATTTCGGTCCTAACTTCGGTATGGTAGAAGCAATCATTGCCATGCATTATGTATTTGATTCGCCTAAAGATAAAATCGTATTTGATGTATCACACCAGTGCTATCCTCACAAGATGCTCACTGGAAGAAAAGACGCATATCTTTATGAGGAGCATTATGATGATGTGTCAGGATATACTAATCCTCACGAAAGCGAGCATGATTTCTTTACTGTAGGTCATACTTCAACTTCTGTCAGTCTTGCCTGCGGACTTGCCAAGGCAAGAGATTTAAATGGTGAAGACGGTAATGTAATCGCCGTTATAGGTGATGGTTCCTTAAGCGGCGGAGAGGCTTTGGAAGGTCTTGATTTTGCTTCTGAATTAAATAGCAACATGATTATTGTTGCCAATGATAACGATATGTCTATTGCTGAGAATCACGGTGGTCTTTATGCCAACTTAAAGCTTCTTCGTGAAACAAATGGACAGGCTGAATGTAATCTTTTCAAAGCAATGAACCTTGATTACATCTATGTTGACAAGGGTAATGATATCGCTTCTTTAATTGAAGCATTTGAAAAGGTTAAAGACACTAAAAAAGCTATTGTTGTCCACATTAATACTCTTAAAGGCAAGGGTTATGCACCTGCTGAACAGAACAAAGAACAATGGCACTGGCATATGCCTTTCGATATTGCAACCGGTGAATCTCTTTTCAAGGGCGGAGAGCCTGATTTCGCTGACGCTTCTTTAGAGTATCTTTTAAAGAAGATGGACGAGGACAAGAGTGTTGTTGCAATCACAGCCGGAACTCCTACTGTTATGGGATTTACTGCTGACATGAGAGCTAAAGCAGGAAAACAGTTTGTTGATGTTGGTATCGCAGAGGAAACTGCTGTTGCATTAGCTTCCGGTATCGCTGCTAACGGCGGAAAACCTGTATTTGGCGTTTACAGCTCATTTATACAAAGAACCTATGACCAGATTACTCAGGATGTATGTATCAATGGCAATGCAGTAACATTTGCAGTATTTGCAGGCTCTGTGTACGGAATGAATGATGTTACACATCTCGGACTTCAGGATATTCCTATGCTCAACAGCATTCCGGGACTTATATATCTTGCGCCTGTTACTAAAGAAGATTACATTGCAATGCTTGACTGGTCTTTATCTCAGAATGACTACCCTGTTGCTATTAAAGTTCCAGGCGGCAGAATGATATCCACAGGAACACCTGTAACTAAAGATTTCAGCAAGCTTGACACTTATGAAGTTACTAAGAAGGGAAGCAGGGTCGCTATCCTCGGACTTGGAACTTTCTATGAAAATGCTGTTAAAGCCGCTGATATTCTTAAGGCTTCACACGGAATTGACGCAACTGTTATCAATCCTTACTATATCTCAGGTATTGACGCAGACACTCTTAACGAATTGAAGAAAGACCACACAGTAGTTGCAACTCTTGAGGACGGCTACCTTGAAGGCGGCTTCGGTGCTAAGATTGCAGCATACTATGGTTCTTCTGACATGAAGGTATTAAACTTTGGTATTAAGAAAGAATTTATCGACAGATACGATATCGCAGAAGTATTAAAGGACAACCACCTTACACCTGAACAGATTGCAGAAAATATTGCAGCAACATTATAACTATATAGTTTCATTATAAGCAAAAAGACATGACAATCATCTTAATGACTGTCATGTCTTTTTTAGAATTTATCCCTGTCTTTAGTTTCCATAATAGCTGTGACATGATTAGATACATGCAATTTCATCTGATACCTATAAATAGTCGCATTAATTGAGTTCTTATAGGACAATTTCAGCAAATTGCCTGCTAAACCAGCCATTTTATCTCTCAATCCACCTATCAAAAGCTTCCTCGGGCCAGCCTTATAGGTAATTCCGCACCGAAAACACTTTTTCTGTCTGAAAACAGCCTATAAGACTTCCACTAAAAATAATCTTATAGGACGCGCCAGCCTGAGTGCCACATTACAGTTATCTCACCAACAATCTCAAGTACCACGCCTCAACATTCCTTAGCAGCCTCCACAAACTCCGAAGCCCAGTGCTTCCACGACCACCTGACTCCTGCATATTGTACACCCCTTGCCGCCTTCGCCTTTAAAGAAGCTACATCAGCCACAAGCCCTTTAATCCTCTCTCCAACACTTTCCAACTCATCGAGGGAATAATATTCAACTCCTGAATCTGCAGGAATCTCACGGCGCATATAAGTACTTCCATCTGTAATACTCACACAGCCATTCATTAACGCAAGCGGCGTCCTGTCATGTATTCCTGCCTTAAACCATGGAAGCTGGTTAATCGAAAGCCTTGCATTATTGTATATAGCCGGAAGCTCGCCATATGTCACCTCGCCACAGTCCTTAACATGCTCTTTAATGAATATCGAATCCGCTTTCATAAGGACCTCTGCCTTCGTAAGAAAAGTATCCCAGTTATGTCCATACAGCTTCACAGGCACATGATTTCTTATAAGCTGAACCACAATCTCCTGTCTTATTGCAGCCTGAATATATACATCAGCCATGAAATTCTCCTGCAGCTTCTCTGCTGTCTGTGTTCCACCGATACCCGGATACATCTGCCTTACCACTTCTTCCTGCGTAAGCTCTGGATTATCAAATATTCTTTGTGTAAATGCATTAAAAAAATCAACATTTTCACTATCCTGCTTCTTTGCCTTAAAATACACCATATCTGGGTCAGTGTAGGACGCTGTGAATATCAGGTCATTATCACGCATATCATATGGCTTCAGACCGCTCTCTGCCTGCTTTGCAGCAAGCGGAAGAACAATACAGCTGTTAATATGAGGATAAGTTTCATCAATAAACTTTTTATGCATCTCATCAAGACATATTACATTCATGTTCTTTAAAGGCACTTTGAGACTGTCATGATGATAGAACGGATGGTCAAGAATATAATGCCATACCGCTTTTCCAAGCCTGTCAAAGCAGTATCTTCCCGAATCATCACATACTGCATCCAGCTTTGTATTAATATCAAACACATAATCAAAAGGCTGGGAGTCATACTCATCAGCCAGCACACACAGCTTATCCCTCTGTGTGGCTTTATCTAATCTGATATGCATGACTTCCCAGCCTATAGCTTTTAATTCTTCACTTATACATTCAATAAAGTAAGTTGTTGAGTCATAGCATATAGAACCATTACTTAAGAAAAGTATTCTATCTGACACAACCAATCAACTCCTTAATATCTGCTACATTATTCTTTTCCATATATTCCCTGATTCCATCAATAACCTTAATAGTCGTATATGGATCATTAAAATTCGCTGTTCCGACAGCAACTGCACTTGCACCAACCATAATCATCTCAAGTGCATCCTCTGCTGTTCTGATTCCACCCATTCCAATTATAGGAAGGTTAATTGCATTGGCAACCTGATAAACCATTCTTACTGCGATTGGATGAATAGCAGGTCCTGATACACCCGCAGTCTTGTTAGCTACTGCAAATGTTCTTCTGTTCACATCAATCTTCATACCTGTAAGAGTATTGATAAGCGAAACTGCGTCAGCACCACCTGCCTCTACAGCCTTTGCCATCTCTGTAATATCAGTAACATTAGGGCTTAACTTCATAATAACCGGCTGCTTTGCAACCTTCTTAACCGCCTTAGTAATAGCCTCTGCAGAAGATGGAACCTGTCCGAAAGCAATTCCACCCTCTTTGACATTAGGGCATGAGATATTAATTTCAAGAAGGTCAACTGGCTGTTCACCAAGCTTTTCAACAGCATCCACATAATCTGCTTCAGATTTTCCACATACATTAACAATAATCTTAGTATCATACTGCTTAAGAAATGGAATATCTCTTTTTACAAATGTATCAA
>ENA-OQRB01001847-OQRB01001847.1-human-gut-metagenome-genome-assembly--contig:-NODE-1847-length-11333-cov-4.247916_pt1 | contig 11333 bp, 8 predicted proteins | sample MGYA00243235_ERZ505100 | MGnify/ENA primary metagenome ERZ505100 (study PRJEB26097, sample SAMN02712145) | human gut metagenome | biome: Gut microbiome | host: Homo sapiens | place: Denmark: Copenhagen...
AATAGCGGGTGACTGTGTCTTCAATTTTAATGAAAAAAAGTAAAAATGTTTGGAAAGATAATTGAAGATGAAAAGGATATATATAAAGAAATTTTATTATTAGCATTTACATTACATCATGCAGTATTTAATTTTTCCCTAATGCCAACAAATGGTGGTTTGAACCGAACAAAAGGAAGAAACATATATGATCGTCCAGATATATTTTTATGTAGATTGAAGGATGTTTATGACAAAGAAATAAAAGATAAAGTGAACAAAAGTAATATTATTAACAAATTAGGATTAAATAAGTCTGCTGAAAAATCCAATGATGCATTGATTGATTTTTTGTGTAAAACTGGTAGTTTTAAGAATTATTGTAAAATTTTTTATCATATAGATAGTGATATTCCTGATGAGCAAAAGATGTTAGAGGATTTGCTTGCTAATGGAAAAAATGAAATTTATGATACCAAGAGCCTTGTTGGATATATAGAATTAGCAGTTCAATATTGGGAACATCAAAAAATGTTTATGTGAAGGAATATTCAGAACAAATGTCAAACTTGCAAAATATATGATAAACGGGTGACAAATCTGTTAGAACTGATAATAGAAGACAAAAAGAGATAGAATTGATAGAAGTAAATATGATTATTGATAATAAAATTGTTATATTTGGAATTTAGGAGGTTGGTTATATGTTCTTATTATATTGTATAATTGGTATAGTTATTTGTAGTTTAATATTATATTATATGCTTTCTGGTAAAGTTGAAGAAAATAGATATGAATGTGATGAAAATTCTATAATTAAGAATTTTACTTTTAATAAATATTTAACAAAAGAATATTTTGGTAATTGTGACTTTGCAGTTAATTTTAACACAAAAGATTTATTTGAAATGAATATTTATAATGAAAATGGTACATGCATTTTTAGTTATTTTATAAAAGATGTTAAAAATGATAAAAAAACTGAATATCGTAACAAAAAATTCATACAATTATTTACAAATCTAACAAAATTGTAAAATCCGTTAACATCATATTGACAATTTATTCACACACATTGTAGAATGGAAGACGATAAAACAATTATGGAGAAGTGCGAAATGGATGAAGTAAAAATTCTTGAAATTAAACAAAGCGTATTTAAAAACAACGATGACGAGGCCACTGCGCTTCGCAAAAGCTTAAAGGAAAGAGGGGTGTTTTTGCTGAATTTGATGTCCTCCCCCGGATCAGGCAAAACCACCACCTTAAAAGCCACAATAGGCGCGCTTAAAGATAAGGTTAAAATCGGCGTTATGGAGGCTGATATAGACAGTGATGTTGACGCAAAGAAAATTGCCGAAACGGGAGTTAAATCAATTCAGCTTCACACTGGCGGAATGTGCCACCTTGATGCGGAAATGACAAGGCAGGGCCTTGAAGGGCTTAACACAGACGATGTTGAGCTTGCAATTCTTGAAAATGTGGGCAATCTTGTGTGCCCGGCGGAATTTGACACGGGAGCAGTTAAAAACGCAATGATTCTTTCAGTGCCCGAGGGCGACGACAAGCCGCTTAAATACCCGCTTATGTTTTCAATTTGCGATGTTGTGCTTATAAATAAAATCGATGTGCTGCCGTATTTTGATTTTGATGTTGAAAAATGCAAAGAATATGTTAAGAAAAGAAACCCCAATGCAAAGGTTTTTCTTATCTGCGCAAAAACGGGCGAGGGCATAGACGAATGGGCAAACTGGCTGCTTAACGAAGTTCACGAGTGGCAAAAATAAGGCATAAAGCGAGGGAGAGTGTGTTTTATGTATGAATATAAATTTGACAAAATGAAGCCCGAGGGCAAATCGTATCCGAGCGCGGAGCGCGTTATGCATTATTATGAAAATCACAGCAACGAGCCGCCGAGGGAGCTTATCATAAAGCTGGGCACAAAGATTACGGACCGCGTGCTTTATAAAATGCCGTGGATGCCCAAGGTGGGCGAAAAGATGACGGTTAATGACCCCGAATATTGGGGACTTGCCGCCATGGTAACGGATGAAATGGCAGAGGTTGCGCTTAAAATGAAAGTGCACAAGGGCATGACTATGCCCCAAATGATTAAAGCCACGGGCAAGGACGAAGCTTACCTTGCAAAAATTCTTGACGATATGGCGCAAATCGGCCTGATTGAATACAATTGGGAAAATCCCCGGCACGAAAAGCAATATGTGCTGCCTATGTTTGTGCCCGGCAGTGCCGAATTCTTTAATATGAAATGGGAAAACATCTGCGAGCACCCCGAAGTGGCAAGCTTTTTTGAAAGAATGACTCAGCTTCCGCTTGAAAAAATAACGCCGATGGTGCCTCCCGGAGGCGCGGGAATAGGAATGCATGTTATTCCCGTTGAAAAAGCCATAGATATGGAAAACAAATCCGTGCCTATTGAGCACATTTCCCACTGGCTTGATAAATATGACGGCAAATATGCCGCAGGTCCGTGCTCGTGCCGCTATTCACGCTCTGTTTTGGGCGAGGGCTGTGCCGATGATCCCGAGGATTGGTGCATCGGCGTTGGCGATATGGCAGATTACCTTGTCGAAACAAACAAGGGGCACTACATCACCCGCGAGCAGGTTATGGAAATCCTGCAAAGAGCGGAGGACAACGGCTTTGTGCACCAAATAACCAACATAGACGGCGAAAACAAAATTTTTGCGATTTGCAACTGCCAAGTAAAGGTTTGCAATGCGCTGCGCACATCGCAGCTTTTCAACACACCGAATATGAGCCGCTCCGCTTATGTGGCAAGAGTTGAGGCAAAGGATTGCGTTGCCTGCGGCAGATGCGTTGAATATTGCCCGGCAGGCGCCGTTAAGCTTGGCCAAAAGCTTTGTAAAAAAGACGGCTCAGAGGTAACTTATCCCAAGCAAGAGCTTCCGGATGCCGTTAAATGGGGCAAAGAAAAATGGAGCCCGGATTACAGAGATAAAAACAGAATCAATTGCTACGACACAGGAACAGCGCCGTGCAAAACAGCTTGCCCGGCGCACATAGCCGTTCAGGGCTATCTTAAAATGGCGGCACAGGGCAGATACACAGATGCGCTTGCCCTTATAAAAAAGGAAAATCCCTTCCCTGCCGTTTGCGGCCGAGTTTGCAACAGGCGCTGTGAGGATGCATGCACAAGAGGCACTATTGACGAGGCCGTTGCAATTGACGAGGTTAAGCGCTTTATAGCACAGCAGGATCTTGATTCTGCAACAAGATATATTCCTAAAAAAGTCATCCCATCAAACAGAGGAGAATTCAACAACAAAATCGCAATAATAGGCGGCGGCCCCGCAGGGCTTTCATGCGCATATTATCTTGCGGTAACCGGTTACAGACCCACCGTTTTTGAAAAGAACGAAAAACCCGGCGGTATGCTTACATACGGAATTCCGTCTTACAAGCTTGAGAAAGATGTTGTTGAAGCGGAAATCGATGTTATCCGCGAGCTCGGTGTTGAAATCAAATGCGGAGTTGAAATCGGCAAGGATATAACACTTGATGAGCTTCGAGCTCAAGGCTATGAAGCATTTTACATTGCAATAGGTTGCCAAGGAAGCCGCAAAGCAGGCGTTTCGGGCGAGGATGCCGAGGGCGTTATGAGCGCTGTTGATATTCTGCACAAGATAGCCGAAAACCACGAGCTTGACCTTTCAGGCAGAAAGACCGTTGTTATCGGCGGCGGCAATGTTGCTGTTGATGTTGCGCGCTCATCAAAGCGCTGCGGTGCCGATATTATCGGCATGTATTGCCTTGAAAGCAGAGAAGAAATGCCCGCTTCCGATGAAGAAGTGTTTGAAACGGAGGACGAGGGCATAACAATAAACAACGGATGGGGATTAAAAGAAATTCTCACCGATTCCGGCAAAGTTTGCGGCGTTATTCTTAAAAAATGCACCTCCGTCAAGGATGAAAACGGCAGATTCAACCCGCAGTATGACGATAATGACACAATGCAGCTTGAATGCGACGATGTTTACCTTTCAATAGGTCAAAGCATTCTTTGGGGCGATATGCTCAAAAATGAAAAGGTTGAGCTGGGAAGAGGAAACGGCCCCGTTGCCGATAAGCTCACTTATCAAACCGCTCAGGAAGATATCTTCGTCGGCGGCGATGTTTACACAGGCCCCAAATTTGCCATTGACGCGATTGCCGCAGGCAAGGAGGGAGCAGAATCAATTCACCGCTTTGTTCATTACAATGCAAGCCTTACCATCGGCAGAAACAGGCGTGATTTTATTGAGCTTGATAAAAGCGATATTAAAATCGAAAGCTACGATAATTCATCCCGCCAAATCCCGGGAACGGACGGCAGCATAGACCGCAAAAAGTCTTTCCGCGACGCACATAAACCGCTCACGGAGGCTCAGGTTAAAATCGAAACCGCGCGCTGCCTCGGCTGCGGTGCTTCGGTTGTTGATGAAAACAAATGCATCGGCTGCGGAATATGCACCACGAAGTGCGAATTTGATGCCATTAAGCTTCACCGCGATCACCCCGAATGCAGCAACATGGTTAATTCGGATGATAAGATGAAAGCAATTTTGCCGTATATGATTAAGCGAAACATCAAAATCAAGCGTGCAAACAAAGGAAAATAATAATGCACGAATTGGGAATAGTTTTTCACATTATAAAAAGCATTGAAGGCGTGGACGCAGAAAATCAATTAAAAAAGGTGAATGCAGTCACAATAGAGCTCGGCGAGGTTTCGGGCGTGCTGCACAATTATCTTGATGATTGCTGGAATTGGGCGTGCGCAAAAAATGAATTGATGAGCGGCGCAAGGCTGCAAATCGAGGTTATTCCCGCCATAACCTTTTGCGAGGATTGCAAAGGCACCTATGAAACGGTGAAGCACGGCAAAATTTGCCCGCTGTGCGGCTCGGAAAACACCTACCTCATTTCCGGAAATGAAATAAACATTAAGGAAATAGAGGCTCTTTAGCAAGCTAAGGCTCACTTTTTGAACCTAAAAATATATTTTACAGGGAGAGGAAACTATGTTGTTCCAAATTTACGGCGAACATTCATTTTATCAGCTTCTGGGCTGGGTGCTTGTTTTCGTCGGCCTCATTGTTCTCAATGAAATCGCACGCCGCTCCAAGGCGGGCGGAATAGCTCTGTTCCTTGCGGTTCCCGCGGCTCTTTCGGTTTATTTCATCGTTGTTGCCGTGGCAGCCAAAAACGGCGCGGAATGGGCTGTAAACAACCAATCATATCTTTATATGAACGGCTGGTTCCACTATGCAAAGCTTTATGCCGCAACGGCGGGCTGCATAGGCTTTATGATGCTTAAATACAAATGGAGCATCGGCAAAAAAGAATGGTTTAAGGTTTTCCCGTTTGTTATCGTTGCAATCAACATTCTTATTGCGGTTGCATCAGATTTTGAATCTGCCATAAAAGGCGGCTTCACAGGCGGCTGGTGGCTTTCTTCGGAGGGCGTTTACATCTACGGCGGCTGGTGGAACTGGCTCAACGGTATCGCCGGCTTAATCAACATCCTTTGCATGACCGGATGGTGGGGAATTTATTCATCTAAAAATCAGCAAGATATGCTTTGGCCGGATATGACCTGGTGCTATATCCTTGCTTATGATGTGTGGAACTTTGAATATACATATCTTAATCTGCCCTCACATTCCTGGTATTGCGGTCTTGCTCTTCTGCTTGCTCCCACATTCGCAAATGCGTTTTGGAACAAGGGCGGCTGGATTCAGAATCGCGCAAACACGCTTGCAATTTGGTGCATGTTTGCGCAGGTATTCCCGCTGTTTCAGGATACGGAGCCGTTCGGCGTGCTCACCACCGTTTATCCGGAGGGCTACACTCCCTCAATGATGATGGACGGCATTGCCCCCACCTCCGCAAATCCGAAGGCACAGGCTGTTATCTCCATCCTTGCAATTGCAATCAATGTTTGCGTATTTGCCGCAATCATTAAGCGCTCCAAGGCTCAGCACAAGAATCCTTATAAGAATGAAATCTTCACGGATCAAAAGGATTACAAAGCAGCTCTTGAAAGAGCAGCAGAAGCTCATAAGGTTGCTTAATCCGGCTGTGATTAGAACATTATAAATAGCAAAAACGCCCCGTCTTGAAAACCAAGACGGGGTTTCTTTTTGCCTTGCGGCGTTATTTAAATGTATATCTTTGCAGTGTAAATTTTAATGCATTGTAAAATTTATTGCCTGCGCACCGCAAGCTCGCGGCCGTCGCCCGGCGTCAGCCTAAGCTCAGGCTCAAACGGCGTGTTGCCGAGATTTTTGTAAGTAACGATAACCTGCGATTCGTTACATTCAACGGTAAATTTAAGCAGCACGCAATCACCGCGCAGATAATCAAAGCTTTTGCCGTCATCCGTAAAGAAACTGCTTTTAAAGCTGCCGCTTTCAATCGGATAAACAGTGAACACAAGCTTTTCTTCCTTTTTAAAGCCGTATTCGCCGATGTTTTCGGCAACGACACTGCCGCCCCTTACAAAATAAGGCACGGCTCCCCTTGCGGGAATATCGATTTCAACGGTTTGCCCGCCCATATATGCACGGTCGTTAAGATACCAAATTTCGCCCTTCGGCAAATATGCTTTGGCTATCCGCTCGCCCTCATCCAAAATAAAGGTTGCCAAAATATTCCTGCCCACCATCATGGAATGGCTGTTTTCATCAATTTCCTCATCATTGTAGTAAAGGAAAAGCGGCGCGTTCATCGGAATTTCGTTTTGCACGCAATCATAGGCGCAGTTATAAAAATACGGCACAAGGCGGTGGCGCTCGGCAAGAATTTCCTTAGCTGCGCCGATTGCCTCGGGATAGCTCCACGGCATTGTGGCAGAGCCGTCCCCATTCCAGGAATGAATGGTAAATCTCGGCTCGAAAACGCCGTGTTGCATCCAGCGCAAAAGCAGCTCTTCGCTCGGCATATTGCCCGAAAATCCGCCCAAATCGTGGCCGTAAATTAAAAAGCCGGAAAGGCTCATCGTAAGCCCAACATAATGGCAATATTTTAAATCGTTAAACGATGTGAAATTATCCCCGCTCCAGGTTTGGGCAAGGCGCCTTAATGCACTGCTGCCGCTTCGGGTTGAAAGAAACGGGCGCTCATTAGGGCGCTTTTTGATTTGCGCCGTGTATGATGACGCCGCCATCAGATAAGTGAGTATCGGCCTGATTCGGCTTGCCGAAACCTCTCCGCCGCCGAAGCCTGCCGCCAAGGCATCCTTATCCTTAATATCAAATTCGTTATTATCGTTCCATGTGGCGTCCATTCCGAAATCAAGCAGCTTTTCCGTTACCTGCCTGCTCCAAAAATCAAATCCCGCCGGATTTGTGAAATCTATATAGCTTCCGAGCCCGTCCCAAAACTGGGTAATAAACGGCTTGCCGCTTTTATCCTTAACAAAAAGCCCCTTCTCGGCTATTTCGGAATACATTGGGTGATCCGTTAAAAACGCCGGCTTGATATTCGGAATCAAATGAATTCCGTTTTGCGCAAAGCGCTCAATAAACGCCTGCGGATTCGGAAACTTATCATGATTCCAATTAAAAACACAGCGCTGATTTCCGATTGAGGTGTAGCCCGAGGAAAGATAAAAGCCCTCACATGCAAGCCCAAGCTTGCCGAGCTTTTCAAGAAATGCGTTCATTTGATTTTCCGCATCAGGTGCATCGGTGTATGCCATCGTGCTGGCGCAGTAATCAAAGCTCCATTTCGGCGGAAACGCCTGCCTGCCGCAAAGCCTTGCATATTGCTGCAAAACCGAAAGCTTCGTGCCGAAAAAGATGTAATAAACAAGGCAATCATCGTTTGTTTTAAAGAATTTAAACGGCTCATAATAATTATTTATTTCGCGCCCGAGATCAACAAAAGAGGCGTCGCTCGTGTCATAGTAAATTCCGTAGCACCCTGCGGAATTTTCGCAGATGTAAAACGGCACATGTTTGTAAAGTGGGTCTGAGGTTTCGGCGTTGTAGCCCATACTGTCCGAAGTTTCTATGCGATAGGCATTGCCCGCCTTATTGAGCCTGCCGCTTTTATCGCCGAGTCCGTAGATGTGCTCGCCCTTTTCGCGGGAAATGTAATGATATGTTTCCTCGCCGAACTCGCCCTCAAAATTATATGCCAGGGGCGCGCGGTCCTCAAATATAACCCTGCCGTCGGGAGCAGAATATTTAAGCAAAAAATTGTGCAAATCAAGCTCTGCCGTTACTCCGCAGTCGAGCGTGAAGGAGTCAACATCATCTGTCTCCAGCACTTTCGGGCTGCCCGGTGCAAAATCGGCGGTTGAAAGCTTATCCCTGCCGCCGAGCATAAATTCGTTGCCGGGATTAACGGTGAAAGTGGGCAGCATTTCACAACCGTCTTTATAAATTGCCACGCGCATTGCGCTTTCGCCGATAAAATCAACGGCGGCATTTATATTGCCGCATTTGTATTCGCGGTGTGATTCGCCGAATTCACCGCGCTTAAAATCATGGTTGAATTTCATTCTTTAGGTCCTCTGTTAAACAATGTGTTTTTCCACAGCAATTTGCCGGGAAGCTTTGTGAATTGCGTATTTTCGCAGAATATCATCGCCTTTTTATATCCCGGTTCCCATTTCGGCAGCTCGGCGCAATTCGGATTTCCGCTTTTGGCAAATTCGCAAATCGCGTTTATCATTTCATCCGATATTTTGTAATCGGTTTTATCAAACGGCCGCCAGCTGTTTTTCAGCATGCCGAAAACATAAAGCAAATCGCTTGCATGCCATGCGCCGTTTTCATCGCCGGGCAGTCGGCGTGCAAAGCAATAAAGATAGCAATTGCTTTTATCGTTTTTCATCCACTTTTTCGCAAGAATTTGCAAAACCGCGGGCACCATATCCTCTGTTGTGATTCCGATCATTTTGGGCATCTGCGGAATCGTGTGCATATTAAAGGTTTCTTTTGTGAGCAATTTGCCGTCATAAACGGGCAAGGTGTAAAGCATGCTGAGTTTATCCTCTTTGCAGCCCTTTTTCCATGCAAAATAAAGTTTTTCGGCATCGATCTCTTTAAGCTGCGCCATCGTTTGCACGCCTGCATTTTTCATTATTTTTTCCCAAAAGCCTTTTACGGAGCTTGGCTTAACAGGGCGTGCTATTTTGCGCTGAAGCCCTGCGGCGCTCAGCAAAATCGCCTTTTGGGCAAGGCCTTTGCACAGCGGGCTTGATATAAATATATCCACGCTCATTGCACCCGCGCTTTGGCCCGAAAGAGTTATATTTTCATCGTCACCGCCGAAATATGATATGTATTTTTTTACCCATTTAATTGCCGCCAGCTGATCGTAAAGCCCGAAGTTGCCGCAGGCACCGTTTCTTGCAACATCGGGATGCGCGCAAAAGCCGAAAGCGCCGAGCCTGTAATTGATGCTCACGAAAACAATGCCCTTTTCGGCATATTTTTCGCCGCTGATATGCCCTTCGTTTGCACTGCCTCCCGTGAAGCTGCCGCCGTGAATATAAATCAGCACGGGGGCTTTTTTTGCCTCTTTGGGCGCATAAATATTAAGGAAAAGGCAGTCCTCGCCGTAAGTGAAGGTGCCTCCCCTGCGAAATTCCTTGTGGTAAAAGGAATTTACGGTGGCATCATCCTCAAATGCCCTGTGCTGAGGTGAGCAATTTCCGAAATTGCGGGCATCATAAGCGCCGCCGGTGTATTCGCACATTTCGGGATATTCCCAGCGCTTTGCATTTGCGTATCTTATGCCGCGAAATTCCGTGCGTTTTTCAAATTCAAGCCCGTGAAAAATGCAGCCGTTTGCATTTAATTCAATCGTGTTCATAAAATTCACCCTCTTGATTTAATTATAGTAAACATATGCGTTAAAATCAATAAAATAATTGCTTTGTGCCGCCACAAATTCCATCTGTTTTATCGAAAAGTTTATTTGCTTTCAAGCTATTGATTTTCGGCTTTTTTACAAAAAATCGGCATAAAAAAGCGCCGCAAATTCATTGCGGCGCACTTTTAAAATATATCGTGCTCGGCTTAAAATTCCTCGGCAGCTCATACAGCACCGACCGTCTATATAAAATTCACATTGCAATCTTTTATCCAATAATAAATTTGCACAATATATGCCAGCACCTGCGGTCCGCGCATCAATTGCCCGTACCAAGGCTCAGGCAAGGCATCCGGATCGCGCATAAGTTCGCGGATTTTCGCCTCGTTAAGCATTTCGTGCAAGGGCGTGGTTTTATCGGCAAGCACGGCTTCCGCCATTTTGCAAACCTCTTTAAAATATATGGGATTGTGTGTTTTGGGATAAGGACTTTTTTTGCGCCACGCAATTTCATAGGGAAGTTCGTTTTCAAAAGCCCGGCGAAGCACACCCTTTTCCCTGCCGCCCGGCGATTTAAACTTCCACGGCATATTGTAGGCGTATTCAACTATGCGATAATCGCAAAACGGCACCCTAACCTCAAGCGAGCAATGCATGCTCATCATATCCTTGCGCATAAGCAGCGTTTGCATAAACCAATCCATGTTCAGCATAAACATCTCGCGCATTCTGCGCTCCGTTTTTGAATCGCTTTCAAGGTATGATGCGGATTTCACCGTTTCAAGGTATTTTTCATGCACAAATTCACCGCCGTTTTTCAAAAGCCCCGGCTTCAATATGCTTTGGCGCACATCGATTGAACGACTCCACGGAAAAGTTTCTTCAAAGAGAATATCTTTGTTGTGGTACCACGGGTAGCCGCCGAATATTTCATCCGCACATTCGCCGGACAGAGCCACGGTTTGCTCCCTTTGCACCTCGCGGCAAAACAGAAGCAGCGATGAATCAACATCCGTAAATCCGGGCAAGCTGCGCGCCTCGGTGCTTTCCTCCAGCGCGTGCGCCACCGCTTTGTTATCAAGCACAATGTTTTTGTGCTTACTGCCGATATAATTTGAAATCAGCGAAATATAATCACTGTCCTTATTCGGCTGAAAAAGGCTTTCTTTAAAGAATTTGTCGTTATCCGTATAATCAACGGAATACGTGCAAAGCCGCCTGCCGTGCGATTTTGCACCGTCCGAAGCTATGCGGCTGATTATTGAAGAATCAAGCCCGCCGCTCAAAAAAGTGCAAAGCGGCACATCGGAAACAAGCTGCCTTCTGATTGCGTCCGAAACAAGATAATGCGTGTGCTCAATCGTTTCGGCTTCGCTTTCCGTGTGCTTCGCCGCCGTAATTTGCCAATATTTATGAATTTCGGTTTTTTCGCCGCTAACGGTCATAAAGCATGCTGGCGGAAGCTCTTTTATGTCTTTAAAAACGGCTGAGCCTATCGGCTT
>ENA-OQRB01001854-OQRB01001854.1-human-gut-metagenome-genome-assembly--contig:-NODE-1854-length-11317-cov-5.748712_pt1 | contig 11317 bp, 15 predicted proteins | sample MGYA00243235_ERZ505100 | MGnify/ENA primary metagenome ERZ505100 (study PRJEB26097, sample SAMN02712145) | human gut metagenome | biome: Gut microbiome | host: Homo sapiens | place: Denmark...
AAATACAAGAAAAAATATTGTTATAGTATTTAATTAGTCCTATTGATGAATAGGTCTTTTTTATTTTAAATTCTAAAGAAGGAGGTACAAAACTATGGCAACATCATTACAGAGCAGTCTGACCCGCGAGGAAGCGCTGGCATTGCTGAAAACATATAATAAGGATACATTTCATATTCGTCATGCCCTGACTGTGGAGGGTGTGATGCGCTGGTACGCGAAAGAACTCGGCTACGGCGACGAGGAGGAATACTGGGGGATCACCGGGCTGCTTCACGATATTGATTTCGAGCTGTATCCGGAGCAGCACTGCGTCAAGGCGATAGAGCTGCTGCACGAGAACGATATAGACGAGGACGTCATCCATGCTGTTATCAGCCATGGCTACGGCATCTGCATAGATGTCGAGCCGGTTAAGTACATGGAGAAGGTGCTGTTTGCGACTGACGAGCTGACCGGACTGATCGGCGCGGTTGCGCTCATGCGCCCGACCAGACTTGAGGGCATGGAGGTCAAGTCCGTGATGAAGAAATTCAAGGACAAGAAGTTTGCCGCCGGATGCTCGCGCGACGTGATACGCCGCGGCGCGGAGATGCTTGACATGGAGCTGTCGGAACTTATCGGCAAAACCATCGACGCTATGCGCGCATGACGCCGCGGCTGTATATATCCGAGATAGACGCAACGGCAACGGCGGACGAGGCGATCTTTTCGCGGTACCGGCTCGATAAGCTGCGCGCGGCGAAGAGCGCTGCGCGGCGCGCCGAGGGGATATGCGCGGAGCGGCTGCTGATATATGCCCTGCGCGATACCATGCCGGAGATAGAATTTCCGGTGGAGATAGTAACCGACAAATCCGGCAAGCCGGAGCTTGCGGATGTGCCGCTGCGCTTCAGCCTGTCGCACTCTGGGAATCGCTGCGCCTGCGCGGTGTATGATCGGGCGATAGGCGTTGATATCCAGAAGCGCGCCGCGGCGGATGTGCGTATCCTCGAGCGGAGGTTTACGCCGCGGGAGAGGGAATATGTGCTGAATTCCGCGGACAGGGGAGCGGCATTTACGCGCGTCTGGACTATGAAGGAGAGCTATGTGAAAGCCCTCGGCGCGGGGATACCGCTTGGCTCATTCTGCACAATCGGCGGTCTGCCCGGAACCATACGCACAGCGGAGCATGGCGGATATTTCTGCTCGGTGTATATACCGGATGAGCCGAGCGCGGAGCTTGAGATAAAAATTCTATAACGACTTAAACACACGGGGAGAGGCTTTGCAGATAAGACCTCTCCCTTAATTTTTAAATAGTTATTGACAAATATAGCTGACAAGAGTACAATGCAAAATGACAAGGATATTTGTCATTAAGACGTATAACGTTGTCAACTGGAGGTGCTGTATGATACTGCGGAATCGTTTGAAGGAACGCAGAGCCGCACTGAACGTCAATCAGCAGGAGATGGGGCGCCTGTGCGGCGTGTCCCGCCAGACGATAAGCCTGATCGAGCGGGGCGACTATTCGCCGTCCGTCGCCCTTGCCCTGACGATCGCAAAGGTGTGCGGCGTTACAGTGGAAGAAGTTTTCTATTTACAGGAGGAAGAAGACAATGGATAACAATGAGATCAAGCGGACGAATCGAAAGGCTCTGCCGAAATTCATCCTTCTTTTTGTCGTGTGCGCGCTTATAGGCGGAGCGATAGGCTATTTCTCCGGAAAATGCGCGCTGAACGAACTGACCGGAAGCATAAAAGCCGCGGGCGCGTTCTTCGGTACGCGTATCGCGCCGTGGCTCATGCTGGCGCTGGCAGTCATAGTGCCTGCTGTCTGTGTCCCCATTTACCGTTGCGCGAAGAAGCTGATCGGCACGTGGGACGGCGAAGATGAGGAGCTGGCCGACATCATCGACGGGAAGATATCAACTGCGATGTGGATATCCAGCGCCGCGCTGGTCATCTCCTATTTTCTCATTGCTGCGGCGTACTCTGCGGGCTTTGCCGCGTTTGACAGCAGGCCGGGCACATATGCGGTTTTTGCCAGCATAGTTGGATTCCTGGCCATTATGGTCGAGACAATCGTTATACAGCAGAAGTGCGTTGACGCCGCCAAGCATACAAATCCTGTGAAGGATGTATCCGTCTATGATATGAAGTTCCAGAAAAAGTGGGTGGACAGCTGCGACGAGGCCGAGAAAATTATGATCGGCAAATGCGCCTATAAAGCATACACCGCAACGGGCTCCGTTTGTGCGGTTCTGGCTATCGTGCTTGCAGTCTGTGCGCTGGTATTCGGGATCGGCTTCCTGCCGTCGCTGGTAGTGTGCCTTATCTGGCTTGTCAATCTGTCGGTATATTGCAGGGAAGCGATGCACTGCTCAAAAGCAGGGATTAAAATCCCGTGATTTCTTTCAAGGAGGAAGTTTTAATGAAGCTCAGCAGTACCGGTTGTTTTGTTCTAGCGGTCACTTGGCTTTTGGTGTCGCTGCTTTGGTTCTTGTGGGTGAAAAATACCGCCATCGGCGTTGTATGGCTGATTGTCGGAGCAGCCGAATTGGCTATTGCTTTTATCATGCGCCATAAGGAAAAACGTAAATGAACGGAAATACTTACCTAATCTTGTTCGTCTTGGTCGTCCTTGTAATTATACCATGGATAGCGCGAAGAAGACGGCTGGCGGCAGTCAGACATATCTTGAACCGAAAAATGCAGAACAAGGAGAACAGCATTATGAAAGAACTGGCAAAACGGTTTATCGGAGAAGAGTGCATCATTTATACGATCACATCAAACGACGGCAGTGTGCAGGGCGTGATAAAGGAAATCGATGACGGCGGCATGGTCATCGAGAAGAATTCCGGTGAGCTTGAGATCATCAATCTGGATTTCGTCACCCGTATTCGTCAGTACCCGAGAAAGAAAAACGGAAAGAAAAAAGACATCGTGCTGGACTGAACTCCATTCTTGAAGCAAAAATATGATCAACCGCAGAGAAAGAATAACGGCCTTGGGGCGCATCCATTGAGGGAGCGCTCCAGGGCCGTTTCACATAGTCTGTCAGATCATGTCTCAATGCCGATGCCGTGCATCGCGGCTTTCAGCTTTTCGAGATTGCTTTCGTACATCTCCGTCAGCGGCAGACGCATTATCCCGCTGTCCATGCCCGCAAGCCGCATTGCGGTCTTGACAGGGATGGGGTTCGTCTCGATGAACAGTGCGGAGAAGAAGGCCGCGTACTTTGCGTACAGCGCCGTCGCCTCAGGATAGTTTCCGTCAAGGCACAGGGCGCACAGCTTCGTGACGGCGGCGGGGACGATATTGCTTGCAACGGATATGACACCGTGCGCACCGAGCGCCATCATCGGCACGGTGTCGCTGTCGTTACCGCTCCAGATATTCAGCGCGTCGCCGCACAGGCTGCGTATCGTGCCGACAAGCGCGATATTGCCGGACGCCTCCTTCACGCCGTTTATGTTCGGGTGTTCCGACAGGGCTTTGTACGTCTCCGGAGCAATGCTCATGCCGGTACGGCTGGGGACGTTATACAATATCATCGGCAGGTCGACGCGGTCGGCGACGTATGTGAAGTGCTCGATAAGCCCTTTCTGCGTCGTCTTGTTGTAATATGGGCAGATCATAAGTATGCCGTCTGCCCCCATGAACTTCGCGTCCTCGGCTCGCCTCAGAACGCGCTCCGTGTTGTTCCCGCCGACACCGGCGATGACCTTCATGCGCCCCTTGGCCGTGTGTATCACCCGACGGATGACCTCACTGTGCTCACCGCCGGTGAGCGTCGCGTTTTCGCCGGTCGTGCCGCAGGCAACAACCGCGGCGGTGCCGTTTTCATATTGAAACTCTATGTTCCGCTCAAGCTGCTCGTAATCGACGCCGGTTTTCGTAAACGGCGTGATTATCGCGGTGCAGGAACCCCGAAAAAGCGGTGTTTTCGCCATAATTCCACCTCCATATTCCTTTCAGCACAGAAATATATATTCAGGATATCGCCGCACTATTACCGCCCGCCGCGCCGCCGGATGCCCGTAAAATCCGCGGTGGGGGAGGAGTGCGGCCGCGGGACTTGAATTGATGCGGAAATGGTGATATAATAACTTATATTTTATTTGTGAAAGGCAGGTGCAGGGCAGTGAAAGGAAAGAAAGTTTTATGGCTCATAACCATGGCAATACTGTGCCTTGTGCTTTACACCATTATAGATTCCCGCACCGAGAATATGACGGATGTCATATTCGGCGGCGTTGACGGCGCATACATAAAGAGCGACAGCGTCTCGTTTCTTGACCCCGCCTCGGTCAATACCCCTGAGCCTACGGCGGATATCTGGCCGCAGATAGATCAGGATGAGTTTCTGGACGACTGGCGCTATAAGCTCGTCAACAGCGACAACCTCCTGTCCTCGGCCTTCGAGCCTGAGGAGTTGACGGAGATAGACGGCTACCGCATGAGCTTTGACGCGCGCGCTGTCGGCGACCTGAACGACATGATCCAGGCGCTCAAGGACGCGGGGTTCAACGTCGTTATCGGTGCGGCGTACAGAACGTACACCTATCAGAACCAGCTATTCAACGGCAAAACCACGCAGATAGCGATGGAAATGGGCATCTCCACGGACTATAACAAGCCGGAGTATCAGCTCGCAGTCGAGGAAGCGAAGAAGATCACCATGTTCCCCGGCAGCAGCGAGCATCAGCTCGGCCTCGCGGTCGATATCTATGACCGGCACTATCAGAAGCTTGTCTATGAAAACATGAACCACGATTTCTATGATTGGCTTGACGAGCACTGCGCGGAGTACGGCTTTATAAAGCGCTACCCGACAAGAAAGGTGCTGCTCACCGGATGGGACGAGCCTTGGCATTACCGCTACGTCGGGAAGGAAGCGGCTCAGTTCATCATGGAAAACGGCATCTGCTTTGAGGAATTCTACGCCCATTATAATCCGAATTACACGCTGTAAGAGTCAGCGCGCGAAATATATTGCACGGCGGGAAAAAAGTTCTTGCAATATACAAGATACAGTGGTATTATTACATAGTAAGGATTATGGTAATGTCAGAGTGAGCTTCGGCTCACTCTTTTTTACGAACGGCATGGCCATACTAAAATGTGGAAGTGAGTGACGTATGAGCAAAATCACTGACAGGGTTTTTGCCCTTGCAAAGCCGGTAGTTGAAAACGAAGGCTGCTCGCTGTGGGACGTTGAATATGTCCGCGAGGCGGGGAGCTGGTATCTCAGAGTGTACATTGATAAAGAGGGCGGAGTGTCGATAGACGACTGCGAGCGCATAAGCCGCGCGCTTGACCCGCTGCTGGACGAGGCTGATCCAATACCCGACAGCTATGTTTTCGAGGTAGGTTCTGCGGGAGCGGAGCGGGAGCTGAAAAGGCCGTCCGACTTTGAGCAGTTCATGGGAAGTCAGGTAGAGGTAAAGCTTTATCAGCCGAAAGACGGGCGCAAGGCTTTTGTCGGCGTGCTTGCGGCCTACGATAACGGCAGAGTGACGATCACATCAGGCAAGGAAACTCTTGAATTTGACAAATCACAGGTGGCGCAGGTAAGACTGCACGCAACGATATAAAAGGGGTTATAGAAATGAACGCAGAATTTTTTGAAGCCATAGAAGATATCGAGAAGGAAAAGGGCATTCCCAGAAGCTACATGTACGACAAAATTAATCAGGCAATGCTCGCGGCCTTCCGCCGTGACAATCCTGACTGCGCGGACAATGTTGAAGTCATTCTTGACGAGGACAAGAAGCGCATAGACATGGTCGTGAAAAAGACTGTCGTTGAGGAAGTTGAGGATGCCAATCTTGAGATAAATCTTGAGGCGGCAAAGAAGATCAGCAAGCGTGCGAAGATCGGCGATGTCGTCGGCGTGCCGGTGGAGACCAAGAAGTTCGGCCGCATCGCGGCTCAGGCTGCAAAGCAGGTCATCATCCAGGGCATACGCGAAGCCGAGCGCGGCCTCGTCTTTGAGGAGTTTACCTCCAAGGAACATGAGATCCTGACCGGCGTCGTCTCCCATATCGAGCCGCGCAACGGAAGCGTCTCCATCCGCATCGCCTCCAACAGCGAATTTACGGAAGCCATGCTTGCCGCGAATGAGCGCATCAAGACCGAAGAGCTCAAAGAGGGTGACCGCATCAAGGTCTACGTCGTTGAGGTAAGAAATTCCACCAGAGGCCCGCAGGTGCTCATCAGTCGCACCCACCCCGGCCTTGTCAAGCGCCTTTTCGAGCTTGAGGTGCCTGAAATCTACGACGGCACCGTCGAGATAAAGTCCATCGCCCGCGAAGCCGGCAGCCGCACCAAGATGGCCGTCTGGTCTGCAGACCCGAACGTCGATCCCATCGGCTCCTGCGTCGGCCCGAAGGGCGGTCGTGTTGCCAGCATCGTCAACGAGCTTGGCGGTGAGAAGATAGACATAGTCAAGTACAGCGAGGATCCGGAGGAGTACATTGCCGCGGCGCTGTCCCCGTCCGAGGTCATCAGCGTCACCATGCTTGACGACGGCAAGAGCTGCCGCGTCATCGTGCCGGACAATCAGCTTTCCCTCGCCATCGGCAAGGAAGGCCAGAATGCCCGTCTCGCTGCAAAGCTCACCGGCTACAAGATAGACATCAAGCCCGAATCCGAGGCTTAATCTTAAAAGAAAGGCGGCGTCAGGATGCAGAAGAAAATACCAATGCGGCAGTGTCTTGGCTGCCGCGAGATGAAACCGAAGCGGGAGCTTATCCGCGTTGTCCGCTCGCCGGAAGGCGAGATATCGCTGGACTTCAAGGGCAAGGCTCCGGGACGCGGGGCGTATATCTGCCCGGCTCCGGCTTGCCTGAAGCAGGCGATAAAGGCCAAAGCGCTTGAGCGCGCGTTTTCAACGCAGATACCCGAAGCGGTGTACGAAAAACTGAATGAAGAGATGGAGGCCGAAAAATGAGAGAAAAAACGCTCAATCTTCTAGGCCTCATGCGAAAGGCGAACGCAATCGCCGTGGGCGAGACGAATACCGGCGGCGCGGTGAGAGCAGGCAAAGCAAAGCTGCTGCTTCTCGCGGCGGACGCGTCGGACAATGCCCGAAGCCGTGCAAGGGGCTTTACGCACGGGCGCGACATCGTCACGGTAACGCTGCCGTTTACCAAGGATGAGATCGCCGCGCATGTCGGCGTGTCCGGCTGTGCAATGGCGGCGATAACGGATATCGGGTTTGCAAACGCCTTTATGAAATCTCTTGCGGCGGCTGTACCGGAGGGCTATGACGAGAGCACGGCTGAGATCCAGCGGCGATTTGAGAAAGCCGACCGGCGCAAGAAAGAGGCCGCGGCGCATGAGAAGAACAAGAGGATCGGAAAGAGGAGGAATAACGTATGAGCATGATTAAGTATAGAGTGCATGAAGTTGCAAAGGATTTTAATGTGACGTCCAAGGTGATCAGCCAGATCCTGACTGATTATATTGCGCCGCCGAAGAACCATATGCAGGTGTTGGAGAATCATGAGCTTGACGTTATCTTCGAGTATATGACCCAGCATAACCAGGCCGCGTCCCTTGAGGATATCTTCAAGGTGCCGGAGAAGCCCGCTGCTACTGCGAAGAAGGAGGCCGCGCCCGAAAAGACCGCGGCCGCACCCGAGAAAAAGCCCGCTCAGCAGAGCACGGCGCCCGCGCAGCCGCAGCAGCCGCAGCAGCCGGCTCCGCAGCAGCCCAAAAAGGCCGAGAAGCCCAATAAGCCGCACACTCCGCGTCAGGTCGCGGAGAAGCGCGTTATCGACACCCGCGGCAGCGCGGCTGTGAATATTGAGAAATATAACGAGAAGTTTGAGGATATGGCCGGCAACAAGACCGGTTCCGCCAATATGCGCCTTGGCACCAAGGAAAAGATTGTCAGCAAGTCCAAGCAGCGCCAGAACCAGCAGTCCGCCTCGTCCAAGCGCCGTCAGGAAGAGCGCAACCGTATGCAGAAGCTTCAGCTCGAGATAGCGAAGAAGCAGCAGCTCAAGGTCGAGATACCCGACGAAATTTCCGTCGGCGAACTGGCCTCCCGTATGAAGAAGACTGCGTCCGAGGTCATAAAGCAGCTCTTCAAGCTCGGCGTGTTCGCCTCCGTTTCCGATGTTATCGACTATGACACGGCGGCGCTCGTCGCCATGGAGCTTGGCTGCAAGGTCGAGAAGGAAGTCATAGTTACGGTTGAGGAGCGTCTTATCGACGACCATGAGGATAAGCCTGAGGATCTGGTGCCGAGAGCACCGGTGGTCGTTGTCATGGGTCACGTTGACCACGGCAAGACCTCTCTGCTTGACTATATCCGCCACGCGAACGTCGTCTCCGGCGAGGCGGGCGGCATCACGCAGCATATCGGCGCTTACACCGTTGAGATAAACGGCAGCCCCATCACCTTCCTTGACACTCCGGGACATGAGGCGTTCACCTCCATGCGAGCACGCGGAGCAATGGTCACCGATATCGCGATCCTCGTTGTCGCGGCGGATGACGGCATCATGCCACAGACCATAGAAAGCATCAACCACGCGAAGGCCGCGAACATCCCCGTGGTCGTCGCGATAAACAAGATGGACACCGTCGGCGCAAATCCCGACCGTATCAAGCAGCAGCTCACCGAGTACGACCTCGTGCCTGAAGAGTGGGGCGGAGATACGATTGTATGCCCTATATCCGCAAAGACCGGCATGGGTATCGACAATCTGCTTGAAAACCTCGTCGTTCTCGCCGAGGTTCAGGAGCTGAAGGCCAATCCCAACCGCGCCGCAAAGGGCACCGTCATTGAGGCGCGCCTTGATAAGGGCCGCGGCCCGATAATGACCGTTCTGGTGCAGAATGGCACGCTCAAGGCGGGCGATATCATCATCGCCGGTACCGCCGTCGGCCGCGTCCGTACCATGATAAACGATAAGGGACAGCGCGTGACCGAAGCCGGTCCCTCCACGCCTGTTGAGATATCCGGTCTGTCCGAGGTTCCGAGCGCGGGCGACGTATTCAATGCCGTTGCCGACGAGCGCATGGCGAGAGAGCTTGCCGAGGAGCGCCGAGTCCAGCAGATGAATAACTCCATGGGCGGCACGAAGAAGGTCAGCCTTGAGGATATCTTCAGCCAGATCAAGTCCGGCGAGATGAAGACCCTCAACATCATCGTCAAGGCGGATGTTCAGGGCTCTGCCGAGGCCGTCAAGTCCTCACTTGAGAAAATTTCCAACGACGAGGTCAGAGTTAAAGTCATCCACAGCGCCGTCGGCGCGATAAACGAGAGTGACGTCATGCTTGCCGCGACCTCCGGCGCTATTATCGTCGGCTTCAACGTCCGTCCGGACAACGCCGCGCGCGACAGCGCAGCCCGTTCCAATGTCGATATGCGCATGTACCGCGTCATTTACGACTGCATTAACGAGATCGAAGCTGCCATGAAGGGCATGCTCGCTCCGCAGTTCAAGGAAGTCATCATCGGCCACGCCGAGGTCAGAGAGACCTACAAGGTCTCCAAGGTCGGTACCGTCTGCGGCTGCTACTGCACCGACGGCAAGATACAGCGCGGCTGCGAGGTTCGCGTCCTGCGCGACAATATCGTTATCCACGAGGGCGAGCTGGCATCCCTGCGCCGTTTCAAGGACGACGTGAAGGAAGTCGCCTCCGGCTACGAGTGCGGTATGCAGGTCGAGAAGTTCAACGACATCAAGATCGGCGACGTTATTGAGTGCTTCGTGATGGAGCAGATAAACAGATAATATGTGCGGACAGGGTGCTTTGATTTTCAAGCGCCCTGTATCTGCAATGAGCTTTCCGAAAAATCATATGGAGGATTTTATGGCATCTAACAAGCTTGCAAGAACCAATGATGACATACAGTTTGTCATGTCAAAGCTGCTGCGCGAGATAAAGGATCCGAGAGTTCAGCAGGGGATGATAAGCGTCACCCGCGTCGAGACTACGGGCGATCTGCGCTATTCGAAGATATGGCTGTCCGTGATGGGCATGAAGGACGAAAAAGAGTTCAAAAAGGGGCTGAAATCCGCGTCCGGCTGGCTGCGCCATGAGCTTGGAACTTCGATGAACCTGCGCTACACTCCGGAGCTGGTGTTCGAGGTAGACCACAGTATCGAGTACGGCGCGCATATCAGCGAGGTCATAAACAGTCTCGATATAAAGAAAGACGAGGATGAGGACGAATGACCGCACAGGAATGTTCTCAGCTGCTTCTGAGCAAGAATAACATTCTCATAATCACTCACACAAACCCTGACGGGGACACACTCTGCAGTGCCGCCGCGCTTTGCAGCGCCCTGCGCCGTGCAGGGAAACGGGCGAATCTTTTCAGAAACCCCGCAGTCACGACGAAGTATATGCCGCACGTTGAGAAATACTTTGCCCCGAAAAGCTTCAAGTCTAAGTACATCGTGTCGGTAGACGTCGCGACAGAGAAAATGTTTGCCGAGGGCTTTGACGGCGCAATCGATCTCTGCATCGACCACCACCCAACCAATTCGCACTATGCGAAGAAAGAGCTGGTCTGCCCGGATAAGGCGGCCTGCGGCGAGATCGTGCTTGCGGTAATAAAAGAGATGTGCGGCGGCATCACGCAGGAGGAGGCAGACCTGCTGTATATTGCCGTGACGACGGATACAGGCTGCTTCCAGTATCTCAACACAAATGCCGCCACATTCAGGGCGGCGGCGGAGCTGCTTGAGTACGGCGCGGATACCGGCATGGTGAACGTGAAGTTCTTCCGCAAGGCCTCCCGCGCGCGGCTGAAGCTTGAGGGAATGATCTACTCCACTATGGGCTTTTACCGCGACGGGAAGATATCCGTCGCCATAATCACGAAGGAAATGCTGCGTCAGGCCGGCGCGGGCGAAGAGGACTGCGACGATCTGGCGGGACTTGCCGGACGCGCCGAGGGCGCATCGGTGAATATAACGATCCGTGAGCGCGATAACGGCAGCAGCAAGGTCTCCGTCCGCACCGGACGCGACGTCAGCAGCAGCGATATCTGCGCCGTGTTCGGCGGCGGCGGCCACGCGATGGCGGCCGGATGCACGATCGACTGCCCGCCCGAGAAGGCGCGTGACATGCTCCTCGCCGTGATTGACGAGGTCTGGAAATGAACGGCATTCTTCTAATAGACAAGCCGGAGGGCTGGACGAGCCATGACATCGCGGCAAAGCTGAAAGGCATGCTGCGTGAGCGGCGCATAGGTCATTCCGGAACGCTTGACCCGATGGCGACCGGACTTCTCGTCATGTTTGTCGGCAGGGCGACGCGCGCGGTGGAATTTTTTGAGCACGCGGACAAGACCTACCTT
>ENA-OQRB01001858-OQRB01001858.1-human-gut-metagenome-genome-assembly--contig:-NODE-1858-length-11296-cov-42.323548_pt1 | contig 11296 bp, 9 predicted proteins | sample MGYA00243235_ERZ505100 | MGnify/ENA primary metagenome ERZ505100 (study PRJEB26097, sample SAMN02712145) | human gut metagenome | biome: Gut microbiome | host: Homo sapiens | place: Denmark...
TGTGCAAGGAGCAGGGTGGTATGCCCTTTTTGACCGACTGCAACACCCTGTACCCCGGCAGCCGCAAAAACGCGCTGGAACACCTGACCTGTGCCCAGCTCAACGGCTTCTGGCCCATGACTACCGGCTGTCAGGTGCTCATCGCCGACGGCCTGCGCGGCACCGATGAGGTGGAAGTGCCGGTGCCCAACGGCGAATACTGCAAGACCGCCAAGATCGGCCGTGCCATCATGGACGCGGATGTGTTCATCAGCCTGACCCACTTCAAGGGCCACGAGTCCACCGGCTTTGGGGGTGCCCTCAAGAACATCGGCATGGGCTGCGGCTCCCGGGCCGGCAAGATGGAGCAGCACGCCGCCGGCAAGCCTGCAGTGCAGGAGAGCCTGTGCCGGGGCTGCCACCGCTGCGCCAAGGAGTGCGGCTCCGACGCCATTACCTACAACCAGCAGAACAAGGCTGTCATCGACTACGACAAGTGCAAGGGCTGCGGCCGCTGCATCGGTGCCTGCAGCTTTGACGCCGTGTATTCCCCCAACGAATGCGCCAACGAGGAGCTGGACCGGAAGATGGCCGAGTACGCCGCTGCGGTCTGCCATGACCGCCCCTGCTTCCATGTGGCACTGGTGCAGGACATCAGCCCCAACTGTGACTGCCACGGGGAGAACGACGCCCCCATCCTGCCGGATATCGGGATGTTTGCCTCCTTTGACCCGGTGGCCCTGGACCAGGCCTGCGCCGACGCCTGCCTGGCAGCAGCCCCCCTGCCCAACAGCCAGCTCGGCGGCAACCTGGCAAAGCCTGGCTGGAACTGCTACCACGACAACTTCAAGGACTCGAACCCCAACATCGAGTGGAAGGCCACCCTGGACCAGGCAGAAAAGGTGGGCATGGGCACCCGGCAGTATGTGCTGAAAAAGGTGTAAACGCAAAAAACAACAAAGGCGCTGACCGCACGCGGTCAGCGCCTTTTGCCATGCAGGGGATAACGTTTACTCTTCGCCGTTCACAGCGGGCACGCAGCTGTCCAGCACGTTCTGCAGGGCCTGCCAGTTCTTCAGGGTGCAGCCGGGCAGGGTGTCCGGGTCCAGGCCAGCGTCCGTGATGAGGTCGGTCATGCTCTCCTTGTCGCTGAGCAGGCTCAGGGCGTCCGGCTCGATCATGGTCCAGGCCTCGGCAAAGTTCTCCTGATCGGCAGAGGACAGGCTGTCGTACCAGTCGTAGAAGGCGTCCTGGATGGCCTCCGGCGTGCGGGAAGAGAGGTGTGCGCTCTCGGCCCACTGCAGCAGCGAGGCAGCCGCGATCACCGACTTGAGCGAGCAGCCGGAAACGCCGGGGCCCCAGCCCAGGCAGGGCGCAAAGGCGTCGGTGGTGCCGGTGATGGAGAACGCCGAGTTCTCGTCAAAGTTGCCGGGGTTCAGGCTGCCAGTGTTGGCCTGGGTGGTGGAGTCCGGCAGGGCGCTGTCGGACGTGGATGCCGATGCAGACGCGCTGTCCGATGCAGCGGACGCAGCGCTGGAAGGCTGCTCGCTGGAGGAAGATGTGCCGGAACATGCCGTGAACAGGCTGCACAGCAGCACTGCGCACAGTGCCAGAGCCAAAGGACGGATATATTTCAATTTCATAAGTCGATCCTCCGTTGGTCTTGCCCCGGCGGTGGGCCGGAGCTGCAGGAATGATACACCCTAAGTATACGTTGTGGGCCCGGCGTTGTCAATCGTTCCGCGCAGGACGAATTTCAAGCAGACCTGTGCAGGATATACAAAAATGCGGCTTGAATTTCGGACAGTTCAACGCATTGACATTTTCTGTGCTGGCTCGTATAATCAAAGCAGACAAGTGAATTTATCAGTGCGTGTAACTGTTCGATCAGGCATGAGCATCAGAGGGAATGCGGCAATGGCATCCCTTTGGTTCTTGTGCCCTTTTTCTTTTTCACAAAAGCTGCGGCATGGAAGCGGAGGAGTGCGGCGATGCAGGCTGTAAAGGTATTCAATAACAATGCGGTGTCGGTGGTCATGCCGGACGGCAGGGAAGCCATTCTCGTGGGCAACGGGCTTGGGTTTGGCCGCCGCCCGGGGGACGTGATCGACAAAAGCCGCGTTTCCAAGGTGTACTATGTGCAGAACGAATTGCAGACCAAGTTCCTCAAGATGCTGGATAACGTTACCCCGCAGGTGATGCAGGCCGCCGAGCGCATCTCGCTGGCGGCAGAAGAGCAGGGCATCCTGCTCAGCAGCAAAAGCACCATCTCGCTGGTGGATCACATCAGCTTTGCGCTGGAACGTGTGGAAAAGGGCACCTTTCTGCCCAACCTCATGCTCTCGGAGACCCGAATACTGTACCCGAAGGAGTACGCGGTGGGGCAAAGGGCACTGGAGCTTGTCCGGCAGTTCTGCGGCGTACAGCTGCCGGAGGACGAAGCGGGCTACATTGCCCTGCATCTGGTAGCCGGTGCGGCGGACGGTGCGCTGGCTTATGATACCGTAAAATTCGTCATGGCGGTCAAGGAGATCATCTGCGATACCTATCATTGTACCTTTGAGGAAGAGAGCCTCGAGACCATCCGCCTGACCGTGCACCTCAAGTTTCTGGCGGCGCGCATCCTGCGGCACACCCCGTGGCAGGACGCCGGGCTGGAATCCATGTACACGGTGCTTTTGCAGCGCGACAGCCGCAACGAGGTGTGCTTACAGCGCATCAATGCCTATCTGCGTCAGGAATTTGATTACGAGCTGGATCATCAGGAGCAGGTCTATCTGCTCATCCACCTGACCAAGATCGTAAGGTGTATCTGAAAACAAAGAAAATGACGAATATTTCGCAAGCACAAGCGGGATTTAAGGCAAACAGCCGCAGGAATCCTTTGTGGATTTCAAGGCTGTTTAACGCAAAATCCGGCTGTGCTTGTAGAAATAGACTAAATTTTCGACTTTTCAGACACACCATAGGATAAAACGCTTCAACAGGGCGTCCGGAAGCCCTGCGGAATAGAAATCATCCCCAAAAACAGTCAAGTCAAAAAGTGAGGAGTATTACACGATGAAAGAAAAAGTCATGAATGGCTTGGAAAAGTTCTCCAAAGCCATGCTCTCACCGCTGTCGTATATCTCGGCAGCAGGCCTGATCCTTGTGCTGGGCGCATTGCTTACCAGCACAAGCCTTAGTGCGATGATCCCCGTTCTGCAGTGGACCCCCATCAAGCTGCTGGGACAGCTGATCTACAACTGCATCATGGTCATCATCAACAACCTCAGCCTGATGTTCTGCGTGGGCATCGCAGCGGCGCTTGCCAAAAAGAACAAGCAGCAGGCTGCCATCATCGGCCTGATGAGCTACTTTATGTACCTGACCGCCGGCAACGTCACGCTGACCCAGCTGGGCATGCTGGCCGAGGCTGATCCTATGGTGGGTCTGTACGGCACCGGTCAGTCCACCGTGTTCGGCATCCAGACGGTGGATATGGGCGTGTTCGGCGGCATCCTGCTGGGTCTGGTCTGCGGCTGGGTGTACAACCGCACCTGTGAAAAGCAGTTCAAGGGCATCATCACCCAGATCTACTCCGGCAACCGCTGGTCCTTTACCTGCATGGTGGTCTTTTCCATCCTGTTCGGCTTTGGTTCCTGCTTCTTCTGGCCGCCGGTGCAGAACGTCATCAGCGCACTGACCGATCTGATCGCCACCTCCGGCAACTTCGGCCTGTTCCTGTACGGCTTTTTGGAGCGCTTCCTCATCCCCACCGGCCTGCACCACCTCATCTACACCCCCTTCCAGTTCTCTGCACTGGGCAACAGCCTGACCGTGGGCGATGCCACCTACACCGGCTCCTATATCGTAATGATGATGGAGTACAGCATGGGTCTGCCCTTCTCGGACGGCATTGTGTGGATGTACACCGGCTTCACCAAGACCTTCGGCTACTTTGGCATCGTGGCGGCCTTCATCTTCTGTGCCCGCAAGGAGAACCGTAAAAAGACCGCTGCCGTTCTGGTGCCGCTGGCGTTTACCGCCTCTCTGGCTTCCATCACCGAGCCGCTGGACTTCATGTTCTGCTTCTCTGCCCCCATCCTGTGGGTGGCACACGCCTGCATCTCCGGCCTGTTCATCGTGCTGCTGCACATCTTCCATGTCACCGGCTTTACCACCAACCTCCTTGGCTCGGTGCTGATGAACCTTTCTGCCGGTGCAGATAAGACCAACTATCCCATCCTGTACCTGCTGGCGCTGTGCCAGATCGCCGTGTACTTTGTGGTGTTCACCCTGCTGATCAAGACCTTTAACATCCACACCCCCGGCCGGGAAGAGGTGAGCACCGAGACCGCGGGGAGCGCAGCACCCGCCAAAAAGGCAAGCGTGAAGAACGCTGCCGAGGTGCAGTGCGTCATTGATGGTCTGGGCGGCAAGGAGAACATCCTGTCGGTGGACAACTGCTTCACCCGCCTGCGGGTAAACATCAAGGACCCCGCAAAGCTCAACGAGGAAAGCATCAACCAGCTGCCGAACAGCGGCATCGTGAAAAAGGGAACCGATATCCAGATCGTTTACGGTCTGCAGGTAGCCGATATCAAGCGTGCCGTGGAGGCACAGCTGGAAAACCAGTAAATCGTTTTACCGTGCCCCGGCGGATTGCGCCGGGCTAACCTGAAAAATACAAAAAAGGAGCGTTTATACTATGGTCATTACCATTGCTGGCGGCGGTAGCACGTTTACCGCCGGTATCGTCAAATCCATCGCCCTGCGCCGGGAAGAACTGGAAGTGGACGAGATCCGTCTGTTCGACATCAACAAGGAGCGGCAGGACAAGGTGGCCGTTGTGGTGGACTGGGTCCTGCACAAGGAACTGAATACCGACATCAAGCTGGTGGTCACCACCGATGTGCAGCAGGCTTACACGGATGCCTCTTTTGTGTTTGCCCAGATGCGCGTGGGCGGCTACGCCATGCGGGAGCAGGACGAAAAGATCCCCCTGCGCCACGGCTGCGTGGGACAGGAGACCTGCGGCTGCGGCGGCATGGCCTACGGAATGCGCACCATCTTCCCCATGATCAAGCTGATCGACGATGTGGAAAAGTATGCCAAGAAGGACTACTGGATCCTGAACTACTCCAACCCCGCCGCCATCGTATCCGAAGCCTGCCGCAAGCTGCGCCCGAAGGCACGGATCATCAACATCTGCGATATGCCCATCGCCATCATTGACGTGGTGGCAGCTGCCATGGGCATCCAGAACAAGAAGGAGATCGTTTACGATTACTTTGGCCTGAACCACTTCGGCTGGTTCACCTCCATCCAGTACCACGGCGAGGATCTGATGCCCAAGCTGCGCGCCTACATCAAGGAGAAGCAGATCCTTCTGCCGGAAAGCTACCTCAAGGGCATGGGCGCGCTGACTTCCTCCGCCAGCCAGAACCGCCACACCAAGGGCAGCTGGTACTATGTGTGGAAGGGCGAGTACGAGATCATGGAAAACTTCCCGGAGTACCTGCCCAATACCTACCTGAACTACTATCTGCAGGCCAAGGAGTTCGTGGAGCATTCGGACCCGAACCACACCCGCGCCAACGAGGTGGAGGAGACCCGCGAAAAGAACCTGTTCGACGGCATCGACCACTACCTCAAGACCGGCAAGGTGGACGCCAACACCTTCTATGCCGGCAGTCACGGCGACTGGATCGCAGATCTTTCCGCTGCGCTGAAGAACGACACCAAGGCACGCTTCCTCATCATCACCGAGAACCGCGGTGCGATCCCCAATATGCCCTATGACGCAATGGTGGAACTGCCCGCCTACATCGGCAAGAACGGCCCGGAGGTCATTGCCCGGGACAACATCCCGCTGTTCCAGCAGGGTCTGATGATGCAGCAGCTCAACAGCGAAAAGCTGCTGGTGGAGGGCTGCGTGGAAGGCAGCTACGAGAAGGTGCTGCAGGCCTTTACCCTGAATAAGACTGTGCCCAGCATGAACGTTGCCAAGGCCATTCTGGACGATATGATCGAAGCCAACAAGGGCTACTGGCCGGAGCTGCACTGAGCAGCCGGCTTTCCCGCCGCCGCAGGCATTGCCGCCTGCGGCGGCTTTTTTGTACGCATTGACCTTTGCAGAGCAAGGGCTTATAATGAGTAGAACCAGTAAAAGCGAAAGGAAGCATCCCCATGCAAAACAAAGCATTTTCCATGGAAGATCTGTTTGCGTTTCTGAACGCCGGTGTCAGCGCGTTCCACTCCACGGCCGCCGCCGCGGCCATTCTGGAAGCCGAGGGCTATCGGAACTGCCCGGAGAGCGCGGCATGGCACCTTGTGCCCGGCGGCAAATACTACACCACCCGCAACGGCTCGGCCATTCTGGCCTGGCGGATGCCCAAAGGCCCGCTCACCGGTTGGCACGCCGCAGCCAGCCACAGTGACTCGCCCACCTGGCGCATCAAGACGCTGGACGGGGCCGACCACGGCTTTGCCCGCGCCGAGGTGGAGGGCTATGGCGGCATGCTGATGTCCACCTGGTTCGACCGGCCCCTGAGCGTGGCAGGCCGCCTGCTGGTGCGCACCGCCGATGGCGTGGAGAGCCGTCTGGTACACCCGGAGCGGGCACTGGCCTGCATCCCGAACCTGTGCATCCACTTCAACCGGGAGGCCAACACCGGCCTGAACTACAACCCCCAGGTGGACCTGCAGCCCATCTTCGGGGCCGAGGGCGGCAGCCTGAAGGACACCCTTGCCGCCGAAGCCGGGGGAAAGGCAGAGGACATCCTGGCCACCGACCTGGTGCTCTGCATCACCGAAAAGGCCCAGCGTGTGGGCCTGCAGGGCGAATATTTCATGTCCGGCCGCATCGACGACCTGGAATGTGCCTATGCCACCCTGTATGGTTTCCTGCAGGGGCGCGGTGAGGAAGCGGGCCGCGGCGACATCTGGGTGATGTTCGACAACGAGGAAGTGGGCTCTTCCAGCCGGCAGGGCGCACAGGGCAGCCTGATGAGCGATGTGCTGGCCCGCATTGAGGAGAGCCTTGGTGTGACGAAGGAACAGAGCATCCGCGCCCGCACCAACTGCCTGCTGCTCAGCGCCGACAACGGCCACGCCATCCATCCCAACCACCCGGAAAAGAGCGACCAGAAGCTGCCGGTGAACATGGGCGGCGGCGTCATCCTCAAGTACAATGCCCGCCAGACTTACACCACCAGCGGCCTGACCGGTGCCGCCTTTACCGCCATCTGCGAAAAGGCCGGGGTGCCGGTGCAGACCTTTGCCAACCGTGCCGATGTGGCGGGCGGCAGCACCCTGGGCAACCTGCTGGGCCGCCAGATCCTGATGCCCATGGTGGATATTGGCGTGGGCCAGCTGGCCATGCACTCGGCGATGGAAACGGCCAGCTGCAAGGATGCGGAGTATCTGGCCAATGCCTGCGCTGCCTACTACAACACCCCCATCTTCCAGCCGGAGGACGGGCAGTGGAAGCTGGGCCTGTGAGCGGGGCTGTGGTCGGGCGCTTTGCGCCCAGCCCCAGCGGGCGGCTGCATCTGGGCAATCTGGCCTGCAGCCTGCTGGCCTGGCTCAGTGCCAAAAGCCAGGGCGGCCGCATCGTGCTGCGCATCGAGGATCTGGACGCCGAGCGCTGCCCGCGCATTTACGCGGACCTGCTGGAGCAGGACCTTGCATGGCTGGGTCTTGTGTGGGACGAGGGCGGCAGCACCGGCGGCCCCCACGGGCCTTACTACCAGAGCGAATGCGCGGACATCTACACCGGGCAGTACAAAAAGCTGGAAGCGCAGGGCCTTGTGTACCCATGCTTCTGTTCCCGCGCCCAGCTGCACGCGGCCAGTGCGCCCCACACCTCGGACGGCAACGTCATCTATCCCGGCACCTGCCGGGACCTGACCGCCGCCCAGATCGCCGAAAAGCGCAAAAAGAAGGCCCCGGCCTACCGGGTGCGGGTGCCGGACGAGGAGATCACCTTTTTGGACGGCTGCATGGGCCCCCACACGGAGAACTTGCTGCGGGACTGCGGCGACTTTTACCTGCGCCGGGCGGACGGCGTGTTCGCCTATCAGCTGGCCGTGGTGGTGGACGATGCCCGCATGGGGGTCACCGAGGTGGTGCGCGGGTCGGACCTGCTGTCCTCCACGGCGCGGCAGCTGTACCTGTACCGTCTGCTGGGCCTGCAGGCTCCAGCCTTTGCCCACTGCCCGCTGCTGCTGGCCCCGGACGGGCGGCGGCTGTCCAAGCGGGACGGGGACCAGAGCCTGGAGAACCTGCGGGAAAAATACACCGCGCAGGAGATCGTGGGCAAGCTGGCCTATGCCTACGGCCTGCAGCCGGAACCGGCGCCCTGCACGCCGGAAAGCCTCATCCCAGGTTTTTCCTGGGCAAAGCTGCCCAAGCAGGACGTCTGCCTGCCGGAGGGGCTGTTCTGAATCAAACTACAACAAAGGGCGGAAGCGCACGTTTTCGGTGCGCTTCCGCCCTTTTGCTTTGTGGGTCACTGCCCGGCGGTTTCCGGGCGGGGCATTCTGAAGGGATCCGGTTAAGCGTGCCAGATCTGCGGCTGTTCGCTGCGCTCAGCGGCGCGGTTGAACAGGGCATCCAGCACCAGTGCCAGCAGGGCACCCAGCACCACGTCGATGCAGCTGTGCTGCTTGAGCAGCATGGTGGAACACACGATGGAGAAGCACAGCACATCGGCAGCCGGACGCATCCAGCGGCGGCGGGGCTCCTCAAACAGGCGGCAGCGGTGGTAGGCCAGCATCAGGGTCACCGAGTTGAACACATGGATGGACGGGCACACGTTGGTGGCAGTGTCGGTGCGGTACAGCATCCGAACGGCACGGGCAAAAAGATCGGTGCCCGGCACATAGTAGGGGCGCAGGTCCAGCCCGGTGGGCAGGATCACATAGCAGGCCAGTGCGATGGTCATACCGCCGAACAGCGGCAGGCACAGCCGCCAGAAGTCCTCGCGCGGGGCCTTCCACAGCAGGTAGAACAGGGTGAAAGGGATCCATGCGAACCATGCAAAGTAGGGCACGATGGCATATTTGCAGAAGGGGATCAGATCGTCCAGCCGGCAGTGCACCAGCAGGACACGGGGCATGGAGATCTGCGTCTCCAGAAAGTTGAAAGCGGAAAGATACAGCAGAAAATACAGCGCCATGAACCCGATGGGGTGGCGCGCAAACCAGTTGCGTTTCATGGGAAAAAGCCTCCTTTTTGCGACAGGGCAAACTCTTAGCATTCAAAGATTATACGCCCACGTTGTTGCGAAAACAAGAAGGAAAGGTGACAACTTTGTCAAAAAACGCACGATTTATTTGTAGAATCTGCGTAAAATTGGCACCCAAAAGAACCTTCTGACTACAATACGATCCAGCGCGGCGTTTTCTTGCACAGGGCAAAAAAGAAAAACCGCCCGCACCCCGCAAAGGGTGCAGACGGCTTGGAAAACACAGGGGGTCAGATGACGCTCTGTTCCATCCACCGGCCCCGTGCAAAGCGCACGAAGAAGCACAGCGAGCGGAACACCCAGTCCAGGAACATGCCCATCCAGATGGAGAGCAGACGGCCGTGGAAGCCCAGCACCATCACATAGCAGAAGCCCACCCGGAACACCCACATGGAAAGGATGCTCACGGCCATGGTAAACCGGGCGTCGCCGGCGGCGCGCAGGATGTTGGGCAGGGTGAAGCTGGACGGCCAGAAGAACAGGGACACAAAGTTGAACCACACCATCACCTGCAGGGCCATGGTCTGTGCCTCCGGCGAGAGGTTGAACAGGGAAATGACGAACCGGTTGGCAAACAGGAAGGCGGAAAGGTTCATGACCCAGGCACCGCAGTAGGCGGTGAGCAGCAGGCGGCGGGAGTAGTACACGGCCTGCTCCTTCTCCCCGGCGCCAAGGCACTGGCCCACCACGGTCAGGGCGGCCATGCCCACGGCGTTGGCCGGGATGTTCAAAAAGGTGGAGGCGGTGTTGGCCACGGCGTTGGCCGCAATGGCCGCCGTGCCCAGGGTAGAGGTAAGGCTGGACACCGACAGCTTGCCGATCTGGAACATGCCGTTCTCGATGCCGGCAGGGATGCCCACCCGCAGGATGCGGCGGATGAGGCCGCCGTCCGGTGCAAGGGCCCGCAGGCCGTCCACCCGCAGGGGGCAGCCGGGCCGCTGCAGCAGCCACAGCACCACCAGGCAGGACACCGCCCGGGACACCAGGCTGGCCAGGGCTGCACCCAGCACCCCCATGCCGAAGCCGTAGATCAGCACCGCGTTGCCGCCGATGTTGATCACGTTCATCACCAGGCTGGACAGCATGCTGATCTTGCTGTTGCCCTGCGCCCGGAACAGCGCCGCACCGGCGTTGTACAGGCCGATGAAGGGGTAACTCAGCGCCGAGAGCAGGAAGTAAGTCTCAGCGTAGCGCATCACGTCGGCGTCAATGGAGCCGAAGATGCCCCGCAGGATGGCGTGGCGGCCCACTACGACCACGGCGGCCACCACCAGGCTGAAGCTGGCCAGCACAAACAGGATCTGTGCAGCGGCGGCCTTGGCGTTTTTGGGCTCCCGGTGGCCGATGTACTGACTGGTGACCACGGCACCGCCGGTGGCAAGGGCGCTCATCACCTGGATCATCAGGGTGTTGAAGCTGTCTACCAGGCTCACGCCGGACACGGCGGCCTCGCCCACCGAGGACACCATCAGGGTGTCGGCCAGGCCGATGGTCACGCTCAGGGCCTGCTCGGCGATGAGCGGCAGCAGCAGTGCCACCAGCGCCTGCCGGGTGAAGAGTGGGTTGATTGGTTTTTGGGTGGTTGACATGGAAAACCTCCGCAGGATGAAAGGAACTTGATTCAGACCCCTTTATCATACAGCGGATGGCGCAGAATTACAAGACGTTGTATACAAGAAATGGCAAAAAAGAATGAAGCTGGGTGCGTTTGCTCTACTTTACCCCCGCAGATAATTGTGCTAAAATAAATCCACAGCTTGTGTGTTCGTGCAGGGAGCACACGGCCGTACAACATGATAAGAAGCAGACCCGAAAAAAGGGGGAGAATTATGCCCAAAACAGCCCATAAAGTCGTGGTCATCGGGCACCGCAACCCGGACACCGACTCCATCTGCTCGGCCATTGCCTATGCAGAGCTGAAAAACAAGACCAGCGATCTTGTCTGCGAGGCCCGCCGCGCCGGCAAGATGAACCAGGAGACCGAATTCGTGCTCAAAAAGTTCGGGGTCAAGCCGCCGCGCATGTGCACCGACGTGAACCCCAAGATCCGCGATGTGGACTACCGCGAGATGCCCGGCATCCCCG
>ENA-OQRB01001872-OQRB01001872.1-human-gut-metagenome-genome-assembly--contig:-NODE-1872-length-11241-cov-12.294386_pt1 | contig 11241 bp, 10 predicted proteins | sample MGYA00243235_ERZ505100 | MGnify/ENA primary metagenome ERZ505100 (study PRJEB26097, sample SAMN02712145) | human gut metagenome | biome: Gut microbiome | host: Homo sapiens | place: Denmark...
AAGCGCCTGGCCGAGGTCCGCTCCGGCGAGCTCGAGGAGCTGCGCAAAAAGGCGGAGGCGAGCGGCCTTGCCGAGGATGCACAGGCCTACAACGACTACGCGCAGAAGTGCGAGCGCTTTGAAAAGAAGCTGCACGACTTGGAGCTCACGCGCATGGTCTCGCTCCAGATGGGCCCGCAGACGAGACTTCTCCAGAACAACGACACGCTGATGGTCGAAAAGATCCAGTCCTCGCTCGTCAATACCATCCCCCTCTGGAAGAGCCAGATGGTGCTCGCGCTCGGCATGGAGCACAGCCGTCAGGCCACGGCCGCGCAGAGCGCCGTGACGCAGACGACGAACGAGCTTCTCAAGAAGAACGCCGACATGCTCAAGATGGGCACCATCGCCACGGCAAAGGAGGCCGAGCGCAGCATCGTCGATATCGAGACGCTGCAGCACACGAACGAGCAGCTCGTCTCCACGCTCGACGAGGTCGTGAACATCCAGCGCGAGGGCGCGCAGAAGCGCAAGGAAGCGGAGGTCGAGCTCGGCCGTATCGAAGGTGAGCTGAAGCAGAAGCTCATGGAGCTGAGAAGCTGAGACGCTCCGGATAGGAGAAGCATATGAAATTCTTTCAAAAACGCGGCGTCGCCATCGTCGTGCTGATTCTGGCGATCATTGCTTCCGGCGCGTGGGGGCTACACAAGGCGCCCGCCGTCTCTACGCCGGAGGGCGGGGAAAAGCTCGATCCCTCGCTTTCCACGGCGGCCTTTACGCAGTATGTGCGCGATGATGCTGATATCCTTTCCGACAAGACCGAAAAGGCGGTCAGCCTTTACAATGCCAACTGGGACAAAATGTTTGGCAGCATCATGGCCGTCGTGACGGTGCAGTCGTCGGATAATCTCGAGAATACGGCGTATGACTATGCGGACACGATGCAGCTTGGCTCAAATGATGCCATTCTTGTCATCGCCAAACAGCAGCAGGACTATTATCTGGTCGCCAGCGGCGATTTCTATGATCTGCTCAGCGGCCTTTCGCAGAGCTTTGTCGCCTCCTGCATGGAAAGCGGCGTGCAGAAGAGCGATTATGACGCCGCGGTGCAGGAGCTCTGCTCCCAGCTCCATGTGGAGCTGAGCCAGCAGTATCAGCAGAGCGAGGCGGCGCTGGACGAGGCGGCCAACGGTGTGATGTTCATCATGATCCTCATCATATTCTTTGTCCTCTGGATCATGCTTGACGGCATGCGTTATCGCCGCTATCGCCGCCGCTACATGATGCCCGGCATGGGCGTGCCGACGGTGATGTATCACCCCATCTTCTGGGGACGCCGTCCTCCGCGCGGCCCGCGTCCGCCCCGTTCGGGCGGTCCCCGTCCTCCACAGGGCGGCCCTAGACCGCCGCGCAGCGGCAGCTCCTCCGGCGGTAATCGCCGCCCGCCCCAGCAGCCGAGACGGCCCTCGGGCGGTTCCGGTAATTCCTTCGGCGGATTCGGCAGCAGCGGCCGCGGAGGCGGCTTTGGCAGCGGAAACTTCGGTGGCTTCGGCGGCAGCAGCCGCGGGGGCGGTTTCGGCGGAGGCGGCAGCTTCGGCGGCTTTGGCGGCAGCCGCGGCGGTGGCTTCGGTGGAGGTCGCAGCGGCGGATTTGGCGGTGGCCGCGGAGGCGGCTTCGGCGGAAGACGCTGAAAAGCCAAAACCCCTGACACAAAACGAAAAGCACGTCTGCTTGGCAGGCGTGCTTTTTCTTACTTTGATTGCGGCCTGAAACGCGATGACAGACTGGCTCGCACAGCATTGTAGATTTTCCGAGGAATACAATGCTGCTTATCGGATCTTCTCAAGTGCAACAGAGGGATCGCAGAGGAAAGCCTCACTCCGGTACTGCCCTGGCCAAACGACCACAATTTTAATATCCGGATTTTCTTTTGCCCGTTCAAAGAAAAGAGCAGAGGACCTGCGGCGCAGGTCCTCTGCTCTTGGTGCCGGTGACCGGACTCGAACCGGTACGCTGTCGCCAGCGGCGGATTTTGAGTGGTTATATCGATTCTGTTTTCCGCAGCAATCTGCACTCCACCGTTCCCTGGAAGCGTTGATATTACTGGCTTTTTTGATTTTTTCGCGTTTTTATTAAGCAAATACGGAATGCCTTGGTGTTCTCTCCTGACAGCTCAAAAAAGCGGTTTGGAGAGAACTGGGAGAGAACTCCGGTATAACCCGTTTTCTCGTGAGGAATGGTGGACATAGGAGAGAACTCAAACGAATTTTGAAGTTTTAGGAGAGAACTGAATCATACTATAGGTATCGAACCTATCTGTCAATGGTAATTTAGACGGAGGTTCGATCATGGAAAACCCAAGGAAGAGATATGTACAACAATTCAAGAAATACCCCGATGTAGTGTCTGTACTAACATTTCGTGAAATGTTAGGTGGAATAGGCGATAGCTTTGCTCGGAAGTTAATTCGCGATGGGCTTGTAAAAGCCATCTTTATTAAACCGCACTACTGGATCTTCAAAGAGTCCATTATTGACTATGTATTAAGCGAGGACTACGCGGAGAGAAGGCTGAAGGTGCGGGTATGAAAAACAGGCAGCTTAGTCTTTCGGATATTCAAAAAGACTATATCAGCAAAGAAGAATTTTACCAAATTGCACATATATGCAAGGAAACTGCATTGTGGTTGATAGAAACCGGCAGGGTATCCGCAGAGAAGCCGAAACGAAAAGGATTTGGATACAAAATTGCAAAGGAAGAAGTTGAAAGGTATTTGGCTGATCGTCAACAGAATCCATTGTACTATCTCAAGGGCAAGCGCCACAACTGTATCCCATATACTCCACCGCAGCCATATTCAAGCGAATTAGGCGGCGCTATTCGGTTGGCTGTGGAGCAGGAAATGTCCTCTCTGCCGGATCTGCTGACAGAAAAGCAGGTATGCGCGATTTTGGGATATCGCCCAAAGCAGATATTAGACTGGAAACATTCTGGGAAATTGATTGCTCTGAAATGTTTTAATAAAACATATTTTCCTAAAATTCCACTGATGAATTTTGTTTCTTCAGAAGATTACTACAATTTGCCGTGCAAAGGAAGAAAACACATAGAACTGCTGAGGAGAGTTCAAAAATGAGTATGCATACTATCGCAATCACTAACCAAAAGGGCGGCGTTGGCAAGACAACTACCGCCTTGAATCTCGCATCCGCCCTCGCAGCCGAAGATAAAAAGGTCCTGCTGATCGACAATGACCCCCAGGGCAATCTCACCGCAGCCCTCGGCTATACGCCGGGGGAACAGAAGAATACGCTGGCAAAGCTGCTGCTTGTCCAAATTGACTCTCCGGAGGATCTGGAGCTCCACCTCGATCGTGCTGTACTACATACCAGCAGCGGCCTTGACCTGATCCCTGCCAACAAGCGGTTAGCGGACGCTGCAGCCCGCTTGCAGGTCATGCAGCTTTCACAGTATAACGCATCTGGCATCTCAGATAACCCTTGCGAGAAGGTGCTGGACAAGCTGTTGGCATCCCTGTGTGGACTGTATGATTACATCATCATCGACTGTGGACTGAAGCATGAACTATTGACCGTTAATGCTCTGGCTGCTGCGGATTACTGCATCATTCCGGTGCAGGCGCACTTCCTTGCAAGTGAAGGGATTCCCGATGTTTTAGAAATGGTGCGCAATGTACAGAATCGATTCAACCCCGATTTGAAGATTGCGGGCATTCTCCTGACTATGTATCAGTCCCGCCCGCAGCTCTGCCAAAGCGTTCGCTCCAGCGTGGGAGAGATCTACGGTGACAGCATTCATGTATTTGACCGCCCCATTGAGCAGACGATCAAGGTTGCGGAGTGCCCGGCAGCAGGCATGAGCATTCTCGATTATGCACCTAAGAATCCTGCTGCTGACTCCTATCGCTCTCTTGCTCAGGAGGTGCTGCGGCTTGGCTAAAAAAAGCATGGATGACCTGTTAAAGCGGCGCATGAGCGCAGCGCAGCAAGCATCAGAGCTGGAAGTAGGCAATGAGGCTTATGAAACCATGTTTCAGGCAAAGGCAGATGCGGCACCCCCCCGCTTTTGCGAATTGCCAATCAACAGTCTTTGCCCTTTTCGCACGGCAGACATTGGATTTCATCCCTACCCGCCCGAAAAACTCCGCGCATTCTCTCAGCAGCTTGCCGAGCAGGGCATCTATGAGCGTATTATTGTTCGTCCAGTTCCAAATAGTGAGCAGTATGAGATCCTTGCCGGACACAATCGTACTGAAGCGTGGCGACTGACCGGACACTCAACAATTCCTGCGGAGGTCGTGGAGGCCGATGACGCAAGAGCGATTTCCATTGCCGTTGCCACCAATCTCCTGCGGCGGCAGGACCTCACCATCATTGAACGGGGCAAAGCGTATAAGGCAATGCTGGATGCGCAGAAATGTCAAGGCACACGAACGGACATTGGAACTTCTGGCGAGAATCGCCAGAAGTTCCTCACCCGCGAAATTGTTGCGGATTTCTTCGGCGTGACGGAGTATGAGATTCGCAAAGCCATCAAGCTGGCAGCACTGATTCCACAGCTTGCTGATATTTTGGAGAACAGTCCACGCAAGCTGCCGATTGCCTGTGCGGAACGCATTGCCGATTATGATGCAGACTCTCAAAGGGCATTTGTAGAAATGTGCACCATTGAGGGATATGTACTCAATAAGTCAACCATACAGAAGATCGCCCATACCTGCCCACCTCCATCCGCTGAGCATCAAGACATTTACGCGGCTTGGCGGCAGGCACGGGCAGATGAGGAGCTGCGCCGCGCTGCACCACCTAAGAAAATCACCTTTGACCGCAGAAAATTTGCGCCCTATCTGGATAAGGTGGGTAGTGATAAGGAAATCGAGAGCTTATTTTTAGAATTCTTGCGGCAGCGAATTGGCTGATGTATAATCAAAAAAGAAAGAGAAAGGATAGCAACGCTATGAGCGAACAGAATAAAATTCAGCTTTTTGAAAATCAACCCATTCGCACGGCTTGGAATGAAGAACAAGAGGAGTGGTACTTCTCTGTTGTCGATGTAATCCATGTACTGACTGGAAGCGAGAACCCTCGCAGATATTGGAGTGACTTAAAGCGCAAGTTGAAGTCTGAGGGAGCAACTCAGTTGTACGAAAATATCGTACAACTGAAAATGAAATCGTCGGATGGAAAGAACTATAAGACCGACGCTGCCACAACCGAGCAGCTTCTCCGCATTATTCAGTCTATCCCTTCCCCCCGTGCGGAACCGGTGAAACGTTGGCTGGCAGAGGTCGGCAGGGAACGCATTGAGGAGACCATTGATCCGGAGCAGGCCATCGACCGCGCATTGGAAACCTATCTGAAAAAGGGCTATGATCCTGATTGGGTACATCAAAGGCTGCTCTCTATCCGCATCCGAAATGAGCTTACCGATGAGTGGCAGAAACGCGGTGTGGAAAAGGGGCGTGAATTTGCGATTCTGACCGATGAGATCACCCGCACGTGGTCCGGCATGACCACGCGGCAGTACAAGAATCTCAAGGGGCTGAAAAAGGAAAACCTGCGGGACAACATGAGCGATACCGAATTGGTCTTGACTATGCTGGCCGAGGCGTCCACCCGTGATATTTCCAAAGCCTCCAAGCCGGAAGGATTTTCCGGCAGTATGGAGGTTGCCCGACAGGGCGGTGAGGTTGCCGGTGTAGCACGAAAGGCTCTTGAGGAGCGCACCGGCGTTCCGGTTATTACTGCGCAGAACGCCGCGCAGATGAACACCTTGGTTGTGGGCATGATCGAAGAAGCCGCCGCGCTGCCGGCGCAAACCGAAGCAGATGACAAAGAATAATAAGACTTATGCCAGAAGGCTCGACACCGCAAGGTGCCGGGCCTTTTTCTATCCCATTGTGAGGTACAAAGATGAAAGAAATGAATATACAGTTCCACAAAACACGACCGCAAAATCCGTTTGACGATGGGGCGAAGGCCCGTTTGCACCGTATGGGCCTTCTGAGGATAGATGGAAGTGTGGACGAAGCCACATTGAACGCCTTGAGCCGAGCCTATTCCGGATTATTGTTTGATGACTTGTGCGACACTTGCCAGAATTCTTGTGAGATCACAGAGATCCTTCGGAGAGTATATGAAGCCGCGGAGCAGGCCGAACCACGGCAAAAGTTCCTATTGATCTGCCTGCAATATGATGCCCTCTCTCAGCCGCTTCCCAATCCGATTTGGTGGATCAGCGGTGATTCGGAGCTTGCCGGGGACTTTGCAGAGCGTTTTATCTGCCATCTGAAGAAGCTGAGCAAGGCAATGGAGGTGACGGAGCCATGAAGGGAATCCTAATCTATCAGCCAACAAGCAAGTCCGCTCCGCTCGCCGATTTTATTGATGGGCTTGATCCGCGGCTGCGGGAAAAAATCCTCCTGCGGCTGTATTTCCTGACCCAGCTTGAAAAGCCGGAAATGAAAGAACCGCATTTCAAGCGATTTTCAATCGAGCGCTATCGGGATCTCTGGGAGCTGCGGGTGAAGAGCAAAGTGCTCATACGCATCATTTTCTGCACGCTTCCCAATGGAGATGTTCTGCTTTTGCATGGCTTTGTGAAGCGTCAGAAGCGGGATACAATGCAGGCGCTGGAGCAGTCTATCAGAATACTTGACGCGCTGCGGGAACATCCGGAGCGCGCGGTAGAATACAAGATCAAGGAGGAGAAAGCGTCATGAAGCAGGTATCCGGCATACCGCCTGACCGTATGGCAGGAATGCGCATCACAAAAATTATTTGAGAAGGAGGCTCTCCCAAACATGAAAAGAGTAATATCCTGCGTGCTGCTGATGCTGGTTCTTACCTCCAATGCCTTTGCGTTGGAGGTGCCTACGGATACAGTGGTTCAAAACCTCAACGGCAGTCAGCAAGCGATCAAAACCTTTACAGTATCCCCTGAGCAGGACCCTGCGGCACTAATTGAGGAGCCCTTTGAGCTGGAAGGGTATCTCTACACCTTTGCGGACATTGTAAAAAGTGAGAATCCCGTGGAAGAAAAGCGGATTCATACCGAGGTTATCACCGTTGAAACAACGAAAGATGACCTTGCTCTGATCCTTGAGCAGCTTAAGCCCACCATCGAATATGATGACGGCAGATTTCAGGGTACCCTCGCATTGGATCACACCAGTCTCAATACCGTAGCCGCCGGCTATGCTACGAAAAACTACACGGTGACGGAAACCAAAACCATCGGACAGCTTGACCGCAACGATATGTCCTATGTCCCCGCGACAACCATCAAGAACGGCAGAACCCTGAGCCTTGCCAATGTGGAGTGGCAGGTCACCGGCACCGATCTTGTGGGTGAGGCGCTGATGCCCTCTCAATATCAGGCTGTTGCTACCTACTCTGCGAAAGCGTCCTATCAGGCGGCTACAGGCTATGTTACAACAGCGGAGTATGTTGGCGATGTGACCCACGAGGGCGTCGAAAGCGTTACTTATGTACTGACCTATATCGGGACAGAAGCGAACCACAAGGGCGCGGCTGCCGCTCAGGTCGGAGCGTTTTTTGCGGATCACTTTCCTTGGATCTTAGGTGGAATCGTTCTGATTTGCGCCGCTGTTGGCGGCACGTTGCTTGTATGCCGCCGAAAGGCCGTAGTGAAAGCAGAATGTGAAGCGGATGAAACAGAGGAAAACGAAGAAGATCAGGAGGCGTAAAAACATGAAACTCTTTCAGAAACTGGTCTGCATGGCATTGACGGCGACAGCAACAGCATCCCTTTCTATTTGCGCTTTTGCCGCGGACTATACCTTTGACACAGCCGCGGACACCGACTATTACCCTTCGACCTCTTATGAGGACACCTACGGTACCGCGTATCATTACGGCAGCAAAAATCTTGTGGATTATCAGATCCCCGAACTTCCCTACGGCGTTCTCAGCACCACACAAACCGGCGTCATGGAAAAGCTCCGACTCCCCGGCCTACAGCAGACTGTAGGCGGTTCGGCTTCCGGTATCTACGGTGTGGATAGTGGCGTAGGTATCCCAGCGGTCACACCCGTCATTTCGTCCTATCAGGAGCCTGCTTATACAAGTGCCAAAGATATGGAGCGAAAGGACGGCAGCATCGGCACCCTGAAAATTCCATCCCTGGACATCAACATGAAGGTCTGGGAAGGAGAAACAAAAGAAAGCATGAAAAAGGGACTGGGGCATTACAGCTCCACCTCAGCGTGGGACGGCAATATCGGCGTGTGCGGCCATAACCGGGGCGCCAAGTACACCATCGGCAGCATCAAGGATCTGGAAATCGGTGACACCATCACCTATACCACGATCTACGGCACCCGCACATATGAGGTCGTTTTGGTAAAGACCATCTCCAATTCCGACTGGAGCTATCTGCAGGCGACAGCAGACAACCGTATCACGCTTACCACCTGCCTCGCCAATCAGCCTGAAAAAAGAATTTGCGTTCAAGCAGTGCAAATAACTCAATAAAATGATGGAAAACGGATGGAATTGTGCAAAAAATGTTGTGTCTCCGTTTTATCGGCGTAAGGATTTAAAATAAACCTTTGACAGCCTGAATCTTCTGTATTATCCTCAAATCACTCCGGAGAATCTTAATCAAAAGGAAGTATCAGTTTGGTACAGAATTTCAGACCAAATAGGAAAGATGACGAAATACGGGTCAAAATGGACATCACTGTTGACCTTCCCGCGGAAGTCGCGGAACAGGCAGAACGGATGGGCATTTGCGAGTTTGATCAATGCACCTTTGACGAAGCTACCCGACGCATGACCGCAAGTGTAACCACCGTCTTTTACCGGAAAGGGGCGTGATCATTTGAAGCGGATCCGAGTTATTTCCCTCGCTGTAATTGCTGCACTATCCTTAACAGTAACTTCTTTTGCCGCCGAAAAAAGTCCGCAGCAGTCTGCTGCCGCCTATCTGAGTGAAGCCGGCATTATGCTGGGCAACGAGTCTGGCGACATGATGCTGGAGCAGGGGCTGACACGGGCGCAGATGGCGGCGCTGCTCACCCGAATTGTCACAGATCCCGAGCAATTTGAAACGGACAGCGCCTTTTACCGCAGCCTTTGCAGCTTTACGGATGTTCCGGAATGGGCAAAAAGCTATGTGGGCTACTGCGTCGCAAATAATCTGGTTGCAGGGTATGGCAATGGACGCTACGGCTCCAATGACCCTGTTACTTCTGCGGCGGCCTGCACGGTGATGCTGCGGTGCTTGAATGATGTTGATGCTGTATGGGATTATCAGTCTGCCTGCCGGACTGCCGTTCAGTTGGGACTTGCTGCGGAAGAAACTGTTGCGGACGCCGAGATTACCCGCGGAAATATGGCGGTGCTGATCTGCCACACGTTGGCAAGGATTGGTTATGACGTGAAATTGTTCGAAACTGCACAGCCAAATCTCTCTGTCAATGGAACATCGGACGCAGCCGCCGTGCAGGAAACAGCAGAGCCCTTCGATGTTGCTGCGGCCAAGCAGGACATCATTGACCGAACCAACGCTCTGCGCCGCGAAAAAGGTGTTGCCGCGCTGACTGTCAACGACAAGCTCATGCAGGCGGCGCAGGTACGGGCAGATGAGATGGCGGCCAGCGGTGTCTACTCTCACACAAGGCCGGACGGGAGAAAGTATACGACAGTCACGGACTGCAAATACATCGGTGAAAATATTCACTTGATCGGAGAATGGCAGATTCGAGATTCTTCGCTCCCGTCCTTTGCAGTTGAAGCGTGGAAGAATAGCGCGGCACATCTGAAAAATATGCTCAATACGAGATACCATGAGATCGGCGTTGGCGTTTCAAAAGGTACCGTCATGGACGAGCCCTACTGGTATTGCGTTCAGCTTTTCTTGTTGGACGGCTACAATGTCACATGGGTGGATGCGCCCGCAGCAAAAGGGTGACTTCGCATAATCAGTTGACATTAACGGAAGTCCAATTACGATGAACAATTTCATAACACAACCAAGCAGACCGAGGAAACTTGGTCTGCTTATCTTTTGCGAAAAAGGAGGAAAAGACCTTGAAAAAGATTCGAACAAGACTTTTATCATTATTGCTTGTACTGGTGACCGTTCTGAGTCTGCTGCCTACCTCGGCACTGGCAGCGTCCAGCACCGGTACCGGCATCAAGCCCACCAGCAATACAAACTACTGGACCACACGCCTGCTCCACGATGGAACGCCCTACAGCTATAAGCCGCCCATGGCAGCGGGGAAAATGCTCTATTGCATGGACCGCGGCTACGGCTACCGCTGGGGTACTCCGTCGTTCCTCAACTCTTACACCTATACCTCTGCCACCGGCGCGGACGCGGACGCTGTCCTGAAAACAGCGCTGGCGCAGAGCGGCATGGGTGAACTGGATGCCCAGCAGCTTGAAAACTTCAAATGGATGATGACGTTCATTTCGGACTATAAGGGTGACATCCCCGGCAGCCTGTTTATGGCAGCACAGACCTATGTGTGGGATCACCAGACCTTTAAGGGTGAGGGCGATGGAGATATTGACGGTGGCGGTTACGCCAACGCGGATACCTATGAAACCTATCTCGGCTATATTGACTGGATGTTAGCCGAAAAAGCAAAGGAGGACGCAGCCTTCCAGAAGCAGATCGAGGAGTACGCCGCACAGGGCGTCATTGCTACGGTTGTTGAAGATGACACCGCAAAATGGGCAGTGTGGGCAAAGTCCAGCGTAAAGGGCCGCCAGAGTTTTTTCAACTATTACGCGCCGAGAAAACTCTCTCTTGAAGCGCAGCCGGGAGAACCGGATATTCCCCCTGCGGGTACAGGCGATATTACGCTGAAGAAGGTTGCCGCAGGAACCACCCGTGGTTTAGATGGTGCCCGCTTTCTGATTTACCGGGACGGTCAGATCGTGGGCAGCGACGTGACGGACGGAAATGGTGAGATTCATATTGAGAACGCCGCCACCGGCCTTTGGAGCTTTGTGGAAACCGCTGCACCGGACGGCTATTGCGTCGATCCCACGCCGAAGAGCGTGTACGTAGATGTAACTGAGGGTGACCGCGAGTACACCGTCGCGGCAGTCAACTATGAAAAGCCCGATATGAAGATCACGAAGCGGGACGCCATGAGCGGCAAACCCATTGCCGGCACAGTATTTTCGGTGAAGTCCGTTACCGGAAGTTATTCCACCTCCGTCACGACCGGGACGGACGGTTCCGCAACGCTCTCGGCCATTC
>ENA-OQRB01001874-OQRB01001874.1-human-gut-metagenome-genome-assembly--contig:-NODE-1874-length-11234-cov-4.093747_pt1 | contig 11234 bp, 9 predicted proteins | sample MGYA00243235_ERZ505100 | MGnify/ENA primary metagenome ERZ505100 (study PRJEB26097, sample SAMN02712145) | human gut metagenome | biome: Gut microbiome | host: Homo sapiens | place: Denmark: Copenhagen...
AGTCAGAGCGAAAAAGATGGTGCGCGGATTAAGCCATTTTAACAAGAATTAGTATTAGTCCCTTTGCGTTCTGCGCAGGGCGCAGGAGAGCGCCGCCAGCGCCAGCGGCATGAGATAGATCACCGGGAAGCCGTAGCGGTCCTGATGCTCGATGCACGGGCCGCAGAGAATGACCACCATCGTCAACATCTGCGGAAGCAGGATCGTCAGCATCCCGCGCGCTTTTCGGCTGCATGCAATCGCGCAAGCGCCCAAAAGCACCGCGCAGTAAAAGCCCAGCGTATTGAGCTGAAGCGCAAACGGGAGCGCCAGCGCGACCTGACGCAGGCTGCTTTCCATCTTCTCCAGTCGGGTCAGCGCCCCGCTTCGGTGAATATCCAGCGCTTCTTCCTCCTGCGCGGAAAGCCCGGTTCCCGTGAAAATCGCCAGATTGTAGGTGCTCACGTCGAACAGCAGCGCATTTTGGATGATCGTCGCAGACAGATAGCAGCCGGGGTGCCGGATCATCTGGCTCGCCCACGCCTGTCCATACGCCAGCCAGTCGCGCGGCGTCGCCGTCTTCCGATACATCGCCTTCACCGGGTCGGAAAGCTCCGGCTGATAGCGTTTGGCCAGCTCGTCGTAAACCAGCACCCCGTCGATCGCCGTGCGCTCCTCGTCGGTGACTTCCGAGGCGTATTCCGAAACAAACCGCGCCGTCTGCTGAAACGGCAGGGACAGCGTCTCGCCCAAGCTCGCCGCCTGCGGATGAAAGCGCGCGTCAAACCCCGCGTCAAACCCTGCGCCGAGCAAAAGTGGAAGCGCCGCAACCGCGGCAATCGCCGCCCGTCGTTTTCTGCCGCGCGTTCCCAAAAACAGCGCCGCGCAAATCGGAATCCAGACCATCGCGCCGTTCGGGCGCATCCGAAGCATCAAAAACGCGGACAGGGTCATGCGGAGCACAAACCCCGCGCTAAACCCGTCACTCTCCTTTTCCAGAAAACGCTGTCGAACCATCTCGCAGAGCATCAACAGCATCGCGTAGCTGTAGGGAACATCCTTGAGGATCACCGTGATGTTGTCGCAGTACACCGGCGCGAAAGCGCACAGCGCAAGCGAAAGCGCCCGCAGCCAGACCGGCGCGCAAAGCCTGCGCATGATCCACTGGCTGTACCCGATCACCGCCGCCGCAAAGACCGCCTGCACCAGCACATAGGCAAACAAGCCCGCGTTTCCGCTGCCCAGCGCATGCCCCAGCCGGGTTGTCCCCAGCAGGAAGAATGCCAGAAGCGTCGGATGATGCTTGCTCCACGGCAAAAGCCCCAAAATCTGGTCAAACTGAGATTGCGTATCCGAATTCATGGAAGCCGGATAGCTGACCGCCAGATGCGGCAACCAGCAGAGCAGCACGGCGGCCATGCAAAACAGCAGGGTATGCGCCCGATACGCCCTGCGCAGCGCGCCGTCTCTTTGTATCCGCAAATCCAGCCTTCCGTCCAGCCCGGCCTCCAGCAGGCGGAAAAGCAGCTCGAACAGGCTCGCCATGCCCAGCGCCAGCACCGCCGCCTTGAGCTTCTGGCTGCCGGAAAGAAAGGGCTGATTCAGGTCGTTCGTGTTGACCACGCTGACCGCGATCACCTGCCAAACGCCGAGAAACAGCGCCGCCAGCCGAACCCGAAGCCCCGCTTTGGGCAGGCGCTCGTCCGCCCAGCTCAGCGCCAGAAGACACACCAACGCCGCCAGCGCCACCGCGCCGCTCGTCCCCACGAGCGACTGGCCGATGTTAACGTAATTGTCGCCGCTGCGCACGTTCAAATCCATAAACATCGCCCACGCCATCAGCCCGGCGCGCAGCACATTTCCGATTTTCAAAGCGCTCATTTGTTTTTCGTCACATACACCGCCGTCGCGACGGGTACCTCCTGCTCCGTGCCGGAACGGGTATACGCGCCGTCCGCCGGGAGGGTGATGGCCTCGCCAATCAGGTAGAATGTGTAAACGCCGCCCTGCTCCACCTCGTCCGCCGTGGACAGCACGACGTACAGCGCATCCTCCCACACGCCGGTGGCGGGATTGCTGACGCAGACCAGCGCGCACGGCTGACCGTCGTAATCCGTAAATTCCATCACCTTGCCGCGCAGGATGAAGCGCTTCTGCGCGTACTGCGCGGGCTTTTTCGCCAGCTCGTCATAGTCAAGCGCGATCATCTTCTGCCGGAACTGGGCGATCAGCTCGCGCTGCGTCCATTCCCGCGTGAGGGTGATGCTCCGGGTGCTCTGGGCAAAGCCGTCCGCCTTCGCGCGGAGGGTGAAGGTCTCCGTGCCCGCCTCGCTCATAAACACGCGAACGGAGAACCCGCCGTTCTTCCCTGCCTTGACGTTGGTATTCATGCCCTTGCCGTCGATATACACCGTCGCGTTCGGCTCGGTCACGCCGCGCACGGTCACGCTGCCGCCGGTGAACGTCGCGCTCTCCGGCTCGGTGATCTCCAGCCGCGCATCCGGCTTTTCGTAGCGGATCGTGAACGTCGCGGTATCTTCCCCAGCCGTCACCACCAGCTCATGGTCGCCTTCGTCCGCCAGCTTGACCTTCAGGGAGAAGCTGCCGTCCTTCTTCGCGCCGGTCTTGGCGAGCTGCTTTCCGCTCTCCTCCACCCGGATCTCCGCAGAAGCCGCGGCATGGCCGGACAGCGTGAGCTGCGCCGAGGTCGTATACGCCGGGATTTCGTCCAGCGTCAGGCTGCCGCTGGTCTCCACCGCCGCGCTGCCCAAAATAGGTTCGGGCGTGGCGGTCGGCTGCATCGTGGCCGTGGCCTGCGGCGTGGGCGTCGCCTGCCCGAGCGAAGAAAGCAGCTTCATGCCCGAAAGGAGCTGCTCCATGCGCGCGTCGTCCGCCTCGTCTGGTTCGCGGCCCACGATGGTCTGCTCGATCATATACAGTTTGCCCAGATGCAGCGTCGCGTAGCGCAGGCTGTACACCGGCATGGACGCATACATGGCCGAGCTGGTCAGGCGCACGCAGGCGGGCGCGGTATCGACATAGGCGCAGGTTTCATACAGGCCGCTCATTTCAAACTGCGCCAGAAACGCGAGCCGCTGCTCCTGCGTCATCTTGTCCATATCCTGCACATCGGCGAATTTTCCCGCGTCCGTCACGCTGACGGCAATCTGCCCGCCGTCGTCCGGGATGACCTCCATCACAATGCCCGAGGCCACATAGCTGGCCAGCACGGCCTCGCTGCTCGTGCCCAGCGACTTGAGCAGCGCCTCGTGCTCGCCCAGATTCGTCTGCGTGAGCACGGTTTCATCCTCCCGCTGTGTGTAGCGGAATCCTTCGTAGGGAAAAACATACGTCGCCGTCTGCGCGAGCGCGCCCGCGCCCAGCGCAAGCAGCCCGGCGCACAGCAGCATACAAGCCTGTCGTTTCATCGAGAAAGCCCCCTTTGGGTGTCGGCGGTTGTTTTCTTATTTTTTCGCAACGTCGCGGCTCATGGCCGAAAGCTGAGCGAGCGCAAACATGAACATCAGGTTGATGGGCAGCATCGCGCTGAGCGTCGCGCTCTCCATCATGCCGATGAGCAAACTGGCGAACGTCATCATGCAAAGCCCCAGCGCGCCGCGCGGCCGCTTGGGCGCAAAGAAGACGCGAATCGTCTGCCAGACCGCAATCGCCAGGAAGACGATCTGCGGTACCAGACCGATCAGGCCGAAATCGGCCGCCCACTGCAAGTAGGCATTGTGAACGGCTATGCCGTCCGTCCAGGAAATATACTGACCGATTTTGTGCCCCGTCTGGTTGACGCCGTTGCCGATCATCATCATCTTCGGGTTATCGCGCCAGAACATGAAGACGGCGCGCCAGATATCGGTTCGATCGCTGAACGAGCCATCCGTGTTGGCCAGCACGCGCGCCCGTATCTTTCTGACCTGAATTTCCGGCACTGCGGGTTCGGCGGCTGCCTCCTGCGCCGGCGGTTCAGCCGCCTCGACCGACGCTTCCGCCGTCGTTTCCTCGGCGCTCGGTTCGACCGGCTGCGCTTCCGGCACTTCTTCGGCACTCAATTCGGCCTGCTGCGCTTCCGCCTGCTCGGCCAGCGCCGCCTGAAGCGCCGCGTCATACGCCAGTTGGTTGTAGTGCGCAACCGCCGCGCGGGTCATCCTGTCCGCGCCCCAATAGCCGCCGCCCAGCACAACCGCACCGGCCAGCACCGCCGCCAGCAGACCCGCCGCGACATTCCGGCGGCAGAGCACACGGCGAACGCCGTCAAACGCGGCGGCGGCCAGCACGGCCAACAGCGCATAGCGGGATGTGCGGCTCTGGGTCAACACGATAACCGCCATCGACATCACGGCCGGAATCAGGCAGAAGAGCTTGAGAAGGATGTTTCGGTGGTAGCCCACGCCCATCACGCACATCATGCACAGGCTGATGACAATCATGCCCGTGATGTTGTAATGCACGCCGGAACACAGCCATCCCTCGACCGCGCCGAAGCCGAACGGCCCCAGATCGGCAGCGTAAATCGTGCCGCTCCACGCGCAGAACAGAAGCGCCCCGCAGAATACATAGGCGAAGACCGCGCTCAATACGCTCATCGTCGCCATCAGCATTTCGCGCTCGCGCTGCTTTCTCTCGGAAATCGACGCATAAATGCCGAAGAACATCACCGCGTAGCCATGCCACGCAGTCACGTTCTTGCCCGTAAAGCCGAAGCGAATCGCAAACGGCACCAGAATCCAGAGATACAGCACAAAGAGCGTCACCACGTCCGCCCTCGCCGGTTCGAGCGAGGACGCGCGCCGCTGCAAGCGCAGCAGGCACAGCGCCGCGCCCCACGGGATGACGATATAGCCGTACAGCAGGCTCATCGGCTCGCGATACCACGCCACAATGGCGCTATCCCCGAGCGTCGCGTATAAAAACGTCACGATCAGGAACAGCGCTTCATTGCCGAACACCGCCAGCAGGATATCCCGAATCAGGCTCTGGCCGCGCGCGAGCAGCCCGTTTTCTCGTTTCTGTTCAGACATAATTTTCCTCATCCTTTTGATTTGAAAAAAGGCGGGGAGGATTACTCCTCCACGCCCAGCACATCGACGGCAGCCGGGCTTTCCGGCGCGGCAACGGTTTCCTGCGGTTCGTTCGCAGTCTGATTTTCCGCCGGGTTCACCGGCTTGCGCGGGCCGCGGCGGCCGCTGCGGCGGCTGCGGCTCAGCTTTTCACCCTGCGGCTTATCGGCGCTCTTTTCAGGGCGCTCCGGCTGGTTTTTGAGCATGATGACCACGCGACGGTTCGGCTCCTCGCCCTCCGAATGGGTGGTCACGGCCGGGTGATTTTGCAGCGCGGTGTGCAGCACGCGGCGCTCATAGGGATTCATCGGCTCGAGCACAACCTTGCGGCCGGTCTTGACCGCGCGGTTGGCCATGCGCTGCGCCAGACGGCGCAGGCTGTCCTCGCGCTTGGCGCGGTAATTTTCGGTATCCAGCGTGACGCGGATATAGCCCTCGCGCCCCTTGTTCACCTGCAGGCTGGTGAGATACTGGAGCGCATCCAGCGTCTCGCCGCGGCGGCCGATGAGGATGCCCAGCGTGTCGCCGATCATGTGGATGGAAAGGTTATCCGCCTTGCTGTCGTCCACATAGACGTCCACCTTGACGCCCATGCGGTCGGTCACGTCCATCAGGAATTTCTGCGCGCGTCCCGCCGGGGTGTCCTCCGGATGGATGACAGGCGGCTCGGTCGGCGCGAACGTCTCGGCGGGAACCATCGGCGCGAAATCGCGCTTCTCGCTCTCCTCGCGGGCGGGGCGCGCCGGGCGCGGCTTGCGCTCGCGCGGCGGCTTGGACGCTTCCGGCTTCTTTTCCGGCTTGGTCTCGGCCTTGGGCGCTTCCGGCTTGACTTCGGCCTTCGGCGCGGCGGGCTTGGCCTCCGGCTTCTTTTCCGGCTTCATTTCCGGCTTCGCCTCGGCCTTGGGCGCGTCCGGCTTCGCTTCCGGCTTGGGCGCTTCGGCCTTCGGCGCGGCGGCCTTCGGCGCGGCGGACTTCGGCGCGGCGGGCTTCGGCGCGGACTTCTTTTTCTGCTCGTTCAGGCTGAAGCTGCCCAGCAGGTCGCTCAGCCCGTGATCGTCCTCGCGCTCATCCTCCATCACGGTCAGGCGCACACAGGCGGGCTTGCTGCCGAACAGGCCGAACAAGCCCTTCGCGCCCTCCTGAAGCACGTCCACGTGCACGTCGGCAATGGTGACGCCCAGCTCGGCCAAACCGTTGTCGATGGCCTCCTGCGTCGTTTTGCCGGTGAATTCCTTGATTCTCATCAGATGCCGACCTCCTCAGCCTTGGCCGCCTTGCGGTCCTGCTGCTCAAAGTACTTGTTGAAGCAAATCTGTTCGACGATGGCGTAGATGTTGGAAACCACCCAATACAGGGCGAACGCGGAGTTGTAGCTGGCGCAGAAGTAGAGGGACATGAAGGTCATCACATAGATCATCATCTTCTGGCTGCCCGCCTGAGACGGATCCATCGGGCTGTTCTTCATGGTCAGCTTCTGCATGAAGATCTGGGAAACGACGGAGAGGATCGGCAGCAGGAACCAGCCGTTGCCCTCCTGATAGATGGAGAAGCGGATCAGGCCGAGGATGTTCAGGTTGCCCAGACCCGCCACCGGCGCGATATACGGCGCGTAGGCCGCGGAGCTGATGAACGGGGTGACGACGTCGTTGATGTAGGTCGTCAGATCGGCGGCGCCGGCAAAGCTGAGCGCCTGCGGGATCACGCCGTCGGCGACGAGCTTGGCGCTCACGTCGTTCCAGACCTTGTAATCCACCAGACGGAGGGACTGCACATCCGGCATGTAGGTCGCAAACGGGCTGTCGGGCATCCAGAGGTTCTTGATCCACAGGAACGGCTCGACCAGCGTGTGCGGGTCAATTTCCGGGTTGTGGTAGAAGGTGAGGAACTGGGACACCAGCTGCTCGTTCGCGAACGTGCGCAGCGCGTAGAACATCGCGAAGAGGATGACCATTGAAATGAGCATCGGCAGGCAGGAGCCCATCGGGTTGACGCCCTCTTTGCGATACAGCTCCTGGAGCTTCTGGTTGAGCTTCTCCTGGTCATCCTTGTATTTGGCCTGAAGGGCGGCCGCCTTGGGCTGGATGGTCGACATGCGCATGGTGGAGCGGCGGCTCTTGAGGTTGAGCGGCATGACCACCAGCTTGATCAGGATGGTGAAGACGATGATCGTCAGCGCGTAATTGTTGATGAACGTGTGCAGCGCTTTGATGAGCGTGAGCAGCAGCGAATTGAGAAAACTCATGGACGGAACGTCCTCCTTGCGTCAAGAATTGTCCTCAGCCTGTCCGCTTGGGCGAACGGCCTTCCCCGCCGGGGGATAAACGACTTTTTTGTCAGTTTTTTTCGATTTTCGGCTTCGTTTCGGGGGCACGGGGTCGTAAAAGCTTCCCTTATAAAAGGGCTGGCAGCGCAGCAGCCGCCGGATGGCCAGATAGCCGCCGTAGAGCGCGCCGTGCCGCTCGACGGCCTGCATCGCGTAGGTCGAGCAGGTCGGCGTAAACGGGCAGCAGGGCGCGTGCATCGGGCTGATAAACCGCCGGTAAAAGCGGATCAGCAGCAGCAGCAAACGCTTGATCACGGGCAATCCGCCGCCTTTTCAGCGGGTCTCGGCTTCTTCTGTGCGTCGGGAAGAAGCAGGTTCTGCTTGCGCAGCAGGTACTGCATGGAACGGCTGAGCTTGTCAAACGCCGCCTCCGCGGCGGGCTGGCGGGCGATGAACACATACAGCCCCGGCTTCATCTGTGGGAGCAGCGGCACACAGGCGGCGCGCAGGCGGCGCTTGATGCGGTTGCGCTGCACCGCGCAGCCGAGCTTTTTGCCCACCGAAAAGCCGACCTTGAGCACCGGGCCGCGCACGTAGAGCATCACCATCTCCCGCGCCCCGGCGGACGCGCCCCGGCGATACACATATTTGAACTGCGCGTTCTTTTTCAGGCTGTAAGTTCTTTGCAAATTAACAACGCTCTCCTCGGTTGACGCCAAAAACGGCAAATGAAAGAAAAAGGCCCGCTCCCGGTCTTTGCCGGGCCGGACCGAACGCCCCGAGCAGCCTCGGAACGGGTGCCGCCGATTGGCGGGCGCTGATTGTCAAATCAATCAGACGGGATTGGAAACGGTCAGCTTCGCGCGGCCGCGGGCGCGGCGGCGGGCAAGAACCTTGCGGCCGTTCTTGGTGGACATACGGGAACGGAAGCCATGCACCTTCGCGCGCTGGCGCTTCTTGGGCTGATAAGTTCTGACAGACGATGCCATTGTTACACACTCCTATCATCAGGTGAATTTGAACAAATGTAGAATCGCGCCGCGGCAGGCGGCACGTTGTTCCATGCGAAAGCGATTATAGTATACTTCACCGGCCGCGGTGAAGTCAAGAAGAATTTCCTGTAAAAAGCGGATAAAACCATAAAAAAGCGTCAAAAAGCGATTCATTTCCGCCGGAACAAACCGTTTGTCAGCAAAATATCACACTTTTTCCGCCGCACTTGACTTTTCCCCGCCCATCAGCGTATAATAAAGCCAAATTGGGGTTTTGCCGCAGGCGTTCCGGCCGGCGATCCCTCGCTGATTTCCGCGCATCCGCGCGTTTTTCATCCAATTTATGAAGGAGGCATATTCTTTATGCGTCGTATCGGTGTTTTGACTTCCGGCGGAGATTCCCCGGGCATGAACGCCGCCGTCATGGCGGTCGCCAAATCCGCGCGCTATTACGGCATGTCCCTCATCGGCATCAAGCGCGGCTATAACGGCACGCTCTGCCGAAGCCACCATATTGAGGATGACATGGTCGAGCTGGATCTGGATACCATTCTGGATATCGCCGATCAGCCGGGCACCTACCTGCGCACCGCGCGCTGCCTTGATTTCATACGACCGGAAATGCGCGTGCACGCGGCCAACAACATCCGCGAGATGGGCATCGAGGGCGTCGTCGTCATCGGCGGCGACGGTTCCTATCACGGCGCGATGGGGCTGTGCGAATTGGGCATCCCCTGCGTGGGCATCCCCGGCACGATTGACAACGACCTCGCCTATACCGAGATGACGCTGGGCTATGACACCGCCGTCAACTCCTGCATCGACGATATCCGCGCCATCCGCGCGACCAGCCGTTCCCACGACCGTCCGGGCGTGGTGGAGGTCATGGGCCGTCACTGCGGCGATATCGCCCTGAAGGCCGCCGCCGGTTCCGGCGCGGAAATCTGCCTCGTGCCGGAGGTGCCGTGGTCGATTCAGGAGGCCGCCGACCGCCTCTCCCGCCTGATCGACATGGGCAACCCGCGCGCAACCGTCGTCGTCGCCGAAGGCGCGTGGGACTCCATGCAGCCCGCCGACTGGCGCCGCTACCTCATCGAGAACGGCGCGAAGGGCATCCACGAGGACGACCCGATCAGCACCGAAAAGCTCGCCTTGCTGCTCAAATACAAGTGCAAGTGCGAGGCGCGCCCGACCGTGCTCGGCTACACCCAGCGCGGCCGCACACCGTCCGCCTACGACAGCTGGTTCGCCTTCGAGGCCGGCAACCTCGCCGTCAACCTGCTGCGCAACGGCATCGGCAATCAGGTCATCGGCATCAAGGATGGCCGTGTGTACTACCTGCCGATCATCGAGGCGCTCAAGCAGAAGCGCGAGTTCAACCTCTCGCTGTACAACATGATTAACTCTCTGTAATTTCAACATTTCGTGGGGCTGTTCATGCGCAACAGCCCCATTCTTATCGAAAAGGAGAATCCTCCATGCTCGCCAAAAACCAATGCTTTGAAATGACCTGCGACGCCTTCGGTCAGGATGCGCAGGGTGTCTGCCGCCACGAGGGCATGGCCGTGTTTGTCCCCGGTCTGCTGCCCGGCGAACGCGCGCTGGTGCGCATCGTCAAGCCGGAAAAGCGCTATGCCTTTGGCCGCGTGGAAAAGCTGCTGGAAAAGAGCCCCAGCCGCGCCGAGCCGTTCTGCCCCATCTACAAGCGCTGCGGCGGCTGCGTCTGCCAGCACATGACCTACGAGGCCTCCCTTGCCTTCAAGCGCCAGCAGGTGCAGGATCTCCTCCGGCGCGTCGGCGGGCTTTCCATCGAGGTGCCGCCCGTTTGGGGCATGGCGCATCCCTTCGGCTACCGCAATAAGGGCGCATACCCCGTCGCGCAGACGGACGGCGCGCCTGCCTGCGGCTTCTTCGCGCCGCGCAGCCACGATCTCATCCCCCTGCCCGAAGGCGGATGCGCCATTCAGGGCAAGGCTTCCGCCAAGGCCGCACAGGCCGTCCTGAATTGGATGCGCGAAAACAGCGTCCCCGCCTACGATGAGCAGACCGGGCGCGGCCTCGTCCGCCATATTATGACCCGCTCGACGACCTCCGGCGAGCTGATGGTCGTCGTCGTCGTCACCCGCGCGGATATCCCGAAGGCCAGTCGGCTGATCGAGCTGCTGCGCGCCGCCGTCCCCGGCCTGTGCAGCGTCTGCCTGAGCGTCAACAGCCGCCGCACCAACGTCATTTTGGGCACGGACATCCGCGTTCTCTGGGGCAAAGCCGCCATGGAGGACACGCTCTGCGGCCTGCGCTTCTCCGTTTCGCCGCTCTCCTTCTTCCAAGTGAATCCCCAACAGACCGAGAGACTCTACGGCCTCGCGCTGGAATACGCCGGCCTGACCGGCGCCGAAACCGTCGTGGATGCGTACTGCGGCGCGGGCACGATCTCCCTGCTGCTGGCGCAGAAGGCCAAAAAAGTCATCGGCATCGAAATCGTGCCGGAAGCCATTCAGAACGCGAATGAAAACGCCACGCGCAACGGCATTGCCAACGCCGAGTTCCACGTCGGCGCAACCGAGGAACTGCTGCCCAAGCTGGTGGAAAACGGCCTCCGCCCGGATGTGATCGTGCTCGATCCCCCGCGCAAGGGCTGCGATCCCGCCGTCTTGCAGGCCATTATCGCCGCCGCGCCCAAGCGCGTGGTCTATGTCTCCTGCGGCGCGCCGACCCTCGCCCGCGACGCCAAGCTGCTCACCGAAGGCGGGTACGCCGCCGAAAAGGTTCAGTGCGTCGATATGTTCTGCTGGACGGGCGCGGTGGAGACTGTTATGTCATTGGTCCAACAAAATCCGGATGATATCGTCAAGGTCGGCATCGACGCGAACGAGTCGGCCGTCACCAAGGCCGAAAGCAAGGCGACCTATGGCGAGATTCAGGCGCGCGTGA
>ENA-OQRB01001883-OQRB01001883.1-human-gut-metagenome-genome-assembly--contig:-NODE-1883-length-11200-cov-13.744998_pt1 | contig 11200 bp, 9 predicted proteins | sample MGYA00243235_ERZ505100 | MGnify/ENA primary metagenome ERZ505100 (study PRJEB26097, sample SAMN02712145) | human gut metagenome | biome: Gut microbiome | host: Homo sapiens | place: Denmark...
CGTCCACCGCAGCCGGGGCAAAGCGTGTTTTGAGCGTGGCGTTGAGCCATGCCCGGAAATACCGCTATATCGAAACAAACGCAGCAAAGGACACGCTTACGAAGTTTGGAAAGAGTGACAAGACCCCCGACCCTTATACGCCGGAACAGGTAAAAGCCCTTATGCAGCGCGTCGAGGGTACCGTTTGGGAAATGCCCGTTATCTTAGGCGGGCTTTACGGTATGCGCCGTTCTGAAATCCTGGGCTTGCGCTGGCGTAATGTGGATTTGGAAAACAACACCTTTGACGTTTCCGAGCAGCTACCCTTTAAGGTGCCGCCGAAAACAAAAGTCATTGAGGAAATGGCACCGCCGAAATCAAACGGGCGAAAGCTGCCTATCACAGAGCTTGCCCGCCCGTTCTTCCTCAAACAGTTTGCTATGCAGGAAGCGCAGCGCGAACAGGCAGAAAAAGACGGAAAGCCATACTATGACAATGACCTTGTTGTAGCGAAGCCAGACGGTTCCCCTATCTCCGCGTCGTGGGTATCTTCCCAGTTTGGAAAGCTGCTTGAAGATTTGAATATGCCGCATATCCGCTTTCACGATTTACGCCATACGGCGGCTACGAATATGCACCAACTGACGGGCGACTTCTACACTGTAGGCGAAGTGTTAGGACATACGCTTGCGGGTATCGGCGTATCGCTTGGGCTGTCTATGAACTTTGAAGCTGTTACCGCCCGATATGTGGACGTGCGGCTTGAACGAAAAAAGGAAGTCTTAGACGCTTATCATGGGGCGGTCAAACAGGCTGACCCGGCAAAGGCAGAGAAAGCCGAGCCGAAGAAAGCAAAGAGCGCGGCAAAGAAAAAGAGCAGCGATTTAGAGCTTTAACCGCTGTATCTCTTTACCGCTTCTTATATCGTTTTATAGCCCCGCGTGGGATTTGGGCACCATTTGGGCACCATTTACCGAAAAAGCACCACTAATACAGGCGATAAAAGAAACGCCGAGAACACGCAAAAACATAGAGTTTATGCGGGTTTCCGGCGTTTTCTAATCCCTCAACCGACCTAAAATCATCTTGCGGCAGAGAGAAAAATTCTACTATTTTTTATAGTCGGTTTCTGAATCCGCTTTCCCGTATAACGGTATACCGTTTGTGTACATACTTCCATCGAAGTTATGTCCGGATAGTATTCACATATAAAGCGGTCTTTTTTCAAAATAATTTGCCCATGCGGAATTTTTTCACCGTTTGGGTCGAATTCCCCAAGTTTAGCAGATAGAAGAGATGTCCCCACCGAATCAAAAAGTTCCATCCACATCTCTTGCAATTCCGTTTTTTCGCCCTCGGCAAAGTAGATGACCACAAAACTTCCGTTCGGTGTGTGCGTCACGCTATAAAGTTCGACAGGTTCTTTACGAAACGCCAACGGATTCATGCGTATCAACTGCATGGATGCGTTATCCGTAGATGCTTGCGCACCTGCCATTCCCCACATCATCACCATCACCGCCATCAGCAGTCCCAGCAGTCGTTTCATCCGTTTCTCCTCCTTCATTGCTCCGGGCTTTCCGCCCTGTTTGCTTCTATTATATCATCATCCGGCGGAAAAAGGAAGCGCAAAAAACGGCCAGGTCAGCCCTCGCCAAGCCGCCCGGTTGCTTCCTATTGTACCGAAAGCTATCCAAAGCAATTTTTGCAAGATTCCACCTAATATCTTGACTTCCATCTTTTGTCCGCCTATAATGTACATAAAAATAGGAGGGAATTTCTATGAAACGTGCGTTTCTCCTGCTGGTGCTTCTTTGTCTCTTGCCCATCCATGCGCTGGCACAGTTCATAACCGTTCCTGATGAAATCTACGAAGCCTTGCTGGCGGACGAGGTCATTTCGTCCTATGCTTCGACGAAGGAGGAACTGCTTCCCCTGATTACTACCCTTGAAGGCTGTGATGAAAACAATCAGGCGGAATGCGCAGTGATTGTTGCTCCGCCGGATGGCAATCCGGAGCTGCTGATGCTGGGAAAGGTCAACGGTCATTGGCAAATTACAACGCGCTCCAGTTCTGTGCTGCTGAATATCGACATTGAACCATTCCTTTATGAGGAAAGATATGCGGAAATTCAGCTCTACTATAGCTCTGAAGAGGATGAGCGCAACGGAGTACCACACGCCGTCCTGACGTTTCAGCGAGAGTGGGATGACAAAGCTGGTCTGCACTGGTATCTTACTTTGCTGACTTTTACCGACGCGAACGGATGGTGGGTGTACATTGAAGCTCCCCTGCGCAGCATCTATGTTGATGTGGCTACCAACTATAACGGTGGCATCAGTCAAAGGGTTTTTTACCGCGAAAGCACTGACATCACCTGTTTCAATCTCGACACCATCCTAAACGATGTTCTTACCGAAGCTGCAAAGACGAATGCCACCTTCTTGGATATTTCCATTCCCGACTGGCTGGTCGCCTATCCCGCCAGCGCATTGCAAAATGAAACATAACAACGCAAAGGCGGCTACAGGTCTTGTGCCTGTAGCCGCCTTCTATACCCTCTGCTATATTTTCATTCTTCTATTTTGCAATTTTCAGTCTTCATAAACAGGTAATTCCCCTGATAGTACACGATTGTCCAATCCAATTCCCACTTCTGCGGAATTGCTTCAATCGCGTCCCCGTCTGCCAGCGTGACAATCGGCTGAACATCCTGTTGTACCATGATGTACAGCCCTGCACCTTCTTCGCCGCAAGTAACAATCGCCGAGACGAGAAATTCCTGCATGGACAGTGGGCAGGTCGCCAAATCAAAATCTTCCACACCGAAAGAATAGTCTTCCACAGGATATACCTCATAACTGAGCCGGGAATAAGCTGGTGCATCAATTAGAAATTCCAGGCCGCGGTCATAGTTCATGTTAATATACGTTGTTCCATAACCTTCTACATAATAAGAAATTGCATCAAAAGACGATACATATCCATCACCCAAATTCAGCATAAGCTCCCATCTTTTTTGATTTTCATCCACAAAGTCAAAAAAGATGTATGTCCAATCAGAATTTCCATAAGGCATAGCAGAAAAGTTTTGCAACGTCCAACCGTCCCGCATCAAAGCGCGGTCGTTCTGCTCGCTTACTTTCCACAGGTCGCCCTGCCGTCTCAAAATCAGCAGTCGCAACTGATTGTCTTTCTGCGCAACCACCGGGAGAAAGCGCATTTCCTTCAAATTCTCTGCGGATGAAAAGTTTTCCTCTTCCTCCCGTCCGTTCGGCTGATAGAGCGTCCAGCTCTCGCCGATTTCGTCCTCCACAATCTGAATCAGCCGTTTGCTTTTCAGTTCGGTCAGCCAATCTGACACAAGAGGGTTCGCGTTCTCCGCAACCGCGCACGAAATTCCCCCCATCATCACCATCGCCGCCAACAGCAGTCCCAGCAGCCGTTTCATCCGTTTCTCCTCCTTCATTGCTTCGGGCTTTCCGCCCTGTTTGCTTCCATTATATCATCATCCGGATTCTTGACCCTTTCGCGCGATTGAGCAGGCTTCTTCTCCATGCCTTACCTATGTGTTTATCCTTTTTTATCCAATCATTTCCGTGAGTGAAATCCACCCGCTCTCCACCTCATACCGTTCTGTCCCAACATACGCCTTCACGCGCACTCGATACAGACCCGCATTCACCAGCTTTCCCTGCGAATCCGTCCCATTCCAGCAGAACGTCGAGCCCGGTGCACTCAGCTGCTCCGGCCGTGATGCCTGCCGTGACGACAATCGCCGAACCGTCTGCCCGGCTTCATCCTCAATCGTCACCGTTAGTTCGCATGGAACGCCATGATACACCACAAAGGTCAATTCCTCGCCGCTTTCGGGGCAGAATGTGTCCTGCACATGCACACGCAGTTCCGGGTCGTCCGTCGTTGGCGGAACGCAGAGGACTTTCGACCAGACGACGCTCGGCAGACCCTTTTCAATCACCAGAATCTGCAAGAGGACATAGCCGGAGGACTGCGCATCGGCGGTGTTCAGGGTGATGGAGCGCTCCTTCAAGCCGGGGGATAGGGTTCGTCCGGCAATGGCATAGCTGCCGAAATCGCCGTTGTTGTCGTAAATCAGCGTGGATTGGTCAAAATCCCAGATGCCCTGACGGCGATAGACCAGCTGATAGGCAACTTGCGCCGTGCGGACAACGTTGAAGGAAAAATCAATTACGGGCGCATCAGCGGAGAGCGTATCGCCGCTGAAGGTGATGCCCTCGATGCTTGTCTCGCGCCGACGGCTGCTGACGGCAGACAAGTCGTAGGTGAAGAGGACAAAATCGCTGTCCTCCGGATAGGTGCGGACGGTGGATGCGCCGTGGCTTTGCAGCAGGCGGCGGCGAAGCTCGGTCAGGGTGATGGCACCGTCGCGGTTCTCATCCGCGCCGAAGCTGCCCGTGCGGGAGAGCGCATCCGCCAGCGCGCCGGAGAAGTACCCCGCGCCCGCCAGCCGTTCGCCGCCGACTTCGCCCGACCAGTACCAGCTTTCCTCCTCGCCGCCGGAAGAGCAGACGACATAGTAATTATCGCCCGCAAACAGGTTCTCGAACGACTTCTCCACACCCTTGCCAATCATTGCGCCGGAGTGGCACGCGTCCAGCAGCAGCACTTTTTTGCCGGGAATCGTGTCGAACACGCGGCGCAGCTCATATGCCGTAATGCCCTCCTCGGATTCGCCGTCGGAGAGCAGGAGCGTCATCAGCCCGTTCACGGCGGTGTTCCATAGCCCGTGGGTGCTGATGTAGAAGTAGCTGACGTCGTCCGCGTCCGCATCGGCGAATGTTTCGCGAATGAGGGCGACAAGCGCGGCGGAGGAAGGCAGCCCGTCCTCGCGGGTGACGAGGGTCTGCATGTTAAGCGTGCCGCCGGAGAGGGCATCCGCCATGCGCAGCACATTATTGCGGGAGGAGGGGGTGGTGTCGGTCTGGGTGAGGAAGCGGTCGCAGCCCACGAGCAGCGCGCGGTTGACGCGCCCATCCGCCGTGATTTCTTCCGCGCGGACGGCGAAAATCGGGCAGCACAACAACACGACGAGCAGCACGCTCATCAGCCGCTTCCACACGCCGACCGCCTCCCTTCCGCGCACAATAACAGGTGCTTTCATTGTACAACACTTTAGACGTATTTTCCACCGGGAATGTTTGACTAAGGGGAAAATTTTTCGTGAATTACGGCAGAAAAGTGCCTTTTTCGCGACGAAAAACGAAAAAATTTGATTGGCTGGAAGAAAGGTGGAAAGTGAATCGTTGATATGGATGAAACGGAAAAACGGAAATGGAGGATTTGCCATGAAAAAGAATTTGCTGATGGTCTTGGGGATGGTAATGCTGATGATGTTGTCGGTTGCCAGTGCGGATTCGGGAAACGCCGCGACGCTGCCCGATGGCATCAAGCAAATTCTGAACGGCTCGGCGTGGTCGTCGTATGAAATCGGACGCGTGAATTATGGAAGCCAACTGACGGAGGATGGTTACGATGCGTGCGGCTGGTATGACGAACACGGGTTTTCGGCGGCATTTGTCCTCATGCACAGCGAAAAGAAGAATGTTCTGTGCATCTTTGAGAAAAACGCATCGGGCAAATGGGTGCTCAAAAAGCAATCCAGCGGCGTTGTGAAACAGGGAGAATGGATTCCGACGGTTTACACCGAAGCATACGGCATCTATTACCTTTATTACAACGATAAGAGCAGCTACAATCCCGTTTTCGACATTACCGTGACGAAGAAAAACAATGACTGGTATGTGACGGAAATCGGCTGGGAAAAAGACGGCGTTTCGATGGGGATTTATCCCTATGAGAACAAAATCGAGTACTTGAAGATTGTATACACCGACGGCGGAAGCAAATCGACCCGAACCACGGTGGAGGGCGTAACGCCGCCGACATCGTTCGCGGAGTTTTCGCTGGACAACATCCCGATGACGCCGGAAAAGGCGCGGGCGCAGCTGTCACTGCCGCCGGATATTCCGCAGTCGGCGGGCGAATACAGCCTGCCCCAGCCGCAGAACATCAAGTTCACGTCAAACAAGAAATACGCCGTCTATTCTGGACCCGGCGAAAACTACTTCCGCGGCGGCAATGGCAAGGCGGCGGTATCCACAAACGACTGGATTCAGGTGTTCGGCAGGGAAAATGGCTGGATTATGCTTCAGTACGATATTACCAGCGATCACATGCGCATCGGCTGGATTCAGGAAAGCGCACTGCCGAAGAACGCGAATGTCAGCGATGTGCAGTTTAGTCAAGCGAAGGTGTGGACGAAGGTTTCAAGCAACTTGACGGATGACCCGCTGTTCTCCGCCGCGGCGATCTCAGCGATTCCTGCGAATACGGAAGTGACCCGCTTAGCGACGATGGGGACATGGACGTATGTGGAATGGAACGCGGCGAATGCCCAGCCGATGCGCGGCTTTGTGCAGTCCGCGAACCTGACGAACCTTTCCGCGGATGATGTGCAGGCGATTGCAGTGCGCACACTGTCTGCGAGCGGCTTCAATACAGGGGAACAGGAAGCATCTTACTCTTGCCAATATGACCCGGAGACGGCGCGTTGGTCGGTGGTGGTTTATGTGCAGCATAAATACCAGACGGTCGTGTGGGTGGATGACGCGACGGGAGAGGGAACAATCGGATAAAGAAAAGAGCCGGGGAAGCATACGAAATGCTTCTCCGGCAATATTTTACCCAAACAGCCCCAGTCCTTCGAGCAGAATCTTCATGCCGATGCCAATCAGCACCAGACCGCCGACCAGCTCCGCCTTGCTCTTGTAGCGCAGCCCGAAGCGGTTGCCGACCAGCAGACCGATGGGCGAGAGCGTGAACGTCGTCAGACCAATCAGGCAGGCTGCGAGGGCGATGTCCGTGCCTTCCAGCGCGAAGGTCACGCCGACCGCCAGCGCGTCAATGCTTGTGGCAATCGCCAGCAGCAGCATCGTCTTGAAGCCGAAATCGTCATTGGTTTCATCCTCGTCCTTGCTCAGCGCCTCGCGCACCATGTTCACGCCGATAATCGCCAGCAGGATGAACGCCACCCAATGGTCGAACTGGTCAATCAGATTGGAGAACGTCGTGCCGAGGAAGTACCCCAGCGTCGGCATCAGCGCCTGAAAAATGCCGAAATACGCGCCCACGCACAGCAGATGCTGCCATTTGACTTTCTTCACGCTCAAGCCCTTGCAGATGGACACCGCGAACGCATCCATGCTCAATCCGACGCCAAGAAGCAGAATCTCCCAAATCGACATGCCGCTCATCCCCCAGTTTCCTGTATGTCATGAGCGATTATTATATGCCTGAAATATTGATTAGTCAAGGAAAACTGTTCCAATTCGCCGCTTCCTTTTTTCCATGGAAGATGATACAATAGCAATAACAAGGCGAAAGCCGCAGACGAAGGAGGCAATTATCATGAAGCGGATTTTGACGACGCTGATGACAATCATGCTGATGATGGGGATGGCGGGAAGCGCGGAGACGGTCTATCAGGAGATTCCTCTGCCGGTGTCCGCGCAGCCGACGTTCTACACCTGCACCGATGCGTCTGGGAACACCTACGACCTGTTTGAAATTGTCAAGTGGCAGGAGGACGAGAACCACTGCGTCACGGCGGTGACGGGGCGCTTTGAGCGGGTTGTGACAGACGACGACTGCGAAACGGGCGAGTATGCCAATAACGGACAGACGGTGACGTTCCCGCTGGCGGCGGATTTTTCCGCTATGATGCTGAGCAGCATGATGGATGCGGACATGCGGATGATTCCCGTGACCGACTTGCGGGCGTGGTACATCAGCGCGTATTTGGATGGCACAGCGCCCAAAAGCGGCGAAATCGTCTTTGCGTATGATGTTTCGCAGGAGGACGCAGCGTTCGACTTCTGGTTCATCACGGTGCGGATTGCGCTGAACGACGCGGGCGAAGTGGCGTACATGGAATATGAGTATGTGCCGTGGGGGTAAGGAGAGAAAGCAAATGAAGCGGATTTTGACGTTTCTACTGGCGGCGGCACTGCTGCTGACCAGCCTTTCATGCGCGCTGGCGGACGGCACGGCATCATCATCGGACTGGATGACCAAGCTGACGAACAAAACGCTGATTCAGGTCGTGGAGAAGGAAATCGGTAAGGGATGGACGCTCTATCAGCCGAATCCACGGGAAGAGGACACGAAAATGTCTTCCAATTCGTTCCTGAAAAACGTCAAGCTGTACCCCGTGGTGGCGCGGAAAGACGACACGATGCAGCTGATTATCCTCAAAAAGGTCAAGGGCAAATGGAAAGTGGACGTCTGCAATGACAAGGCGCTCACCCGCCCGGAGCTGACCATCCGCAACTTCTCGATGGACGAGAATGTGTCGTCGTCGGATACGAAATACACGGTGTATTTCGACTATCTGGATGCGGAGGGAAAGGTCTATGTACTTTCGCTGACTTTGTACACCGAATTTGAATCCATGTTCGATGACTTGCATTATCTTGACGGTGGCGTCTGGGAATCGCCTTCTGTCTCAATCGAGCTTATAAATGACCGTGGATTTGAACTTTACAGCTATTATTCGGGCGGATACACATCAACGTATCATGTATATATGTACGGCAAGGCGAACTTTGGGGTCGATGAATTTCAGTTTGCGGATGTGCCGCTGCAATTTTCAGATTTGCTGACTTCCGCTGTCTGCAATGCGCCGGAGGAAGGCGCGCCGCTGTATATCGCGCCGGATGCGAATGCGACACCTGTCGCGCAAGTCCATTACAGAGACGAAGTGCAGGTGATTCAGCAGAATCCGGCGGGCGATTGGACAATCGTCTGCTATCAGGGCAATTATCTGTTCATCCAAACGGAATACGTCAACTTCCCGGAATAACGCAAAGAGACTGCGGCGCGCTCTTGCTCCGCAGTCTCTTTTTGTTCCAGCGCAAAAATCAGCGAAAATCACGAAAACTTGCAATTTCCGTGTTAAAAAATTGACAAGAGCCCTTGAACTGCGGTGCGGAATGTGGTATCATAATTGTGCCATTCAAGGAAATGGCAAAACAAGGAGGTACGCGCATGAAAACGATGCTTTCTAAGTTGACTTCCGCGCTGCTCTGCCTTGCAATGCTGCTGACGATGTGCAGCTTCGCAATGGCGGAAGCGGGAACGTACACGGGCGTGGGTGACAGCGAAATCGGCGGCAAGGGCGCCATCGAAGTCAGCGTGACCGTGGATGAAAACGGTGTGGTAACGGACATTCAAGTGACGAAGAACGGCGACACGGCGGGCATTGCGGATGCTGCTGTGGAGGCGATGCCGGGCCGCATCATGGCGGCGCAGTCTGCGAACGTGGACGGCGTTTCCGGCGCGACGATGACGTCCGAAGCAATCAAGATGGCTGTGCTGGATGCCGTCACGGCGGCAGGTCTGGACACGGTAAAGTGGTCTACCTATGCGGCAACCGAAGCGGCGAAGGCGGACGACGCCACCTATAACACGGATATCGTGATCGTCGGCGCGGGCGGCGCTGGCATGACCGCGGCGCTGACGGCGGCGGAAAAGGGCGCGGACGTCATCATTCTGGAAAGTCAGGCGGCTGTCGGCGGCAACTCTGTCCGCGCGACGGGCGGCATGAACGCGGCGGATACTCCCGCGCAGGATGAAAACGAATTCGGCGAATCCGCTGGCGTGGAAAAGACGCTGAAGACCGCGCGCACGACCTATGCCGACAACGTGACCATCACCAAGCTGGCGGAAGAAGTCGAAAAGCAGTGGGCGGACTATCAGGCAAACCCGGTTGGCTATTTCGACAGCGACGAGCTGATGGAACTGGACACCATGATCGGCGGCAAGGGCATCAACAATCCCGAACTGGTCGAAGAACTGGCGGACGAATCGGCGGACGGCGTTGAATGGCTGAAGAAGTACGGCATTAATCTGACCAGCGTGGGCAGCTTCGGCGGCGCGTCCGTCAAGCGTATCCATCGCCCGGTCAATGCGGAAGGCAAGACCATCGCGGTTGGCTCCTACATGATTCCGCTGCTGGAAAAGGCTTGCGAAGAAAACGACAAGATTTCCATTCAGCTGGAAACCACCGCGACGACCATCCTGACCGATAAAAACGGCAAGGCAGTCGGCGTGAAGGCAGTCGGCGCGACGGGCAACAAAGTGACCGTGAACGCGAAGGCGGTCATTCTGGCAACGGGCGGCTTCGGCGCGAATCTGGACATGGTGGCGGAACTCGTGCCCGCGCTCAAGGGCTTCATGACCACGAACGCGGCGGGCGCGCAGGGTCAGGGCATCGAAATGGCGCAGGCGCTGGGCGCGGCGACGGTGGATATGGATCAGATTCAGATTCACCCGACCGTGCAGTTTGACACCGCGGCGCTGATTACCGAAGGTCTGCGCGGCGACGGCGCTGTGCTGATCAACGCCGATGGCAAGCGCTTCATCGACGAAGTCGGCACGCGTGACGTGGTGAGCGCGGCGGAAATCGCGCAGCCCGGCTCTTACAGCTATCTGGTGGTCGATCAGGCGATGCTGGACAAGTCCTCGGTCATCGCGGGCTATGTCAAGCGCGGCTTTGTCTTCCAGGGCAACACTTATGAAGAACTGGCGGAAGCGCTGGGCGTGGACGCGGCGACCTTCGCGGAAACGATGAACACTTGGAACACCTACGTCGAAGCGAAGAACGACCCGGATTTCGGCCGTACCTCCTTCGCGCAGCCCCTGAACACCGCGCCGTACTATGCCATCAAGGTGACGGCGGGCGTCCATCACACGATGGGCGGTCTGATGATTAACACGGACACCGAAGTCCTCAAGGCCGACGGCACGGCGATTGCGGGTCTGTACGCGGCGGGCGAAGTGACCGGCGGCGTGCATGGTGCGAACCGTCTGGGCGGCAACGCTGTGGCGGATTTCGTGGTCTTCGGCCGCATTGCGGGCGAAGAAGCGGCGGAATACGCGCTGGGCGAGTAATCACTATCAATTGAAAGCAACCGGGCGGGTCGGCAGAGGCTGACCTGCCCGGTTTTTTTCTGGTTCTTCACGGAATCTTGGGGAAGAGCAGCTTGGGGCGCGTCTGCGGACGCGCAAAGTTACTGGCAGGGACGCTTCGCTGCCTGCGCCTTTGTTGGCGACTTCCTTGGGACTGGTCGGACGAGGAACAGTTGGGGCGTTGCCCCAAACCCCAGCAGGGACGCTGTC
>ENA-OQRB01001909-OQRB01001909.1-human-gut-metagenome-genome-assembly--contig:-NODE-1909-length-11103-cov-11.502625_pt1 | contig 11103 bp, 10 predicted proteins | sample MGYA00243235_ERZ505100 | MGnify/ENA primary metagenome ERZ505100 (study PRJEB26097, sample SAMN02712145) | human gut metagenome | biome: Gut microbiome | host: Homo sapiens | place: Denmark...
CAATTTCCAGCTAACACAATTCGATTTTTGTGAAAAATAATTGACAAAGAAGAAGTATTACTCCATAAGCGTTCTAAAAAGAACGATTATGGAGGTTAAGATGTATTTCTGGGACAAGCATAAAGCAATTACAAGCTATTATGAATTGCTTTCCGGCGAGGTATGTGACCGGTATGAGTTAACACAGATGGAATATGATATACTTATGTTCCTGCATAATAATCCACAGCTTAATACCGCTGCGGAAATAGTAAAGATTAGAAAATCAACAAAATCACATGTTTCAACTTCATTGAAAAAACTGGAAAACAGAGGATTTGTTAAAAGAATACAAAGTGAAGATAATAAAAAGCATATTGAGATTGTTTTGCTGGACAGGGCAGCGCTAATTGTGGAAGCAGGGCTCAACGCACAAAAACAGTTTGCACAAGATGTTTTAAGCGGATTGACAAAAGAGGAAAGGCATATGTGTATCAAGGTCTTTGACAAGATCTGTAATAATGCAGAAGAACATTTAAGAGAGTATAAGAGGAGTATGTTTAATAATGAGAGAAAACAATTATAAACCACAGATTCCAGATGGGATGGAAGCAATATTCGATGCAGCGTATTTGATTTTTGACTTATAGCAATCCTCGTAAATAATGCATTTAAGACAGTTCAGCAGAGTGCGAAAGCAAGGAATATATTTGCAGATGGACGGATATTGGATTCAGATCGAAAAAAGAACTTTTCTCATACAGGTATATGATTTATAATCATAATAAAAGGAAGATACTATAGTAATTCTTGTAAATAATGTATATTGATTCAGCTCATCAGAACATGAAATCCTGTTGAACTGTCTTAAATGCATTAATAAGAGGATTGTTAAACAGTGGCAACCGATGTTTCACGTGAAAACGAAAAGGATGGGATGATTATGAAAAATTACTCAGAAGATGTAAACAGACAGTATCATATTCAAGTGGCAAAAGGTGAAGTGGGCCGTTATGTGATCCTTCCGGGAGATCCGAAAAGATGTGTAAAGATTGCACAGTATTTTGATAATCCTGTGCTGATCGCAGACAACAGGGAATATATCACTTATACAGGAACACTGGATGGAGTGAAGGTCAGTGTAACGTCAACCGGTATTGGTGGCCCATCAGCGTCCATTGCAATGGAAGAGCTGTATCGCTGCGGAGCGGATACTTTTGTCAGAATCGGAACCTGTGGTGGAATGCAGACGGAAATAAAAAGTGGAGACATTGTAATTGCGACAGCAGCAGTACGTATGGAAGGAACAAGCAGAGAATATGCGCCAATTGAATATCCGGCAGTGGCAAATCTGGATGTGACCAATGCTCTTGTTGAAGCTGCGAAGGAGAAAGGATTTATATATCATACAGGTGTGGTACAGTCCAAAGATTCTTTCTATGGACAGCATGAGCCGGAAGCAATGCCGGCAGGTTATGAGTTGATCAATAAATGGGAAGCCTGGAAACGAATGGGATGTCTTGCTTCTGAAATGGAATCCGCGGCACTTTTCATCGTAGCCGGTAAACTCAGGGCGAGGATGGGTTCCTGTCTGTTGGTATTGGCAAATCAGGAGAGAGAGAAGCTGGGTCTTGAGAATCCGGTTGTACATGACACAGACATGGCAATCCGGGTAGCTGTAGAGGCAATCCGCAGAATGATTAAAGAAGATCAGGGACAAGTTCTGTAAGGACGGAGGTGACAGAGAATGCAGAATCTGGAAAAATCAATGATCAGCAAACTGATTGAGACTGCAATGGAACAGCTCAAATTTTCTTATACACCGTATTCAAATTTTAAGGTTGGTGCATCATTACTTACAAAAAACGGACAGATTTATACAGGGTGTAACATTGAAAATGCAGCATATACACCTACGAACTGTGCAGAACGAACCGCAATTTTTAAAGCAGTGAGCGAAGGCGTCAGGGAGTTTGACGCAATTTGTATTGTGGGTGGAAAAGCTGGGATTTTGACAGAGTATACAGCTCCCTGTGGTGTCTGCCGTCAGGTAATGATGGAGTTCTGTGATCCGGAGACATTTCGGATTATTCTGGCAATAGATAAAGAACATTATGATATCTACACACTGAAGGATTTGCTACCGCTGGGATTTGGACCACGGAATCTGATAAATTCCCGAGAGATATAAGGTAAACTTCCATCATTGCGAAAAGTAAAAAAGTGAATGACGAATGAATGGGAACAGGAAAAGGTCAGCGATTAATAAAAGGTAAGAGAAGGAGTAAACAAAAATGAAAAATTATGACAGAATTTTTGTAATTGTACTTGATTCTCTGGGAATCGGGGCAATGCCGGATTCAGCAAAATTTGGGGACATCGGGGTAGATACTTTTGGACATATTCTTGAAAAAATGGGTTCTCTGGAGATTCCAAATCTTAGAAAACTGGGAATGCTGAATCTTCATCCGGCAGGAAAAATGGCAGGTGTTGAGAATCCCAAAGGGAGATATATGCGTCTGAGTGAAGCAAGCAATGGAAAAGATACCATGACCGGACATTGGGAGATGATGGGAATTAAAACAGAAAAACCATTTAAAACCTTTACAGAAACAGGGTTCCCGCCGGAATTGATCGCAGAACTGGAGAAAAGATGCGGAAAAAGAGTGATAGGAAACAAGAGCGCAAGCGGAACGGAGATTATTGAGGAACTGGGTGAAGAGGAGATTCAGACGGGTGCAATGATTGTTTATACTTCAGCAGATTCTGTCCTTCAGATTTGCGGAAATGAAGAAACTTTTGATCTTCAGAATCTGTATCGCTGTTGTGAAATTGCAAGAGAAATTACCATGAAGGATGAATGGAGAGTTGGCAGAGTTATTGCAAGACCATATGTTGGTAAGAAAAAAGGTGAATTTAAACGTACCAGTAACCGTCATGACTATGCATTGAAACCCACAGGACTTACCACGTTAAACGTGCTGAAAGACCATGAATTTGATGTGATCGGTGTTGGAAAGATTCATGATATTTTTTGCGGAGAAGGCATTACAGAAACTCATCATTCAGACAGCTCTGTACATGGAATGGAGCAGACAATTGAAATCTGCAAGAGAGATTTCAGAGGGTTATGTTTTGTTAATCTTGTAGATTTTGATGCATTATGGGGACACAGAAGAAATGTGAAAGGTTACGGAAAAGAGATTGAGAAATTTGACAAAAATCTGGGTGTGTTGTTAGAAGAAATGAGAGAGAATGATCTGCTTATTCTCACTGCAGATCATGGAAATGATCCGACTTATACAGGAACTGACCATACAAGAGAATATGTACCATTCATTGCTTACTCAAAGAGAATGAAAAATGGCGGTGCGATAAAAGACGAAGATACTTTTGCTGTGATCGGTGCTTCTGTGGCGGAGAATTTTGGAGTGCCAATGCCTGAGGGAACAATTGGACATTCTGTTTTAAAAGAGTTAATGTAATAACGATTGTAAAAAAAGACAGGAATATTGAAAACAGGCGTTTTCAATCTCCTGTCTTTTGTGCTAAAATAGGAAAAGAATTTATCTGACTAAATCGTTAAAGAGAGACAAGTGATAAATTGTAAAAAGATAAAATGATACAGAAAGGAAACAGTTTTTATGGAAACAGGAACAATTTTTAAATTTCATAATGACCTGGATACAGACCAGATCATAGCATCACAGTATCTGTTACTTCCTAATCTGGATGAGATGAAAGGTCATGCATTTGAATCTCTGGATCCGGATTTTTCAAAGAAAGTAAAACCGGGAGATTTCGTGGTAGGTGGAGAAAACTTTGGATGTGGTTCTTCCAGAGAGCAGGCGCCTGGTGTTCTGAAAGCGTTGGGAGTACAGGCAGTTGTAGCAAAATCTTTTGCACGAATCTTTTACAGAAACTCTATTAATATTGGTTTGCCGGTAATTGTCTGCAAAGATCTTCCGGACGAAGTAAATACCGGAGATAAGATGGTTCTTCATATGTCAGAGGGAACAGTTGAAGCTAACGGAAAAACATATTCCTGTACAAAGCTTCCGGAATATATGCAGAATATTTTGAATCAGGGTGGTCTGATCGCATCTCTGAACAAGGAGGAGAAGTAAAATGGGAATGACAATTGCAGAAAAGATTATTGCTGCGGCAGCAGGTGTTGATAGCGTAAAACCGGGAGACATCCATACAGTTAAACTCGATCGTCTCATGAGTAATGATGGAACCACACATCTTACGGTTGATATGTATAACAATAAATTGAAAAATCCGCACATTGCAGATACAAGCAAGCTGGTGTTTATCGTGGATCATAATGTACCATCTGACAGCCCGAAAACAGCAGCATCTCAGAAGAAGATGCGAGATTTTGCAAAAGAACATAACATTGATTTCTGGGAAGGAAAAGGTGTCTGCCATCAGGTTATGATCGAGAATTATGTCCGTCCGGGTGAACTGATCTTTGGTGCAGACAGCCATACCTGTTCATACGGTGCATTAGGTGCATTTGGAACAGGCGTAGGATGTACAGATTTTCTTTATGGTATGGTAACAGGTACTTCATGGGTACTGGTTCCTGAGAGCGTAAAATTTAATCTGACAGGTAAACTTCCGGAAGGAGTTTACGCAAGAGATCTGATTCTTACAATCATTGGGGAAATCGGAGCAAATGGATGTAACTATCAGGCAATGGAATTTACAGGCGAGGGTGCGAAAACACTCAGTATCAGTGATCGTATGGCGCTTTGCAACATGGCAGTAGAAGCCGGTGCAAAGACAGGTATCTTTGAAGCAGATGAGAAAGCTATTGAATATCTGAAAGAACATGGACGTGAGCCAAAGGCTGTATATCACAGTGATCCGGATGCAGTTTACGCGAGAGAATATACATTTGATTTATCAAAAGTCCGTCCTGTAGTTGCGAAACCTGATTTTGTAGACAATGTTGTGCCTGCAGAAGAAGCCTGCGGAATTGAAATCAATGAAGCATTTCTGGGATCCTGTAACAACGGACGTATTGAAGATCTGCGTGTCGGTGCAGAAATCATCAAGGGCAAGAAGGTTGCTGAGGGCGTCAGATTCCTCGTTGTGCCTGCAAGCCAGACTATTTACCGTCAGGCATTAAAAGAGGGACTTATTGACACGTTTATGGAGGCTGGAGCCATTGTTATGAATCCGAACTGCAGTGTATGCTGGGGAAGCTGTCAGGGTGTGATCGGTGAGAACGAAGTTCTGATCAGTACAGGAACACGTAATTTCAAAGGTCGTGCAGGACATCCAAGCTCCAAAGTATATCTGGGATCAGCCGCTACTGTTACAGCATCTGCCATTACAGGAAAGATTGCGCTGGCAAGTGAGGTGTGATGCTAATTATAAATGTTTCACGTGAAACATTTAACCGAATCAAGTAAATTTCCTGCGAAGGTTGCGAAAAGCAATAGACAGCAGGTGGAGATTTGTTTGTATCAGGAGGAGAGCAAGCTCATCCTGATAAACTGCGGAGTAGTTATTCGGTATGGTATATCACAATTCGTTTGAATGAATTTTAACTTGTGACTGTGAAAGTACTGAACAGTTACAAGTGAAGATAGAAGATAAGAGGTAAGATTATGGAAAAATTCACAGGAAAAGTGTGGGTTCTGGATGATGACATTGATACAGATATTATTATTCCAACAGAATATCTCGCACTGAAAACAATCGACGATATGAAACAGTACGGATTCAGTCCTCTGCGTCCGGAACTGGCAGGACAGATTCAGAAAGGCGACATTATTGTTGCAGGAAAGAACTTTGGATGTGGTTCTTCCAGAGAACAGGCACCGGAAATTATCAAAGCACTGGGAATTCAGTGTGTAATTGCCAAATCTTTTGCGAGAATTTTCTTCAGAAATTCTATTAATAATGGTCTGTTACTGATCGAGCAGCCAGATCTTCATGATGATATCAAAGAAGGTGATGAAATCACTGTGGTAATGAATGAACATGTAGATTACAATGGAAAACAGTACCCGATTGCTTCTCTTCCGGAAAATCTGATGAGCATTATTCAGGCTGGCGGACTTGTAAAAGCCATGCGCAAACTGAATGGGCTGGATTGATTTGGAAAGGAGAGGAAAATGGGCGAGACAGTTATTGAGAAAATTATAAGAAACAATGTTGGAAAAACAGTAAAGCCTGGAGACATTGTAACGGTCAATGTAGACAGGGTTATGATTCATGATATATTTATTCCATTTGTAGCAGAAAAGTTTGAAGAAATGGGCTTTACGAAGCTCTGGGATCCAGATAAAGCAGTACTCATATATGACCATTTGGTTCCTGCAAGTCAATTAGATGATACCAGACATTTCCATGCGGGAGATGCTTTTGCCAGGAAATATGGCATGAAAAATGTTCACAGAAGTGATGGAATCTGCCACCAGTTAATGACAGAGGCAGGTTATGTAAAACCGGGAAATATTGTATTTGGTACAGACAGCCATACCACTACCTACGGATGTGTAGGTGCTTTCTCCTCAGGTATCGGATATACAGAGATGGCAAGTATTCTGGGAACAGGAACTATGTGGATCAAAGTTCCTGAGACAATTAAAGTTGTGATCGAGGGAGAACTTCCGGAAAATGTTATGTCCAAAGATATCATCCTGCGTCTGATCGGTGATCTGGGAGCTGATGGAGCTACATACAGAGCACTTGAATTTACTGGCAGTACAGTAAAGAATATGACAGTAGCAAGCCGTATGACTATGGCAAATATGGCGATTGAGGCAGGTGCAAAATGTGCGCTGTTTACACCGGATGAAAAAACTGCAGAATATTGTGATATAGAGTTGAATGAGTTCCAGAAGAGCCTTACAGGAGATGAAGATGCAACCTATATGAAAACAATCACTTATCGCGCAGAGGATTTTGTACCGGTTATGGCATGTCCGTCTCAGGTAGATAAGATTAAAAATGTAAGTGAACTTGAAGGAATAGAAATAGATCAGGTATTTATCGGTTCCTGCACAAATGGCCGTCTGGAGGATCTCAGAGCTGCAGCGGAGGTGTTAAAGGGCAAAAAGGTAGCAGATTACGTTAAATTGATTGTAACTCCTGCAAGCCGTAAAATATACCGTCAGGCAATTGCAGAGGGAATTATGGATACTCTGGCAGAGGCAGGTGCAATGATCACACATCCCGGATGTGGATTGTGCTGTGGACGTGCAGGAGGTATCCTTACCGATGGTGAACGTGTAGTAGCTACAAATAACAGAAATTTCCTTGGTCGAATGGGAACATCTAAGGTAGAGATTTACCTTGCATCACCAAAAACAGCAGCAGCGTGTGCAATTGCTGGTAAAATTGTAAATCCAGAGAAATAAAACGGACGATAAAACGAATGCGACATAAATCGTACAGATAAGCAACAAAACTACAGAATAACAAAAGAATAAAATTAACGGATAAGTCCACTGCATTATTTATAAAAGGAGTAAGCAGTGGACTTATTTTTTGTCAGAGAACGACACTATGATATGTTTCATATCACATAATAAATCATCTGACGGGATAATAAGGAAAGAAAAGGCGTGGAAAAGCCTGTAAATTTGATTGCATAGAAAAAGTTTCTCAGACAGAATTGTCCAATGTGAGTCTGATCTCCGACGAAAACATGTGCTTTTTGAACTTAAAATTGAACAAACAGAATCTGCGAAATGACAAGAAAGCCGCATAAATAAAAGGAATTTCAAAAACATCAAAACCTAAATTGAACATATATTGAACTGAAATAAGAAAAGCTAAATTCTGGTTTAATGTATGGTTCAAAATATAAATTAAACTAATTGAACCAATGTAATGAAAACAATCAACATGTTCAATATAGTTCAATTAATAATGAACTATAAAATAAACTGAAAGTTGAACTTTACTGATGAAATTGAAAATAATAAAATTTACCGTTGAATTATTAGTTCAATTATAGTATAATAGCAAAGAAAAAAACTTGAAAAAGCTGATAAAATGCGGGATTTAAAAATGAACAGAACATATATTCGCGTATGATGCTGAAAGAAATACATTTGAACTTAATTAATGTTTGTATGTCTGAATGTATTTTGATTCCCGTATAAACAATATAATATATCTGTTCTTTCTATAACATATATGCGAAAGAATTAAGAAATATAACAATAACCATTGATTATAACAATGTAATTTGTTTTTTACAGAGAACGGAGATAGTATTTATGAATAATATATTTGCTGAACGATTAAAAAAAGCAATGGAACAGAAGAATATGAAGCAGATCGACCTTGTAAAAAAGGCGGCAGAGCAGGGCGTGAAACTTGGAAAGAGTCATGTGAGCCAGTATCTGAGTGGAAAAACAACTCCCAGATCAGAAATTCTTAATTTTCTGGCGACAACATTAGGAGTAGAAACTGAATGGCTGAAAGGAACCGATGTATCTGTAGACACTTTAAAGAAAGAGACAAATGAGGCAGGAATTCAAATGGAAAATATGAAATTTGATTACAATTATAATAATATGAAAGAAAATACCAGGGAGACAGTTGAGGAAGTACAGGTTCGTGAATTTAAAAAATCATCTAAATTAAACAACGTATTATATGATGTAAGAGGACCGGTTGTAGAAGAAGCTGCACGTATGGAAAACGCAGGAACTCAGGTTTTGAAACTGAATATCGGAAATCCGGCACCATTTGGATTCAGAACACCGGACGAAGTGATTTATGATATGAGACAGCAGCTGACAGAGTGTGAGGGATATTCTCCTGCAAAAGGTTTGTTTTCTGCCAGAAAAGCAATCATGCAGTATGCACAGTTGAAAAAGCTCCCTAATGTATCAATTGAGGATATTTATACAGGAAACGGTGTCAGTGAACTGATTAATCTCTGTATGTCAGCTCTGTTGGATAATGGAGATGAGATTTTGATTCCATCTCCGGATTATCCGTTGTGGACTGCATGTGCAACTTTAGCTGGTGGAAAAGCAGTACATTATATTTGTGATGAGCAGGCAGAATGGTATCCGGATATGGATGATATCAGAAAGAAAATTACCAGCAGAACAAAAGCAATCGTTATTATAAATCCGAATAACCCGACTGGTGCGTTGTATCCGAGAGAGATATTACAACAGATAGTAGATATTGCCAGAGAACATCATCTGATCATTTTCTCTGATGAAATCTATGACCGTCTTGTAATGGACGGAGCAGAACATATTTCCATTGCTTCAATGGCTCCGGATTTATTCTGTGTAACATTCAGCGGTTTATCCAAATCACATATGATCGCAGGCTTTAGAATCGGATGGATGATTCTCAGTGGCAATAAGGCAGTTGCAAAAGATTATATAGAAGGAATCAAGATGCTTTCTAATATGAGACTTTGTTCTAATGTACCGGCGCAGTCAATTGTTCAGACTGCATTGGGCGGACATCAGAGTGTGGAGAGTTATATTGTTCCTGGTGGACGTATTTATGAGCAGAGAGAATTTATTTATAATGCGCTGACAGATATTCCGGGAATTACCGCTGTGAAACCGAAAGCTGCATTTTATATGTTCCCTAAGATCGATACAAAGAAATTTAATATCGTAAATGATGAGAAATTTGCATTAGATTTATTAAAAGAGAAGAAGATTCTGCTTGTACATGGCGGTGGATTTAACTGGCATCAGCCGGATCACTTCAGAGTGGTTTATTTACCAAGAATAGAAGTATTAAAAGAAGCAGCCGGCAAAATCAGAGATTTTCTGGAATATTACCAGCAGGAAATATAATCTGTCAGTGAGAAATGGGTACTATGTTTCACGTGAAACATAGTACCCATTTCCTGATATTATAAAAACTTTTGGTTAAACGGATAAAATCATCCATTTTGCTACGCAGCTCTACATAGAATAATTGTGCTGCAGTAGATTTGCTTGACTCGGGTCAAGCGGATAAAATCATCCGCTTCGCTACGCAGCTCTACACCGAATAACTGCTTCGCAGTTTATCAGAAGGAGTTTACACTTCTCCTGATACAAGCAAGTCCTCACCCATTGCTTATTGCTTTTCGCAACCTCCGCAGGGGACTTAATTGATTCGGTTAAATTGTGGAATTACTACAGGAATACAATATGTTTGTTTCACGTGAAACATAATGTGGCGACAAGATTATCCAAGAATCAAATAGTGACAAAATTTTATAAAAAATTAAGTGGTGAATAACTATCAGATGTGATAAACTATGTTTAATGCGTTATTTGCGAAATAGTTATTATTCTGATAACAGTAAATGAGGTTAGGTTTAAAAGTATTTTGCCCCTGATATCATCAAATGATGCTGTGATATAAATTTCTGGAGGTATGACGAAAAATGGAAAATGAGGAAAAAAACCAGACAGAACAGTCAGACAAAAGCAGGTCTATGTGGAGGGAGTTGTGGGACTATGCAAAGATTATCATTGCAGTCTTTGTTATAGCGTTTCTGTTGGGACACTTTGTATATATTAATGCACGAGTGCCGTCAGGTTCTATGGAAGAAACAATTATGACAGGTGACAGAGTATTTGGAAATCGTCTGGCATATATAAAAGATGATCCGGAGAGATTTGATATTGTAATATTTAAATATCCGGATGATCCATCTCAGCTTTTTGTAAAACGAGTAATTGGTCTTCCGGGAGAAACAGTAAACATTGTAGATGGAAAAGTGTATATCAATGATTCCGAAGAACCGCTGGATGACAGCTTTTGTCCGGAAACACCGGAAGGAAGCTTTGGACCGTATACAGTTCCGGAGGGATGTTATTTCATGTTAGGAGATAACAGAAACCACAGTATGGATTCCAGATACTGGCAAAATCCGTTTGTAGAGGAAGATGCAATAGAGGCAGAAGTAGCAGTTCGTTACTGGCCGTTAAATAAGATAGGAACTGTAAAATAATCGTGACGGTTCCATATTTTCAAAAGTCAAGCGGATAAAATCATCCGTTTCGCTACGCAGCTCTACACCGAATAATTGCTTCGCAGTTTATCAGAAGGAGCTTGCACTTCTCCTGATACAAGCAAGTCCCCACCCACTGCTTATTGCTTTTCGCAACCTCCGCA
>ENA-OQRB01001920-OQRB01001920.1-human-gut-metagenome-genome-assembly--contig:-NODE-1920-length-11061-cov-3.107487_pt1 | contig 11061 bp, 8 predicted proteins | sample MGYA00243235_ERZ505100 | MGnify/ENA primary metagenome ERZ505100 (study PRJEB26097, sample SAMN02712145) | human gut metagenome | biome: Gut microbiome | host: Homo sapiens | place: Denmark: Copenhagen...
ACGAGACAGACAACCAGGCAAAGCCGGAAGGAGGCAGATAAATTGTTTACCGGAATTATCGAAGAACTAGGCAGAATCAAACGGATTTCCTTACAGGGAACATCCGGTCAGATTACCATTCAGGCGAAAAAAGTGCTGGAAGGGACAAAGATTGGAGACAGTATCGCGGTAAACGGAATTTGTCTTACGGTCACTTCTCTTCACCCGGACGGATTTACCGCAGATGTAATGGCAGAAACAGTCAGAAGAAGCAGTCTTTCCAAAGCAGGAAATGGTGATGTTGTCAATCTAGAACGCGCCATGGCAGCATATGGACGATTTGGGGGACATATTGTATCCGGTCATATTGACGGGACTGGGAAAATCATTTCTTATCGCCAAGAAGAAAATGCTGTCTGGGTAGAGATTGAGACTCTTAGCGAAATCCTTAGACTAATTGTAGAAAAGGGTTCAATCTGTATAGACGGAATCAGCCTCACCGTGGCTGCCATCAGCGATACGACATTTCAGGTTTCCGTCATCCCCCACACAGGAGAAGAAACAACTCTGTTAAAAAAGAAACCAGGGGATTTAGTCAACCTGGAAAATGATGTAGTAGGAAAATACGTGGAAAAGCTGATGGGCCTGAAAACACCAAAGAAGGAGAACTCCTCTTCCTCAGGAATGACCATGGAGTTTCTGGAACAATATTTATGACCATTGAAAGGAGTAAAAATATGACACAGCAATATAATACGATTGAAGAAGCACTTCAGGATCTTCGCGCCGGCAAAATTATTCTGGTTACCGACGATCCTGAGAGGGAAAATGAAGGGGACATGATTTGTGCAGCGGAATTCGCCACACAGGAAAATATTAATTTTATGGCATGCCACGCAAAAGGACTGATCTGCACGCCCATGAGCGCTGAAATTGCCAAAAAACTCGGACTGCCTCAGATGGTGGACGATAATACGGATAATCATTGTACCGCATTTACCGTGTCAATAGACCATGTGGATACAACGACAGGGATTTCGGCAGCGGAAAGATCTTACACGATGATGAAATGTGTAGATGACGCTACCAGACCTGAAGATTTACGCCGCCCGGGACATGTATTTCCTCTGGTTTCCAGAAAAGGCGGTGTCCTGGTACGAAATGGCCATACTGAAGCAACCACGGACCTGATGCGTCTTGCCGGCTTGAAAGAATGTGGTATCTGCTGTGAGATCATGGAAGATGATGGAACCATGATGAGGACACCAAATCTTTGGAAACTTGCCAACAAATATCACTTGAAATTTATCACGATCAAAGAACTGCAAAATTATTGCCGGATACATGAAAAACATGTCGTGAGAGAAGCCTGCGCAAAGATGCCCACTAAATACGGAAATTTCCAGATTTACGGATACATAAACGATATCAGCGGCGAACATCATGTAGCGCTGGTAAAAGGTGACCTGGGTGATGGGGAGGATATCCTCTGCAGAGTACATTCCGAATGCCTTACAGGTGATACCTTTGGTTCCTGTCGCTGCGACTGCGGCGAGCAACTTCAGAGAGCAATGCAGCAGGTCGAAAAAGAAGGAAAAGGAGTCATCCTCTATATGCGCCAGGAAGGTCGGGGCATTGGATTAATTAATAAACTGAAAGCCTATGAGCTTCAGGAAAAGGGATTTGACACAGTGGAAGCAAATATTCAGCTGGGCTTTGAGGCTGATTTACGTGAGTATTGGATTGGTGCACAGATTTTGGCTGATTTAGGAGTAAAATCTCTAAGACTTATGACGAACAATCCGGCCAAGGTTTATGGTCTGGATGGATTTGGTCTTACTATTAAGGAAAGGGTTCCCATTGAAATAGCACCTCAGGAATATGATACTTTTTATATGCAGACCAAAAAAGAAAAAATGGGACACATTTATAAGAGCATAGATTTTAGCAAAAAACAATAAAAACTTAGGAGGAAAAAACGATGAAACAGATTCAAGTATTGGAAGGAAAAGTTGTAGCAAAGGAAGGCATGAAAGTTGGAATCGTAGCAGCCAGGTTCAATGAAATTATTGTAAATAAGCTGTTGAACGGTGCCGTTGACGGATTGGTACGACATGGTGTAGATGAAAACAATATTACAGCAGCATGGGTACCAGGCGCCTTTGAGATTCCCGTAGTTGCATTAAAGATGGCACAGTCAGGGAAATACGATGCTGTCATTGCCGTAGGTGCTGTGATCCGTGGAGACACTTCACATTACGATTATGTGTGCAATGAGGTGTCAAAAGGCATAGCACAGGCAGGTATGAGTACAGGCATCCCGGTACTTTTTGGTGTGATTACTACAGAAAATATCGAGCAAGCGATTGCTCGTGCCGGAAGTAAAGCAGGGAACAAAGGATACGATTGTGCATTATCAGCTATCGAAATGGTAAATTTGATGGAGCAGATGTAAAATGAAGCCGACTTTGATTTTTGATTATGATGGAACCATTCATAACACAATGATCATCTATGAGTCTGCTTTCCGCCAGTGCTATGCATGGCTGGTAAAAGAAGGATATGCACCGGAAATGGAAATTCCTACAGAGACTGTTGCCGGCTGGCTCGGAATGAACAGCTGGGAAATGTGGGATTCCTTTCTTCCGGAGCTTCCCGGAACTATAAAGGAAGCAGCGAGCCGGCGTGTGGGGGATTCAATGGTCGAACAAATCCAAAACCACCAGGCCAAATGGTATGCAGGGGCGGAGAAAGTACTGGATGAACTGAAAGCGGATGGATATACCATGGTGATACTGAGCAATTGCAAAATAGCATATCGTAAAGCCAATTGGAAAGAATTCTGCATGGAACGATGGTTTTCAGGTTTTTATGATTGTGAATCTTTTGACTTTGCACCCAAAACCAAAATAATCAAAAAAGTACAGAAGGACTTTGCGGCTCCTTTTGTCGTCATTGGCGACAGGCGAAGCGATTTGGATTGTGCTGCAGCCTGCCAATGCCCTTTTATTGGATGCCTCTATGGATTCGGAAAGGATAATGAACTGGATGGAGCAGATTCATTTGTGAAATCTGTTCGGGATTTGGGAATCACTATCCAGAAAATACGATTGTGAATCCGGTTATGGTGACGATTACATCCGTTTCTGAAGAAGCTGAGAACAATAAAACAGTAACGGAAAGTGTTCCAGAGAAGAAATCGTTTTGGAAAAGACTGTTTGGAAAATAGTTCAGATTATTCTGGACTATTTTTTATTTATTAGGCACATTCTTTCTCCTTACATATGTTTTCCAACAGAAGGAATAAATATTTTTACAACTTGAAAATAAATGCAAATACAACCTTATAATGGTAAAATACAACTAATTGCTCAACACCATCGCATTTACTAAAAATAAGAGGAGGACAGTCGGAATGAATTTAAAAGAGGTTTACGAGATTTTTTATCCGGGCAAATGTGAAAAACTTCCGTCTGTTTGGAAAGTTCCTCCAAAATATCGTTCGAAAAAAATCATACGTGGATCATGAAAAATGTAGGGGATACGCTATGGGAGAATCGGTATTATGAATGTAATCATCCTATGATGGAATTAATGGAAATGATGCTTTTCCGGATAGATTGGGAATCGGATTACATTTCACGGTAATGGATTTTGAGGACGAGAAAGTATCCAAGGTGAAAAAAGATGGAACACCGGCATTCTCGAAGAACCGGAGGCTGGAAGTTCTGCTAAATCTGATATAAAAGCAGTTTAAAGGCGTGATTAAAGTAACTGGGCAGTATCCACACAGTTACGTCTAAACTACTAAAAAGGGGGATTAAACAGAAAAATGGTAGAAAATAGGAATGAGATACAAGAAATATGGCCGGGATGGAAGATAGAGTCGGAGATTGGCTCCGGTGGATTCGGGAAAGTATATAAGGCACGTAAAGAGCTTCTGGGTCAAAAAGAGACGTATAGTGCCATAAAAGTGATCCGGATTCCCAACGATCCGGCAGAATTAAGCGATATGCAGGCTTCCAGGATGGATGAAAAAAGTATTCGTGAGTACTATAAAGCAAGTGTAGAACAATTAACCAATGAGATTGAACTGATGGAGAGAATGAAGTCAGCCAGTCATGTTGTGGCGATTGAAGATTATGATGTGGTGGAAGAGTCAGAAACGATCGGGTGGACCATCTATATTCGAATGGAATTGCTGACGAATCTGAATACATTTATTCAGGAAAAGGGAATGTCTACACAGGATGTAATAAAGATGGGGATAGATGTTCTGACAGGATTGGAATTTTGCCATCAGGAAAAGTTAATTCACAGAGATATTAAGCCTGCCAATATTTTTGTTTCAGATTTTGGAGAATATAAGATTGGAGATTTTGGAATATCCAGAGAAATAGAAAGCACAAGTGTGACGCTTTCACAAAAGGGAACCAAGAACTATATGGCACCAGAGATTGTCCGTATGGAACCTTATGGACATCTTGTAGATATCTATGCATTAGGTCTGACACTTTATGAAATATTGAACAATGGGCGTATGCCTTTTTTACCTCCATATCCTGAGCAATATTCCCCGATGGATCGTGAAAGGGCAATTGTGAAAAGACTTAGTGGTAAGGAAGAACTTCCGGAGATTCGAGGGATTGGACGTCTTAATGATATTATAAGAAAAGCCTGTGCTCATGAGCCCAAAGACCGTTATCAAAGCGCGGCAGAGATGAGAGACGACTTACAGGCTTTTTCAGAGAAATTTTATGGAGAATCGGATGGAAAGACCGGGGTAATTGGATCAGAAGATTTGAAAGAGCTTCAAGAGATGCTTCGTAAATTGGAAGAAGAAAAAAAGAAAGATGTCCCTGAGAAAAATCCAGGCTCAGAACCACAACCAGAATCAGAACCGCAACCAGGACCAGAACCGAAACCAAGCACAGAGCCAAAATTAGGACCAGAATCAGAGCCGGAATCTGCACCAGAACCATTGCAAAGTATTTGTCCGCGATGTGGCGGAATTTCTTATCTGTTCTTTAGTCAGGGGTATTACTGTCCTTCCTGCGGAGAAATTTTTTTGGAGAAGAATACGGCAAAGACAACAGAGATGAAAAGAATGTTTCAGGAAAGTAAAAGAAGCACATTCAAAGAACGATTGAGTCTTTATGAAAAACTACTCCAAAAGGACGAGAACAGTGCACAATTGCATCTTCGCATTGGGCTTTCCTACATTGACGTTTCCGAGTATGAAAGAGCCAGAATCCAGTTGGAGAGAGCACTGGATTTGGATTCAAGAGATGGAGCAATCTATCATTTCTTAGGAACCTGTTATTTACATGCGGGACAATATGAGCAGGCATTGGAAATGCAGTCCAAGGCTCACATTCATTGGAGAAAAGGAGAATGCTCTGTCAGCACAGTAAACCGGTTAATGTATCGGAACTATGCATTGATTTATGAAGAAAAAGGAAACTCTGAAATGGCATTTCGCTATGCCCTGAGGGCATGCCGGAATGGCTGTGATGCAGAGGAGTTGATTACGACAAATAAAATCGGCAACGCCTATGCAAAAGAACAGATTTTAAAAATCCTGAAAAAATACGATGGTCAGTTATCTCTTGGAAATCGTGGAAATGCATTTGAAATCAAGGATAAAGAGTTACGGTCGTTTTGCAGTATAGGAGAAGAGCGTAGAGTTTACCTTCATGTTCAGCCGTCCATATTATCAATAACATCTACTATGAAGCGCAGATTGGGAGCACAGGAAGGTGTAGTTTTGACAGAAGACAGAATCTATTGTATTTCTTCCAAAAAACCTATAGGTGTTTACTATTTGAATTATGCGTATCTGGCCGAAGACAGTCATCAAATCGTGACTCAGGGCGGAAATTTGATAATCACCAAAATGCTTCATAACGAGGATGGACAGTTGACGGATTGCGTTATGCATACCGGTAAAGATGCCAAAGTAATCAAAAGTATTTTAGAGGAGATACAGAACCTTTATCGATTAGAGTAGAGAAAGGAAGGGAAGATTATGGAAGACACCTATCAGGGAACCCTTGGGAAGATGTCTACCGGCCATAACCGGGTAGCACTTCCTACGGGAATTCATCTTTATTTACTTGGAGAAAAAGTGGAGAGTCTGACCCTTCCGATTTATCCGGAAGGCCGCTATCATTTTGATGGAAAAGAAGACCTGCTTTATATCGAAGGATCGGAAGAAAAATGGCGGGCTTTCGCAAAAGACGGTGCATCCTTTTGTGTGAAAAATAACGAATATAAAAAAATCGCCTTACAAGACAGGGCAATGACAATCCTGAAACAAGGGGATAGCTTCTTTTTTCTGTATTGTGAATATTTCAATAAAGAAAGTCGGATTTATCACAATTATTTTACGGGGAAGAAAGACAGGCTCTGTATTGGGAAAGATCCGGCCAATGATCTGATCTACTATAATCCCTTGATTTCAGCTCTTTCCTTTGCATTGGAACGTAGGGGGAAAGCATGGGAAGTGGTTGATTGTAAAGATCGTTTATTTCTTTATGTCAATGGAAAAAGAATAGAACAAAAACATTTATATCCAGGAGATAAGCTTTCTTTTCTTGGTCTGCATATCATTATAGGATATCAGTTTTTTTCGATTACCGATGGCAATAACAGGATTCATACTCATAAGGAGAGCCTGAAACAGGTGATTTTCCCCTATGACTTGATGAGCGGCAGAGACAGTTCTGGAGAGCATGTATCACAGAAGCTGATTCACAGGTCTCCGAGAAGACGGCTTCCTATGAAGCCGGAGGAAATCAGATTTGAGTCGCCGCCTATGTCGTTGAACCATGATCAGATACCACTGATGCTGCGAATGGGAGGTTCTATGGTATCCTCTGCCCGTGGGATGCTTATGGGAAATATGACTTCGATGGTATCTTCGGTACTCTTTCCGATTTTGAACTCCAAATATACGGAAAAGCAGAAGAAAGAGTATGAAGAACGGAGAGTAGAAAAATATACGCAATATCTTCAGGATAAAGAGAAAGAAATTCAAGAAGAAAAATTAAAAGAAGAACATTATCTTACTTATAATTATCCACCGACAGACCAGGTATTGGATTTTCCTGACAATTGTCTCAGGCTTTGGGAGAGAAGAAGTCAGGATGATGATTTCCTGAGAATCCCTGTCGGGCATGGACAAATTCCTATACAAGCGGAATATAATTATCAAAAAGAAAGATTTCAGCTTGACGAGGATGAACTGGAAAAGAAAATGTACGAGATGGTACATCGGGAGATTCTTCTGGAAGGGGTGCCAATTTTACATTCTTTTCTGGAGGAACCGGTTTGTGGAGTGACCGGACAACGAAAAGATACCATGTCCTTTATACGTAATGTTTTAATCCAAATTGCTATGACTCATAGTTACGATGAGGTGAAAATATGTATTCTGGCCTCTGAGGATATGGTAAATGAGATTCCATATATCCGCTATTTACCGCATATGTGGGATGATGGAAAGACGACCCGTTTTCTGGCTACGGATTCCTCTGAAGGATTTGCATTAAATGATTACTTACATGGGGTGCTGGATGAGGATATAAAGGCTGGAACGGAGCTGGATAAAATTTTAAGAAAAAGGCCGTTTTACCTGATTATTGCCTTAGATAAGAAGGTTTATGAAAGTATAGATGTGATTCGGGATGTGGTTCGGTGTGAAAAAAATGTAGGGGTAGGAGTTTTGACAGTGTTCCCGGAAGTGCCGAAGGAGTGCACAAAGATATTTGAACTCCATGCACAGGGGTTACATCGGGTGATTCATATTAAGGATGCTGAAAAAAAGGATGTTTTTTTCTCCGTAGATGCATACGATCCGTATAAGGAACAGAAATCTATGAAGACAATCGCAAATCTGTATCTGAAGGTAATACGGGATGGATATACTCTTCCGAAAACCTTAACATTTTTAGAAATGTTTCAGGTAGGAAAAGTAGAACATCTGAATCCTTTGGAGAGATGGAAAAACAGTAATCCTATGAAAAGCTTGTCAGCACCTATAGGGATGGCTACAGATGGGACTTTGTTTACGTTAGATTTGCATCAGAAAGCACAGGGACCACACGGACTTGTTGCCGGTATGACAGGTTCGGGAAAAAGTGAGTTTATTATTACATATATTTTGTCATTAGCAGTGAATTACCATCCGGATGAAGTTGCATTCCTTCTGATCGATTATAAAGGAGGCGGACTGGCAGGTGCCTTTGAAGATAAAGAACGAGGAATTCGTCTTCCTCATCTTCTTGGAACAATTACCAACTTGGATGGCGCCATGATTACAAGATCATTGCTTGCTATCGAAAGCGAGATGAAAAGAAGGCAGCGGATATTTAACGAAGTGAAAAGCAAGACAGGAGAATCTTCAATCGATATCTACAGTTATCAAAGTCTGTACCGCAACAAGGTATTAGAAGAACCTATGCCGCATCTTTTTATTATAGCAGATGAGTTTGCAGAAATGAAACAGCAGGAACCGGAGTTCATGGACAAATTAATCAGTATTGCCCGTATAGGCCGAAGTTTAGGAGTCCATCTGATTCTGGCTACCCAGAAGCCTTCCGGTGTGGTAAATGAGCAGATTCGAAGCAACACAAAATTTCGTATCTGCCTGAAGGTTCAAGACAAAGCGGACAGTATGGATATGCTGAAAAGACCAGAGGCAGCAGCTCTGAAAGACACAGGACGTTTCTATCTGCAGGTGGGATATGATGAATACTTTGCAATGGGACAATCTGCCTGGGCAGGAGCCATGTATAAACCACAGGAGACAGTAGTACATCATAAAGATGCAAGCGTACAGGTATTGGATATGATGGGGCAATCCGTTTTAACGCTTCGAAAAAAAGAAAAAGCAGAAGGAACAGGAAAATCCCAGTTGACAGAGATTGTGCATTATCTTTCCGAGGTCGCAAAAAGAAACGGTCTGGAGCCTAAGTATTTATGGATGGATCCGCTTCCGCAAAAATTGGATTTGGAAAGTATACCAATGGATCATGCACCAATAGAGAATCTGCCAATTCCTCTTGGAATACTGGATGACCCGGCTCATCAACTACAGAAACCAGCGTATCTGTATTTGCGAAAGATGCAGCATATGTGGATTGTAGGAAAGGCAGGCTCCGGAAAAACAACTTTGCTACATACGATTTTACAATATGTAATAGAGCATTATAAAGAATCGGAAGTACAATTTCACCTGATTGATGTTGCGGGACGTGGATTTGAGATGTATGAGGGTTCGCCTTATTGCGGAGTGGTGATTCAGGAAGAAAATGTTGAAAAATTAAAGGCTTTTGAAGGATTATTACAAGAGATTATTTCGGAGCGGAAAAAGCTTTTTGCACAATATGGAATTACTCGTTATGAGGAAGCATGCCAGAACAAAGAAGTAGGAGAATTGCCGTTAATTCTTGTATGTATTGATAACGCAGGAGCATTAAAAGCTTCAAAACCAGGAGATACATATTTTTATAATCTGGCGGATCAGATTAAAAGCAGTACAGATTATGGAATTCGTTATCTGGTTTTTACCGATCATCTTAATGAGCTGACAGCACGAATCAAGCAGGAACTTCCGCAGCGTATTGCCTTACAATTAAAGGATCGGTATGAGTATGATGATGTTCTGGGAATTCGCAACAAATGTCTGCCGGAACAGTGCGCAGGACGAGGCATGGTAGTTCAGGAAAAAGAGGGGCTGGCTTTACAACTTTGCATGGACCATCCGTGGGAAATAGCGGAGCAGCGCTATCAGCTTTACCGGGAAAGAATTGAAAAGAGCAAAGAAAAGGGAGATTACAGATGGAGGAAGACGTTCCCTCATCTGGATGAAACAGAGACATATGAGGAGTTCTGTAAAAGGTTCCAGGTAGGAAGATTTCCATTGGGTTATAACCTGAAGACTATGAAGCCAGTGGCTTTACCACTCCGTCAGTTTTCTACATTGCCGGTTTATTTTGGTAATCCCTTGGGTGTGGAAGATATCTTTGAAAATATTCTGGATGCGGCAGAGCAGCAGGGAATGGAGATACATCTGTTGGAGGCAAAATCTTCCACTATGATGAGAATGAAAAACAGAGATAAATGCCGCCGGATACCGTGCAAAAAAGAAAGTACCGAAGCATATCTTAGCGAATTGACGGATGAGCTTCTTACAAGAAGAAAAATTTATCTTGATTTTTGTGAGAAGGAAGGGCTGGCACCGGGTCTTTCAAGAAGTGGACTGGCAGCTCATAGTTATATGGAAGAAAAGACAGGAGCTATTTTGATTCTGATTGAGCGATTTGTAGATTTTATGAATCTTTTGGAGAATCAGGCATCAACCATTGCTCAGATTTTTCAGATTGCCAAGCGATGTAATGTTTATTTTATCGGTGGATTCTACGCTAAAGATGCAGAAAAAGTAATTGGAAATGAGGCATTTAAGCGTTTCCTACAAGATGAAATGACACTGCTTTTCGGTGGATGCTTTGACCAGGCAGGACTCATTCGTGGGTTAGCCCCGGAGTTCCTGAATATAAAAAAGGAAATTCCATACAATCGATTTGTATTCCAGTATCGGGGAGAAGCTTATTCCATGCAAATGCCTTGTGGCATCTTAAAATCTGCCTATTTAGATGAAGATGATAAACCGGTGGTGTAGCAGATGGATGAAGAAAAGATGGAGCTGATGAGAGTGTGTGACCGTATGTATCAGCGATGGGAAGAAGACCTAAGGGAGCTTCACAGATTCCTTGATGGAGAAATCTACATGAAATACCAGAAAGTTGTGAAAGAAGAACAATTGGTGATACAGGAAATCAAACAGAATTTATAAACAGGCAATGGGATAACGGTTTAAGTCTCACTGTTATGAGGGGAGAAAATATTATGGAACTTAGAATAGAGATACGGGGAGTAGAAGAACATGTATCTCTCATCGAAGAAGAACTTCGTGAGCTCAGGAAATTCGAAGACCATTTTGAACGGTATGAGATGGTTAATATGATGGACCCTGGCGAATCAAGGGGAGAAAGAGAACGAATTCGACGCTTGAGAGAA
>ENA-OQRB01001922-OQRB01001922.1-human-gut-metagenome-genome-assembly--contig:-NODE-1922-length-11041-cov-5.773712_pt1 | contig 11041 bp, 8 predicted proteins | sample MGYA00243235_ERZ505100 | MGnify/ENA primary metagenome ERZ505100 (study PRJEB26097, sample SAMN02712145) | human gut metagenome | biome: Gut microbiome | host: Homo sapiens | place: Denmark: Copenhagen...
ATGAGATTGCAGAAGAAACGGGCAAGGACAGAAAAGAGATATTGACAGATTTTCTATGTTCAAAGACAGGAAAAGCACTGTATGATGAGAAGACAAAGTTGTGGTGCACTGGCCCGGCATATATAGCTGAACTGTATATGGAAGAATTAAAGAAATCCTGATATGGGATGTGAGTTTAAATTTATACGACAATATGGTGATAAAAAACTTCTATTTCGAGGAAGTAACAAATAAACCTATATTATTCACGGCATAGCCGTGAATAATATAGGTTTATTTATAAATTTTTATGTTACAGAAAATTACTGTGTTATGCTAACGGCAGAGAAATCTGAAAAGTAGAACCACCGCCCGGGGTATCCAGTACAGAGATTGTTCCTTTATGAAGTGAAATGATCTCATACGCAATACACAGTCCCAGACCAAAATGCTGCCTGTTATTTCTGGCAGAATCTGCCCGGTAAAAACGCCGGAAAACAGAAGTCTTGGCAGAATCCGGAATACCGGGTCCGTTGTCTTTGACGCGGATAAGAAAGTGCGTTTCGGTCTGTGAAAGGGAAAGAATAATTTTCCCGTTTTCGGGGACATAACTGATGGCATTGTCAAGAAGGATTCCAAGCACCTGACTGATCCTTTCCGGGTCACAGGGACAGGAAGGGATTTCCTTTTCCGGAAGTTCAATGAAAAATTTCATATGGTGGTCCTGCATCAGGGGTTCATACTTTTCGTAGGTATCCAGAAGTAAAGTATCCAGTTCACAGAAAACCGGATGCATTTTCCAGGAATGGTTATCTGCATTTGACAGAGAGAGCATATCATTTATCAGGAGGGACATTCGCGTCCCTTCTTTTTCTATGACTGAAAGAAAATGTTCCTGTTCTTTCGGATCTGCCTTTTTCATGGCAGAGATTCCGGACAGGATTACTGCCAGAGGGGAGCGAAGCTCATGGGAGGCAGCAGCGATAAATTCGGTCTGTTCCTGCCTGCTTTTTTCCAGGGGAGTGATCATTTTTCCGGTAAAGAACCAGGAACAGATACTCAGAGCCAGAATTGCCAGAAAAGCTGCGCCGGAGAATGCAAGTCTCTGCAACAGAATCCTGTGTTTTACAGAATCCAGGGAATACAGGATGATCATACTGACGGTTCCGTGGCTCTTGGGGATCAGAGCAGTGGAAACATAGAAATCTTTCATCTGAAAAAAGATCCGTTTTGTCAGTTTACTGACCGCACCGGGATTGGAAAGATCAAGTGCATAGGAAGCAGCAGAGATTTCTTCTGCCTTCCGGAAAATCGTTTCATCCAGAGAATCCGTCTGTAGTTTTTTCAGATAAAGAGAATTTCCGTTGTCTCTGATATCCATGGAAATATCATAATTTTTTTCTGCCTGCAAAATCCAGTCACTGCTGATGATACTCTGCGTTTCCAGATGAGAGATACAGGAGATGGCGTTGTTCTGAAAGGTATTCCACGCATTCTGGCCTGTGCTGTTTTCTGCGATGAAATTACAGGCAGTTGTCATAATAAAAATGACGATGCCGATGATCAGAGCAGAGAAAAAAGTCATTTGAATATGAAGTCTGCGAAACATGAAATATTTACTCCTTTATGAGATTGTATGGTAATTGTATCATGAAAACCTGTAAATAATCTCTAAAAAAATTCCTGTAACCGAGTATAGAGACAATTTAGAGAAAACTCATGTATAATGAAAGATCAGGAGGATGAAAACAGATGAAAATTTTACTGATAGAGGATGACAGGGAACTGGCAGAGAGCATGAAATTTCAGCTCGAAAAAGAAGGCTATGAGACAGATATCTGCGATGACGGAGAAGAAGGGCTTTATTATATGAAAGAACGAAGCCATGATCTGGTGATTCTGGACCGGATGCTCCCGTCCATGGATGGCATCACTGTTTTGCAGGAAGCCAGAAAGAATCATGTTTCCACACCGGTGATCATGCTGACTGCACTGGGAGAATTACAGGATAAACTGACCGGACTGAAAGGCGGCGCAGATGACTATATGGTGAAGCCGTTTGCCTTCGAAGAACTTCTGGCAAGAATACAGTGCATGGTTCGAAGACCCGGAAGATGGGAGAACACGGCAGTATTATCGCTCGGAGATCTTATTTTTGATCCTGAAAGCGGCAGACTGGAAGGAAACGGAAAGGAATGTACCCTTTCCAAACGGGAAGGAGCACTTCTGGAGCTGATGCTTCGAAACGCCGGTCAGACACTTCCGAGAGAGGTGATCCTCAACCGTGTCTGGGGAGCAGACAGCGAGGTGGAGGATGGAAATCTGGATAATTATATTCATTTTCTGAGGCGAAGATTAAAAAGTGTCAGAAGTACACTGAACCTGAAAACCGTCCGGGGAATTGGATATCGGCTGGAAAATTAGAGAAAGTTTAGAGATTTGCCTGTTACAATCCATTTATCCTGAGAGGGACAGAAAGAAAATAAAAACATGGAGGTATATCCCGATATGAGAAAAATAAAAAGATGGAAACAGGGAATCGCCGTTGCCGGAGTGATCGCACTTACCGGCAGCCTGTTTGCCGGATGTGGCGGTGCAGATGGAAAAAATTCCGGAAGCAAAGGAAAAACAGGAAGCAGCAATCAGGCAGGAAATGCAGATACAGCAGATATTGTGAATGTAAATACTGACAATTCAGATGGTAAAAAAACAAAAGATGAGAGCACAAAAGCAATGGGACGTTTTCTGGAAAATGATCTTACAGTACCTGAAAACAGCCAGTTTCTGAGAGATGTCAAAGTACTCGACTCAGGTGCATTGCGCATGGTTTATTACAGTACAGCAGATAACTGTTATTATGCAGCAGATTCTGCAGATAATGGAGAAACCTGGACGAATGGAAAAAGTCTGGAAGAACTGTTGGGGCTTAAGGAGAATCTGGGAGAATATATCAGCGTTGTCTCTGCAGCAGCGGATGGAAGTATATTTGTCGGGGCAGATCTGTCTCCTGACAGGGACAATGAAAATGCACAGACAACAGCCGACAGTGGGGAAGAGGATTCTGCGTATGACAACCTGAAAATGGAATTTTTCTATCTTTCCCCTGATGGAAATGTACAGAAAGTTGATACCGGAGATACGATTCAGTCTTCCTATACATTTCAGGCATGTTTCACAGAGAATGGGACAGTTCTTATCGTAGATCCCGATAATGGCGTAGCAGAGATCAATCCTTCAGATGGAAGTCTGGTGAGAAGATATGAGGAAGAAATCAATGTTGATTTTATCGGAACAGCAGGAAAAATGTTGTTTACCATTCAGGATCAGACTCTTCACGGATATGATCTGGATACTGGAAAACCACTGGACAATATCAGCGCGCTTACAGAGCAGATCCAGTCTGATGAGCAGGATGTCAACTGGACAACAACCAGCAGTTTTCCGCTTATGTTCTTAAAGGGAGATGAGGATAACAGCCTTTTTTATATTGATCATACCGGTGTTTACAGATATGTTCTGGGAGGCAGCACAGTGGAACAGATAATCGATGGTTCCTTGAATTCGCTCAGTTCACCGGATACAGGAACTGTAGCATGGGGACAGGACAGCGATGGAAATTTCTATGTGGGCTGTAATGCAGGCGAGGATATCAGAATTTATTCCTATGTATATTCCAAAGATACCCCAACGACACCGGATACAGAGCTGACAGTTTATTCCCTGAAAGACAGTAACTTCATAAAACAGGCAGCAGTGCTTTTCCAGAAAAAATATCCGGATATTTATGTGAATATCGAGGCGGGAATGTCAGGAGATGATTCCGTCACAGATACGGATGCGCTGAAAGTGCTCAATACAGAGATCATGGCCGGAACAGGACCGGATGTTCTGCTGCTGGATGGAATTTCAGAGGATACCTATATAGAGAGAGGAATGCTGGAGGATTTAAGCGGGGTATTAAAAGACGAAGATATCCTGCCAAATATCAAAGATGCATATACAAAAGAGAATGGAAGCATTTATACCATGCCTGTCAAGTTCGGCATTCCGATGATAGAGGGAAATAAGGATATCATCGCCGGAATTACGGATCTGACAACAGAGGCTGATGCAGCGGAAAGCCAGAAAGACAGCTATGGAAAACTGAAATTTTTCAGCTCTTTTTCCATATCACCGTCCTGGCTGATACAGGGAACCATAGACAATAGTACACCGGCATGGATGAACGAGGACGGAACCCTCAAAGAAGATGCACTGAAAGAATATCTGGAGCAGGTAAACAGGATCTGGCAGACTCAGAAGGATGCGATAGAAGAGACAAAGAAAGCTTACCAGATGGGTGATGACTGGGCGAATTCAGATCGTTCCGGATATACAAATATTGCAGGATCGATAACGGATCTGCTTGTAAAAGTCAATACAGTGGTGGCAGGCGGTCTGCTTTCACCGGAGGGTCTGGTGTATCTGGATTCTGCAAAAAAAGTAGATCCGGATCTGGATTACAGACTTCTGAACGGACAAAGCGAGAATTGTTTCTATCCAAGGAGCATTGTGGGAATCAGTGCAAAGGCATCTGAAAAAGAAGCGGCAGAGAAGTTCGTAAAGTTCCTGTTTGAAGAGGAATCCCAGAGAGCAAGCAATGATGAAGGACTGGCTGTAAACAGCAAGGTTTATGAAGATATGGCTTACTGGAAAATGGGAAAATCCAGTGGAGATACCATTGGCTCGATCGGAACCTCTTATGATACGGGAGATGGTAATATCAAACAGTTTGTGATGGACGAGATCATTCCGGAAGATGAAGCAATACAGAACATCATGGATCTGGGAAAAACACTTACTGTACCTGCAAAGAGTAATCAGATCATCCGAAGTGCAGTAACGGAATCCGGTGAGAAATACCTCAATGGAGAAACGGGGCTGGATGATGCTGTGAAAGAAATCATGCAGGAAGTAAATCTGTATTTATCTGAATAAGCGGCTGTCTGCTGCTTACCCAACACTGCAAGGTAAGGGAGTTTAAGAGAATGAAGATTAATTTAAAAGAACACTTATCTTTAACAGAGAAACGGAACGCAAAATCAGATTTGCTGTTTAGTCGGAAACGAAATCGCAGAAGATGTGCAGCTTTCAGAAATACAGAAAAAGGTCTGGCTTTTATTCTTCCGAGTTTTGCAGGTGTCTGCATTTTCTGGCTGATCCCGTATGTGGATGTGATCCGCAGATCTTTTTGCGGGGCAGTGAATGGAGAATTTGTGGGGATAGAGAACTACAGGACGATATTTGCAAACAAAGCGTTTCGTCTGGCAGCAGGCAACACACTTCGGTTTTTCGGAGTGTGTGTGCCGCTGCTGGTGGTATTGTCTCTGATCATAGCAGTCCTGCTTGCAGGGCAGAAAAGATTTACGCAGATTCTGAAAAGTTTCTTTCTTCTGCCAATGGCAATCCCTGTAGCATCAGTGGTACTTCTGTGGAGACTGCTGTTTGACGATCAGGGCTTATGGAATCACCTGCTTCATATGTTATCTGTTCAGACGACTGACTGGATGAATACAGGTGCTTCCTTTTATGTACTGGTGATCAGTTATATATGGAGAAATCTTGGATATGATGTAGTGCTCTGGATGGCAGGATTGTCTGCCATTCCGGCGGCACTTTACGAGGCAGCAAAAGTGGACGGGGCAGGGGAGTGGAAATGTTTTACGAAGATCACACTCCCGAATCTGCTCCCGTCCCTTTTTACGATCGTGGTACTTTCTGTACTCAATGCATTTAAGGTTTTCCGTGAGGCATATCTGGTGGCCGGTGATTATCCGCAGGAAAAAATGTATCTGCTTCAGCATCTGTTTAACAACTGGTACAGGGACCTGTCGCTGGATAAGATGTCGGCTGCGGCAGTGGTGACCGGACTGGTGATTTTTCTGCTGATCCTGGGATTGTGGAAAGCCTGGGGGAAAGGCGGGGCAGAATGAGAAAAGTTATGCAGATATTCCGTATCAGGAAGATAGGAAGCCTGCTCCTTGTACTCCTTGCACTGGTGGCAATATTTCCGGTATTTTTTTCAGTTACAGGATCACTGATGGGGCAGAAGGAATTAAATTATCTTCTGGGGGCGGTACTGACAGCAGACAGTGGATCTGCTTCCGGTCAGGCAGTCAGTTATGTATTCTGGAGAGTACTTCCGCTTTATCCGACGCTGAGATCCTATGTGAAAGTCCTGCTGGATTCTCCGGAGTTTTTTGTGATGTTCTGGAATTCCGTAAAGATTACTGTCGGAGTTCTGGCAGGGCAGATCCTGGTGGGAGTACCGGCAGCGTGGGGATTTGCCAGATATCGTTTTCCGGGAAAAAATCTGCTGTTTATGATCTATGTGGCATTGATGATGATGCCCTTTCAGGTAATGATGCTCAGTAATTATCTGGTTCTGGATCAGATGAAACTTCTGGATCATCTGTGGGGGATTATTCTTCCGGCGGCCTTTTCCACGTTTCCGGTTTTTATCATGTATCGTTTCTTTGAGAGTATTCCGGAGGCACTGATGGAATCTGCGCGGCTGGACGGGGCGGGTGAGCTGCTTATTTTTATCAGAATCGGAATCCCTCTGGGTTCTGCGGGTATCATTTCGGCACTGGTTCTGGGATTTCTGGAATACTGGAATCTGATCGAACAGCCAATGGCATTTCTGAAGACCAAAAGTCTGTGGCCGCTGTCTCTGTACCTTCCACAGATCGATATCTCCCAGACAGGAAAGGCATTTGCGGTATCTGTTCTGGTTCTGATCCCGGCAGTGATCGTTTTTCTGGCAGGGCAGGATTATCTGGAACAAGGGATCATATCCACGGCAATCAAGGAATAGAGCGACAGAAACGAGAGGATTTATCTATGAAGAAAATAAAACTGATAAAAATTCTGGCAGGATTTTTTGCCCTGATGCTTTTATTTACTTTTCTGTCCAGGGCGGCAGATTCGGTGAATGTAGCACAGGTAGAGACAAAAACAGCTCAGAATCAGGTGATCACGCATGAGGTGACCGGCACAGGTAAAGTGATGGGAACCAGAGAACGGGCAGTTTTTACCCAGGAGGGACAGAAGGTGGAGCAGGTTTATGTGCAGGAAGGACAGAATGTGAAAAAAGGGGATGCGCTGCTGAAGTTTTCTGTAAAATATCTAAAAAAAACCATAAAGGAAAAACAGGATGCCATAGATGTTCTGCAGGGGAAGATCAATGATCTGATCAGTGCAGAGTCTGTGAATCAGCAGAAGAGAAATAATGAGTTTTCAGATGCACAGGAAAATTATAACAGTGCGGTTTCCAGCGGAAATTACAGTGTGCAGGCGGCACAGAATGAGGCAGCCATAGCCAGACAGAAGCTTCAGGATTATTACGCACAGCGGGATGCGGCGCAGAATGACGTACAGGATAAGATACCGGATGAGGAGAAGTTCAGTGATTCCAGCGAGTTTGATGATCCGGGAAATACAGACGATTTCGGGAATACAGATGATCCGGAGAACTCCGATGATTCCGGAAATACGGATCGCACAGATGGCGAAGGGAATAAAAATACATCAGGAAACGGCGACAATTCGAATGCGCAGGACAATTCTCAGGAGCAGGCATTGATTGATGATATCCGGACGAAAGAGGAGGCGGTCAATGAAGCCATGCTCAGCCGCAGAAGAGAACTTCAGTCAGCAGAGCAGGCAATCCGGGATACGCAGATCGGTGATGCTTCGGATTCCACGCTGGAGAATACGCAGGCGGAACTTGAGACTGCGCAGAAAGATCTGGAAACGTTGCAGAAAGTGCTGGCACGAAAGGGAAAAGTGAAAGCACCCTGTGATGGTGTGATAAAGAGTCTGAGTGCAGTGACAGGAAGCCAGACAGGAGCGGAAGCTGCGGTTGTCCTTTATGAATCCAAAGGAACCTTTCGGTTTCAGGCAGAGGTTAGCAAAGATGATCTGAAATACATAAAGAGTGGCGGAGAGGTAATTTTAAAAGGTGCGGATGAAAAAGAGATTACAGGAGCGAAAGTGGAGTCTGTGAAAGAGGACAGCAGTAATGAAAATCAGTACATTCTTTCTGTACAGGTACCGGAGGGAACTCTTTCCATAGGAGATACTGCGGAATTTACAATTTTTCAGGATGCAGGTCCTTTTAATGTCTGTGTTCCGCTGAGCGCATTGTATGAGGAAAATGGCAGATACTATGTTTATGTGACAGATACACAGAACACCGTCCTGGGTGAGGTACTGGTAGCGCGAAAAACGTATGTGAATGTGAAAGATAAAAATTCTTCCACTGCTGCGCTGGAGAACGGGGATTTATCAAGTGACCAGAAAATCGTGACTTCCAGTGACAGAGAGATCAGCAGCGGCAGCCGGATCAGGCTGCTGGAGGAATGAGTGTCAGAAGTCAGAGTGCCTTTTTAAGGAAAGCCGGTACTCTGACTGTGTGGTTGATTATTTTCTGTATTTATTTTCTGGGAGTCTATAATTATGTGCAGATCAGAAATGATACAGCAGTATCGGTGTTTCTGTCCGCAGCTTATCCTGACAGGAAAGGAGCAGAAAATATCCTGAAGCAAGAAAGAAAAAGTGAGAAGCCTTATGATGTATGTTTTTATGCAGATGCAGGGTTGAGGGAGATTTCTGCGAAAGAAGGAAACCGGCAGGCACAGGCGATGACTGTGTATCTTAAGGGAAATCCCGCAGGGTATGACTGGCAGGCAGCAGCTCTGACAGAAGGTGATCCGGATGGTTGCGTGATTGATGGTACAACTGCCTGGGAGTTCTTTGGCAATAAGGTTCCGGGTGGTCAGATTCTGTTTCAGGGACGTACTTATACTGTCAGGAAAGTTGCGGACTGGGGGCAGAAAATTTTGGTTTTCGGGGCGGCTTCTGCGGATGATACCGAGACGGAACTTTTTTATAATCGTTTGTTTATCAGAAGGAGAAATGGAGAAACCGAAGAAAGTACAGTGAACGGATTTCTGATGAAATACGGACTTCAGGGAACTGTGGTATCCTCGACTTTACCGAAAAATGCAGGACTGGCGGCATTACTGCTGCTTCCGGCGGTTCTTTCTGGCAGTCTGTGGACGGAAATAAGCAGAGAAAAAAAGAACTATACAGTGAAAGATACAGAGTACTGGTTCTGCAACCTGCTGTACAGTGTAATGGCAGGGACGGTGGTCTGGCTTCTTTTTACACATCTGACCTGGCCGGAGGGATGGATTCCGTCAAGGTGGTCTGACTTTGGGTTCTGGAAAGAAAAGGTGGATCAGGCTGTGGCAGAATTTAAGCTGTATCTGATGCTTCCGAAGACGGTATCCCAGACGGAAGGTATGATTCTTGGCGGGAAAACGGTTTGTGCAGGAGGGGGTTCCTGTTTTCTGTATTTGTTGTGGAAAGTATATGAAAAGGGATATGACAGAATCTCTGACAGAGGAAGGCGAGGGAAGGATTTTCCAGTGGAGCAGAATTAAATCCCTCTGGCAAAGTTCTAAGCAGTTATTAGGCTGTCAAGGTTCGTTAATAGTTGCTATTCCAACTGTACATTCAGCTTACCGATATTTGAAAATGTCTCATAGAATTCATTCTTATAAGGGCAGCTGCTACACAGCTTGAATGTGATATATCTTGCTGAATGAACTACTTTTGCAGCAATCTTCAGCAGTTTTAAGCGGACGGTATCAATGCGTTGTTTTCGCATATTTGCTGATAACGCCAATCTTCTAAGGCTAAGGTGTTTACAATACTCATAAAGGGCTCCTTTGGGTTATTTTTTAAGATTCGACACCTTAATTTTACCATAAATGGATGCTCTTTTTTCATTCATCTGATAGGTGAAAAGCAATATTCAGTTAAAATATAGAAACTATGTGGCTTTAAGCTACTTTCACGGCATTGCCGTGAATAATTTAGGTTAACTTAGTGACATTGGAGTGCCGCTATGCTTATCTCCTAGCTTATTTCACTATATCAAATGTTACTATTCAACTGTGTGTTTGTTGCTTATGTTAATACCATTTGTGATTTCAATACATCTAATGTTACTATTCAACCCATTATGATTATGGTCTTTCTCACAATTATATTTCACTTCAATACATCTAATGTTACTATTCAACGCAGTAAATTCCTGTAGCTTTAATATTACCGAACACATTTCAATACATCTAATGTTACTATTCAACTACTGCCTCTGTTGTCTGCTGTACTGTTGTATTATCATTTCAATACATCTAATGTTACTATTCAACAAAGAACTGGAACTTCTAAATTGCTTCTCATTCATATTTCAATACATCTAATGTTACTATTCAACCAATTGCAGCCTTAAGAACAGGTTCGGCTGTAAAATTTCAATACATCTAATGTTACTATTCAACTAACCAGGAATTACAGAGGGCAACAAGATTTATAGTATTTCAATACATCTAATGTTACTATTCAACCAACGATTTTAAGCCATCTATTTTACAGCCAATTCCACTATACCCACTATATTAGTACATTCTCATGAATTTTACCAGCCAATTCAATAATTATTTAAAATTTTTCTTTATTATTGTCTTAAGCCCCATATTTACGAGCTTTGTTAATATCTGCACAATAAACCGGCTGGTAATTTATTTAATTATTATATCATCAAATCTTCTCCTGTTGGCTCACCACCATTTCCTAACACTTCTTCCCCAAACACACTGTCATTCTTAAGCTTGACAATACAGATAAAATCCTCATCCTCATTTATAACCTTTTTTTGCGCTACATGGATGATGCCGGATATTACGGCCGGCAGTCCGCCCGCGCCAGGGAGCGTGCGAAGGAACTGCTCGACAGCAGAAAAAGCTTTGGGGAAGCGATTGAAAAGCTGGAGGAGAAGATAAAAGATGGTGTGTCGTGCTAAGCATACCTTGCTTTGATAAGTAATACTATAAGAAACACACTTGGGGATTTCATGTGGAAATGCAACTGGAAATTCGGATCAAAAAATATGGCATTTCTAACCGACCGGATGTCTGCATCTTCGATGATCCGTGTCTTTCCAAGTTTG
>ENA-OQRB01001931-OQRB01001931.1-human-gut-metagenome-genome-assembly--contig:-NODE-1931-length-11007-cov-5.026023_pt1 | contig 11007 bp, 10 predicted proteins | sample MGYA00243235_ERZ505100 | MGnify/ENA primary metagenome ERZ505100 (study PRJEB26097, sample SAMN02712145) | human gut metagenome | biome: Gut microbiome | host: Homo sapiens | place: Denmark...
CACTGAATCCTTTTAATTATAAGGAAATCTTATAGAAACGTCAAGAGAGGCTCCCCGCTTAAACCGGTATTATTCCTCTGCTGATTTTCCGGATAACTGAAGATACGCTTCGTATGCCGGAGAATCTTTTGTGATCTTTTTGATTCCGAATCCTGTGAATCCCCAGCGAATTGCAAAGAATACACCTGTGTAGCAAAGAACTGCCCACGGAGCATACTGAACAGTCGGTACACCAAGTACAGATGTCATATATACACCTGCCAGTGACCACGGTACCAGCGGCTCTACGACGGTAATACTGTCTTCCAGAGATCTGGAAAGGTTTTTGGACTCAAGTCCACGTTTGATGTATTCCGGACGGATCGCATCTTCAAATTCTTTGACTGTTCTTCCGTCTACATATGTAACAGAAACATTATATTTCGGTCCAAGGAACTCATCAAGAAGATGCTGTACCGGGCCATAACTTTCTTTAATACAGATTACATTGCTTCCTGCTGTGCAGACTCTTAAGATTGCTGCTGCGCATGCTGCCATTCCTGCTGAAAATACAACTGCTCTTGAGCCGTGTTCCAGCGCTGCAATCTTTTTCTCAAGAATTGCACCAGTCTATCAAGCCTGACTTTCCATATTACAGCCTGATAAACCGGTGCCCAATTATTTATTCAGTTCAACAATTCTTGTACATACTTTCCCGATCAGTTCCGGGTTGTGGCTGACTACCAGCATTCCGATATCCCGCCGTTCTGTCTCCTCTATGAGAAAATGCCAGATCTGGCTCTGGGTAATAAGATCCAGCATGGTTGTAATCTCATCCGCGAGAAGAAAACGTGTTCTCTGTCCCAAAGCCCTTGCAATGCAGAATCGCTGAAGTTCTCCTCCCGAAAGTTCTGTCGGAAATCTGTTCATCCAGTCGGGTTCTATTCCCAGCTTTTCAATCAGTTCCGGATCTGTCCTGTCTCCCTCTTCGATTACATTTTTCATGCGAAGTCTCGGATTTACCGCCTGCTCCGGGTGCTGCCAGATCATCTGTACCGGACAGTATGTGCCATACTCTTTAAGCGTTTTGCCGTCAAGAAGTACCTCGCCGCTTTGCGGCGTTTCGTATCCGGACAGGATCTTACACAGAGTTGTTTTTCCAAAGCCGCTGGGCGCTATGATTCCCACACGTTCACTGCTGTCCGCACTCAGGCTGAACTGACTTAATATCTGTCTGCCTTTTTCCTCATACCAAAAGGACAGATCTCTGACCTCAAGTTTCATAATATGCACCTCACATATCCACTTCCGGAAACTTTCCATGGAATTTCACCCTGACATTCCCTCGATGCCATGTCACATCGCGGTGCAAACGGACATCCCTGCAGATTATCTTTTACATAGGGCTGTACACCACCAATATAATGAAAACCATGCTTCGGCATTGCACGCCAGAGCGCTCTGGTATATGGATGGCGCAGAGTTTCTTCTCTCTCAAAATCATCCACCGACGCATCTTCTATCGTATGTCCGGCATAAAATACCTGTACCCTGTCCACTGTTTCCAACGCAAGCTCCAGGTCATGTGTAATGACCAGAACAGCAGCTCCCATATCTGCAAGCTGCCGGAAATGTTCCATTGCACGTTTTGCAAGTTTCGGATCCAGTCCCGGTGTCGGCTCATCTGCAATAACCAGCTTCGGCTTTTCGACCAACGCTGTAGAAATCATAATTCTTCTGGTCATTCCTCCGGAAAGCTCAAACGGATACTGCTCCTGAACCTTTTTGTCCAACGAATATTCCTCAAAAATTGTATCCAGCCGATGCTTCTTTTCTTTATCTTTCTGTCCTTTGCAGATCTGCCTCCCTACCTTCATCAGAGGATCCAGATAAGCCGTACTCTGTGGAACCAGAACAATCTCTTTTCCCCGCAATTTTCGAATGTTTTTTTCTGTCAGAGGCTTTCCGCAGTATCGTATTTCTCCACCCATTTCCGCATTATATGGCAGAATCCCCAGGATTCCATGCGCCAGCAGACTTTTGCCGGAACCGGAAGAGCCGACTACTGCCACCATTTCTCCTGCGTGGATTGTGACACTTAAGTCTTTGATCACAGGCAGTTCTGTCTGTTGCATTCCTTTCTGGTACTGGGTAAAGGATATTTTCAAATTGTTGATTTCCAGAATTTTTTCCTTATCCATTTTAATCTCCTATTCGTGTGCACTTGCCGGATCCAGCAGTCTGCGAAGGTTTTCTCCTGTTGTATAAAAACATACAACGGTAATCACCAGCATGATTCCCGGAAACAGTGCAAGCCACCATTTGCCTGTGATCAGATATTTCATTGCTTCTGACAAAATAATTCCAATTGCAGGCTGCTCGTTTGACAGCCCGAACCCAAGAAAAGTAATACCGGATTCATGAAGGATCGCATGTGGAAAAAGAAGAACAAGTCCGACGATAAACTGCGGAAGCAGATGCGGAGCCATATGTTTCATCGCAATATACAGGTTGCTTTTTCCAAGTTTTCTGGCTGTTTTTATATAGATCTGTTCTTTGAGCTGCAGCACTTCACCTCTGATCAGTCTCGCCAGAGATGTCCAGTGCGTCAGCGCAACTCCAAGAATGACTCCCTTAAGTCCTCTTCCGCATGCGACACAGATAAGGATCAGAAGAAGCATATGTGGGATTCCCATAACCAGATCTATGATCCATGTCACAATGGTATCTGCTGTTTTTCCCATTGTTGCAGATACAACCCCCAGAATGAATGCCATGACCGCACTGAACGTAGCTGCACATACTCCTATGATGATACTGATAGAAAGTCCTCTGACTGTCCGCGCAAACATATCTCTTCCAAGCCAGTCTGTACCAAACGGATATTTCATGCAGGGTGCAATGTTCTTTCTGGAAAAATCTGTTGCCTTTGCCGCATCTTCGCAGAACAGACCGCCGATACAGACTGCTGCAAGAAACACCACTGCGATAACAAGCCAGAGTACCAGTGTTTTCCTGCGATTCCATTTGTTATTCATCTTCCCACACCCCCTCTTCGGATTCGTGGGTCAATGACTCCGTACAAAATATTCGCTATAAAGTTTCCTCCAAACACGAACAATGCGCTTATGATCGTAATCGCCATCAGAAGCGGCATATCACTTCCAAGACCTGCACTGACCGCTGCCTGTCCAAGTCCCGGATAGGAAAAAACCTGCTCCACAAGTACTGAGCCGCCGAAGATCTCGCTGATCGAAGCAAACTGAAGTGTCACGGCCGGACCAAGGACATTGCGGAAACCATGATTTTTGAAAATCTGCCAGCTGCTCTCTCCTCTTGCTTTTGCAAAAAGCACGTAATCACTGTCGCAGATGTCGATCATTTTTTCCCTGGTGTGCATGGCAATATTGGATATTCCTGTAATGGAAAGTGTCACTGCCGGAAGGATCGCATGACGCACGCGGTCAAAAAAAGTCACTCCGCTTGCCTCTACTCCAATCGGTACGCTTAATCCTATGGGAAGTATTTTGAGCCATACTCCAAAGATGATCAGCAACAACATGGCAATCCAGAATGCCGGAGTGCTGGAGATCACCAGACAGTATCCTTTGATAATCTTATCAATCGGCTTTCCACGATTCATACCTGCAAGTGAACCCAGCAAAAATCCGATCAGTCCGGACAAAACCCACGCAATGATCATCAGGAACAAAGAATTTCCAAGTTTTACCGCGATCACTGTCGTAACTTTCTGGCGATAAAGGAGAGATATTCCCATATCTCCCCTCACAAAATCCCTGAACCAGGCAATGTAGCGCTGCAGGGGCGGTTGTCCCACGCCCCAGTATTCTTCAAGCTTTGCAATCTGTTCCTGACTCATGCTTCCAAGGGCAGCCTGTCCGACATTCGCTTTCAGAGGATCGATCGGAGAAGCTGTCATAAGTGCAAAAGCAGCAACACTGACTGCAAACAGCAGAAGCAGCACTTTGATGAAATTTTTTAAAATAAATTTTGCTTTTAAATTATTCAAAATCTGTTACTCCCATGACCACTGATCTACGTTATTTACGATAGACCAGCCATGTCCGTGTGGATGGATCTTCTGGTCAGCCACCTTAAGTCCGTCTTTGACAAAGTACAGATGATCGATATTACAGAGCCAGATCCACGGGATATCACCTTCCTGTGTAATTCCGCTCTCGCCATCCCACTGTGCTTTTTTCCAGAGATCATAAGACGCTTCCAGATCACTGGATTTCAGTGCTTCATCCATGTATTTGTCTACGGTTTCGTTTGCATATGGAGAATATTCTGCAAGGCCGGTTTCGCTCATTGTATGATAGATGTTGTACAGTTCCATTGGTGTATGTGCACCCCAGCCCCATACAAGCGGCTCAGACTCTGCTCTTGTGTAGGCAGTATCCCAGTCAACACCCTCTGTTGTCACTTCAATTCCAAGTTCGGCAAGCTGGTTCTTACTGTCCTCTGCCAGTGCCTGACGAACAGAATCAGATGCCGGATACAGCATGGTAAATTCTGCACGCGCACCGTCTTTCTCACGGATTCCGTCATCACCTTCTGCCCAGCCTGCTGCTTCAAGAATTTCTTTTGCTTTATCCGGATCGTATTCTACTTCTGCTTCTTCATTGTACCATGGCATCTTGTCGCACACGCTGTATGCCGGAGTTCCATAACCGTTCAGAACATTTTCGATCATTTCTTCGCGGTCAATGCCAAGATTGATCGCACGTCTTACTTCTACGTCACTGGTGAAGTCATTTCCATAAGTTACTCCGTCAATTTCCTCTGCTGCAGTTGCCGGAAGATTAAATCCACGGTTGTCTACTGTCTGCACGCTGAACAGATCATATCCGTCAACCGTTATATCTGAATAGGATGCCGCTGTATGTGCCACGTCTACCGTGCCGGACTGAGCTGCTGCCAGTGCTGCATCTTCTTCCATGAAAAGAACTGTTACTTTTTTCATTTTTGGTGCTTCTCCATAGTAATCCGGATTTGCCTCAAAAATAACCTGCTGTCCTTTGTCCCACTGTTTCATGATATAGCGTCCGGAACCAATTGGATTCTGTCCGTAATTTTCATCATAAGCATGCTCCGGAACGATTCCTACAATTGCCATGGTATATGGCCAGACTGCAAATGGTGTATTCATATGGAATTCAACAGTTGTGTCATCCACCGCCACTGCTTCTTTCAGCATGGAAAAATCATTGACCGAACTGTTATCGCGGCAGTTATTGTATGTAAATGCCACGTCCGATGCTGTCAGCGGTTCTCCGTCTGTAAATTTAACATCGTCACGGATCTTAACGGTCCAGGTAAGTCCGTCATCACTTACCGAATAATCAGTTGCCAGGTCTTTCCCGATAGAAAGATCTGTATTGGTAATAGTAAGCGTACTCTGGATCAGAGGTTCATGTACGTGCTCTCCTGCGCCCCATCCATATGCCGGATCAAAACCAGATTCCGGCTCTGATGTTGTCGGCATAGTTACGATCACTTCGTCCTTCGCTGTACTTTCTTCCTGTGCTGCAAATACAGTCGCAGTTCCCCCTGCAAAGGATGCAGTCATGCAGACCGCCATCATAACCGCCAGTAATTTTCTCTTCATTATCTCATTTCCTCCTTTTGTTCTCATTTATGCACAATGCTGTGTCTATCAACACTTTCAGGATTTGTTTTTATTTATTATGCATAACAAGTTCTATCAGTATACCATCAATTTTGACCGTATATAACCGTCCCAGGGGGATATTGACCTATTCATATATCGCATAGATCCTGCGCTTTTTTCATAGCTCTGTATCCCCCTGGGAGGCTTGTTTTTGCACTGCATTTTGTTAAAATATAGACAACACAAAGGACTTGTGTTACTACCGAATAAAGTGCACAGACCTCCACAATTGATGCACATTCAACCCATAATAAAAAAGTACTTCCATTCCGCGGGAAGTACTTTTTTATGTCATTTTCAATTTCAATTCATGTTCTTAAATCTGCACCGGACCAAACGCATCCATCACTTCAAAATCATCAAACAGAAAAGCATTTACAACTATACTTCCTGCCCTCCGGTTATTGTCGCTGATTATTATGCTGTTAATTTTATAAAACTGAATCTATTAATTTCTTTGTATAATCCATCTTCGGATGATAGATGATATCATCCGGAGTTCCGTATTCTACGGTCTTTCCATGATAGAGAACCAGGACTTTGTCACAGAAGGCCTGCACCAGTGCAAGATCGTGGCAGATCAGGATAAATGACAGATTTTCTTTCTGTTTCAGTTCGGTCAGCAGTTCCAGAATCTGTTTCTGCACGGTTACATCCAGTGCGCTGGTTGCCTCATCACAGATCAGGATGTCCGGACTGACTGCAAGCACTCTGGCAATTGCTGCTCTCTGACACTGTCCTCCACTGACCTGATGTGGATAGCGGCCTGCGTATTCCGCATCCAGACCACATCTTTCGAAAAGATTTTCCACACGTTTCCGTGTTTCTGCACGGCTTATCCCCATGTTCCGAAGACTTTCCCCAATTCCGTCTCCCAGAGTACGTCTCGGATCAAAAGATTCCATCGGCATCTGAAAAACCATCTGGATATCCTGATAGGTTTTTCTTAAGATTTTACCTCTGACGTTGGTAATGTCCTTTCCTTTAAGAAAAATCTGTCCATCTGTCACCGGCTCCAGATGTGTGAGCATCTTGGCGATCGTACTTTTGCCGGATCCGGACTCACCTACAATTCCAAGGCATTCGCCCTGCTTCAGTTCAAAGCTTACATCATCCACAGCCGTTATAGATTTTTTCCCTGATATAAATATCTTTTTGAGATGGTCTGCTTTCAGGATAATATCTGTCATTTCAGTTCTCCTCCTGATTGCTGTTCCGTTTCAGATGAAGTACGGAACTCATCAGTTTCTTTGTATACGGATCTTCCGGATAGTCCAGGACGCTCTTGGTCTCTCCGTAATCTCTTACCTGTCCATTCTGAAGAACCAGTATTCTGTTTGCCATCATCCTTACAACACCGATATTATGCGTTACAAGAATCATTGCAGTATTGTATTCTTTACGCATAAGCAGAAGTTCCTCTACTACCTGTTTCTGCACGGTTACATCCAATGCACTGGTAGGTTCATCTGCCAGAAGCAGGTTCGGATGCATGATCATGGCTGTACAGATCCCTACTCGCTGATTCATTCCGCCAGAGAGTTCAAACGGGTAGCTGTCCAGCACACGGTCACTGTCATCCAGACCAATCTTCTTCATGATCTCTCCTGCACGTTCCCGGACTTCCTTCTTGCTGATTTTCTCATGTTCTGACACTGCTTCATGTATCTGTGCTCCGATCGTCCGTACAGGACATAACGCGGCTTTGCAGTCCTGAAATACCATCCCGATCTCTGTTCCAAGAAGCTTACGGAGCTTTTTCTCGCTCATATCTGTAAGGTTTTCACCTTTGTACCAGATATCACCTCTTGTAACCAGACCTTCTTCACCCAAAAGTCCCATGATGGCTTTGACAATCGTACTTTTACCGCTTCCGGACTCGCCCACGATTCCAAGAATCTCGCCCTGTTTTAATTCAAAACTGACATCCTGAACCACTGGTTTTCCATTATAAGAAATTGTCACATGCTCTACACGAAGCAAAGAATCCATAATATTTTGCTCTCCTCAGACATTTACTTTACATCCAGATCTGCAGTAATCTCATAGTAATCACATGGATGTGCTGCCATTCCTGTAACATTTGACTTGGTTACGATTCCCATATTCAGATGAGATACAAAGAAAAAGGCGTCATCATCCAGAATATCCTGCTGAAGTTCTACTGCAAGTTTGGATCTTTCATCCTTATCGAAGGTCTGATGAAGCTGATCTGTCAGTTTTGTTACTTCTTCATTCTGATAGTTTCCATAGTTCTTTGCACCTGTAACTGTACTGGTGAAGAAGTATTCCGGATCTCCGGTCGGTGCTGTAGTTGTAGAGCTTACATATACATCAAAATCTCCACTCTTGGCAATTGTCATATGGTCAGATGTATTATTTACAACAACATCAATACCGATATCCTTCAGTGTAGCCTGTGCATACTCTGCAAGCTTCGGCTGCTCCAGACGAGTCGGATATGTCAGCCAGTTAATGCTTAACTTCTGGCCATCCTTATCCACGTATCCATCACCGTCTGTATCTGTCCATCCGGATTCTTCAAGAAGCTTCTTTGCTCCGTCCGGATCATAGGAAACGGTTTCTACAGCATCATTTCCATAGGAAAAACTGCTCGGGAAGGCTGCTTTTGCCGGAACACCACGTCCCTGCATGATCACAGAACAGAATCCGTCTTTGTCGATTCCCATCTCAACAGCTTTGCGGACATTCTGGTCCTGCATGATCTCTGAATCCATATTGAACTGTCCGAAGAAGCAGCGGCTGGTCGCACACGAGTTAATGGTATAGTCTGAATTGTTTTCAAACAGAGGATAGTTATCATACTGCAGTCCATAAGTTCCCTGAATATCTCCGGTCTGCAGGGCTGCTGTCAGCGCACTTCCGTCTGCAAAAGATTTGACAGTAACTTTGTCTACTTTTACTTCACCGCCCCAGTAGTTCTCATTTTTGACCAGATCGATCTGGGTTGGAGTAACATTCTCTGCAATATACGGGCCTGTTCCTGCCACATTCGCAGAACCGCCTTCTCCCTGAACGCCATAATCCATATCGATGATCGCACCATACGGATCACCAAGGTAATTGATGATTGCCGGACATGGTTCTGTCGTATAAATAGTAAGTGTCAGACCATCCGCATCAATATGGTCGATCTTCAGATCATAAGGCGCACGGTCATGAACTGCGATCAGATCTTCCAGACATTCTTTGACTGCCTCTGCATCCATGGTACGTCCACTGGAAAACTTCACGCCGTCACGAAGTGTGATCTTTACAGTTGTATCGTCCACGAATTCATAATCTGTTGCAAGCCACGGCTCTACTTCCATATTGTCATTGTATTTGAAAAGAGTTTCTCCGACACCATAACGAAGTGCGCTCCATCCGGAATAATTATCGTGCGGGTTTAATCCCGCATCTCCCATTTCCTCACTGTAACCGGTTGTTCCGTATACAAATGACTTTTCACCATCAGCCCATACACTTGTGGACATTCCTGCTGCCAGCATTACTCCTGTAAGAATTACCGCAATTAATTTCTTCTTCATAGTAGTTTTTCCTTTCTTTATATGCTTATCTCTTAGTTCTTTCTTTTGGATCCATATAGTCCCTGAGCGTATCTCCGAAAAGATTAAAGATCATAACCGTTATAAATATGGCAAGTCCCGGTGCAAGTACCATCCATGGTGAGATCTGAAGCATACTTCTTCCATCATTGATCATGCTTCCCCACTCTGCCATCGGCGGCTGTACGCCAAGCCCGAGAAAAGAAAGTCCGGCCAGTTCCATCATCATCGTTCCGATATCAAGAACCGAAGTAACCAATATCGGACCGGCAATATTCGGCAAAATATGTTTAAACATAATCTTAAATGTGCTGCTTCCCGACAGTCTCACCGCCATCAGATACGTTGAGTCTTTCTGTGCAAGAGTCAGTCCTCTGGCAAGTCTGGCAAACTTCGGCCATCCAATTACAGCCAGAGCTATGATTGCATTCTGAATACCTCCACCGAGCACACCAGCTACCGCAAGGGCAAATACAAGGCTCGGAAATGCCAGAAACAGATCGGACACACGCATCAGAACAGTATCCAGAATTCCTCCGCACCAGCCACATATAATACCAATTGCGGTTCCGACTACAGTAATGATTGCTACCAGAAGCAGTGTTGCATAAATACTCGTCGTGCTTCCCACCAGTACTCTCGAAAGCATATCCCTTCCGTAACGGTCAGTTCCCAGTATATGTTCTGTGCTGGGCGGTTTCTGCGCCAGCAGAAGATCCTGCATATCCGGATCATACGGGCAGAGTTTCCGGGCAAAGGCTGCAATTACAAGCAGGATTAGTACCAGTATTGTAAAAAAGATCAGCTTTTCTCTCACATGGTTTTTCTTTATTTTCTGCCTGCGGACAGTTATCGTTTTTTTCGTTTTACTCATACTCTGTCACCTCCCAGTCTTACGCGAGGATCCAGATAATGATAAATGATATCTGTGATCAGATTTACCACTACATAAATAATCGCCATCCATGCCACATACGCCTGAATGATCGGGTAATCTCTCATAGTTATGGCATCTACCGCCATTTTACCGACACCGTCCCACATAAAAATAGTCTCAACGATTGTGGTTCCACCCAGAAGATTTCCTATGGACAATGCCAGCAGCGTAATGATCGTGAGCATGGAAGATTTCATCACATTTTTCCAGATGATCACACTGCCTCTGACACCTCGCGCTCTGGCTCCGGCCACATAGTCTTTATTCAGTTCTTCAAGGATTGTCGCTCTTACCTGACGGGTATATTTTGATGCCATGGAGATTGCCAGCGTCAGCGTAGGCAGGACAAGACTTAACGCGACGTTGTCACTGGTAATGACCGGAAGCCATCCCAGTCTGATAGAAAAGAAATACATCAGCACCAGCGCCGCAAAAAAATTCGGCATGGAATTTCCTATGAAACTGAAAAAACGAATTAAATAATCGATCCATTTATTATGTTTTACTGCAGAAAGGATTCCAAACGGAATTGCGATCAGCATCGTCAGCAATACTGAAGAAACCGTCAGCATGATTGTTGCCGGAAGTTTTTCTATGAAAGTTTCATAAACATCTCTCTTCGATACATAGCTCTTGCCCATATCTCCGGTTGCCATTCCTGCAAACCACTTTGCATATTGCACAAGAAACGGCTGATCCAGCCCGTACTCTTTTCTCGTCTCATCAATGACTTCCTGTGAGACTGCCGAACCTGCATTTTCATACATATAGGTAACTGCATCACCGCCCGCCAGACGCATCATGGCAAAAGACAAAAAAGTGATTCC
>ENA-OQRB01001932-OQRB01001932.1-human-gut-metagenome-genome-assembly--contig:-NODE-1932-length-11002-cov-4.012606_pt1 | contig 11002 bp, 9 predicted proteins | sample MGYA00243235_ERZ505100 | MGnify/ENA primary metagenome ERZ505100 (study PRJEB26097, sample SAMN02712145) | human gut metagenome | biome: Gut microbiome | host: Homo sapiens | place: Denmark: Copenhagen...
AGCTGGGCGAGCAGTACGGCAGAGTCCTTTTTATGGAAGATTACGCCAGCTATGTAAAGGATGAGATGATCTCCGAACTGTGCAGCCTTGGCAGGAACCTGATGCTGTCCATTGATATCATCCCCGTACCGACAGACGAAGCGGTGCGTGAGATCCAGAACCGACTGCTGGGCGTGGAGACAAACGTCACCAACTGGCAGAGACGCCAGAATGCCAACAATAACTTTTCAGCCGTAGTTCCCTATGACATGGAGCTGCAGAGAAAAGAGACCAAGGAAATGCTGGACGATCTGACCACCAGGGATCAGAGGATGATGTTCGGCATCCTGACAATGGTACATATGGCAGACAGCAAGAAACAACTGGACTCCGATACGGAAACCCTGTATTCCATTGCGAGAAAACACCTCTGCCAGATGGCAACTTTGAAGTGGCAACAGGTCGATGGACTGAATACCGTCCTGCCGTATGGCCTGCGGAAAATCGATGCCGTGCGAACCCTTACCACAGAGTCCACTGCCGTATTGATTCCATTCCATACGCAGGAGATCATGCAGCCGGGCGGCATCTACTATGGGCAGAACGCTGTTTCCAAGAACATGATTGTGGCCGACCGCCGCAAGCTCCTCAACGGAAACAGCTTCCGTCTGGGCGTAAGCGGCTCCGGAAAATCCTTCTCCGCTAAGGAAGAAATCGTCAGCATTGCCCTGTCTACAAACGATGATATCCTCATTCTGGATCCGGAGTCTGAGTTTGGCTTTTTGGTGGAAGCCCTCGGCGGCGAGGTCATTCGGGTTTCCGCTTCTTCGGATACCCATCTAAATGCCATGGATATGGACAAAGCCTATGGCGATGAGCGAAATCCGCTGATTGAGAAATCCGAATTCATTCTCTCCCTGTTCGAGCAGCTGGTGGGCGCCGGAAATGTGAGTGCCAAGGAAAAGTCCATTCTCGACCGCTGCACCTATGATGTGTACCGGGAGTACATTGTCAGCAACTACGAGAGTGAACCGCCTACTCTAAAGGATCTGTACCATTCCCTTCTGAAGCAGCCGGAACCGGAAGCCAGGGGGCTGGCGCTCTCTTCGGAGCTCTTCATCACCGGCAGCCTCAATACCTTTGCTCAGCACACCAACGTAGATACTAAGGCCAGGATCATCGCATATGACATTCGGGAACTGGGTGAGCAGCTCATGCCCATCGGTATGCTGGTCACCTTAGACGCTATTTTTAACCGAGTCATTCAGAACTGGAAGCGCGGTAAAACCACTTGGGTGTTCGCGGATGAATTCTATCTCCTGTTCCGCTATCAGTACAGCGCCGATTTCTTCTACCGTATGTGGAAACGAATCCGAAAATACAATGGTCTTGTGACGGGGCTGACGCAGAACGTGGAAGAGCTGCTTCGTTCCGATACCGCCCGCCTCATGCTGGCAAACTCGGAGTTCCTCATCCTCTTGAATCAGTCTGCCACCGACCGGGATGAGCTGGCTGGGCTTCTTCATATTTCCGACACCCAGCTCTCCTACATCACCAATGTGGCGGCTGGCTGCGGTCTCATCCGCTGTGCCGGAAACATTGTCCCATTTGAAAACAGTTTCCCCCGAAGCACCCGTCTGTATCAGCTGATGACCACCAAGCCGGATGAAGCGATGAGAGGGGTGTAACCATAGATAAAACCAGTTCCAACCGGGGACCGCCTTTGGTTCCCTAATTTGTGCAAGAAGCGTTTGCACAAAGTTATACTTAACGCATCAGAGGTTTTGTCGTTCTGGATTTGTGCAGCAAGCTGCTGCACAAATCCGTCGATCGCCTCTGATGTGTCTCATTCAAGGAGGTATGCCATTGAAAGAAATCAAGGTCAAGCCGGAGGACAGAAAGCCGAAGCTGATGAATGAAACCGCTAGAGTTCCCAAAACCGCCATGAAGGATCTATGGCTGAAATCCAAAGAAAAATCCGTCATAGAATTAAAAGAGACGCCCTTTGCAAGTCAGCGCGGGGAGTCCTCTAATGATCCGGCAAACAATGCCGGGAATCAGATGCTGTCGGGCACCGAAACCACCGTAAAGAGGGGAGCAGAGCTGACATATCGAGGCGGAAAAAATCTGGTGCAGACCACGGCCCGAATAATCAAGGAAAAACGGGAAATATTCCGTCCTCTTTCAGAAGCAAAAAATGCCGGTGGCAGCACAGTGGAAAATGCCAAGAATACAGCTTCGAAAATGCGGACAAAGAATACGGCGGCCAAGGCGGTCAAGGGAAAACCTCAAAAGGCAGTAAAAACCGCCAGCCGTTCCATGAAAAGTGTAAAGCAGAGCACTAAGGGAATTAAGACTGCCCAGCGAACTGCGAAAACCGCCCAGCAAACAGCAAAGGCTGCGGCAAAAGCTACGCAGAAAGCAGCACAGGTCGCAAAAGCTACCGCAAAGTCGGCGACAACCGGGGCAAAAGTAGCTGTCAAAGCGACCGCCGCAGCGGTCAAGGCAACCATTGCAGCAGTAAAGGGATTGATTACTGCCATTGCTGCCGGTGGCTGGGTCGCGGTGCTGATTATCCTGTTGATCTGTTTGATCGCTATGGTTTCCGGCTCCTGCTTTGGGCTGTTTTTCAGCTCCGATCCTGCCGGAACGGGCACCAGTGTGACGCAGGCGGTATCCACCCTAAACGGTGAATACATGGCACATATGCAGGAAATCGGAGCCGCCAACCCGCACGACTGTCAGGAGATTATCTCCAATGACGGCGTGCTCTCTATCAATTGGGAGGACGTTCTTGCTGTATTTTCCGCCAAGGTGACCGGTGCTGAAGACGGTGTACAGGTTGCCTCTCTGGATGATGCCCAGCTCGATGAACTGCGGAATATCATGTGGGAAATGAATGCGATTAGTTCCAGCACCCGAACGGAGAAGCGTGAAGTCGAGATAACCGAAGTGGATGAGAACGGCAAGGAAATTACCCGTACGGAAACGGTATCCGAAACCATTTTGGAGATTACCATTACCCACAAAACGCCGGAGGAAATGGCCCGACAGTACGACTTCAATTTCCGGCAGAACGAATATCTTTCCTTAATGTCGGAGCCGGAGAATAAAAACTTATGGGCAGAGCTTCTCGGCGGCTTTGTCGGCGGCGGAGGGGAGATCATGGACCCAAATACGGATTGGGAGGGAATCGGTATTTTCCAGTGGCCGCTTCCGCAGAGCTACACGATCACGTCTTTGTTCGGCTATCGGGAGGATCCGTTCACCGGCGAGATCTCCTATCATGGTGGTACCGATATTGCGGCTCCCGGAGGCACGCCCATTCTTGCTGCCGCAGACGGAACGGTCTCGATTGCAAACGGAACCGACTCTTGGGGTGGCAGTTACGGCTATCACGTCAAGATCGGACATGCTGATTCCTTTGAGACTCTCTACGCTCACTGTTCCTCAATTTGTGTAACAGAAGGACAGCAGGTCAAACAGGGCGAGGTTATCGCCTATGTGGGCACTACAGGTAGTTCCACCGGCAATCACCTGCACTTTGAGGTGCGGCAGGATGGAGAGCGGGTGAATGCACTGGGTTTTTTCAAGTAATTAGCAGATATGATTACAGAAAAGTATGTCTTTTTATTGGTGTTTTCAATCTCGAGTTGATAGTTATTTTCATCTTTTATCTCCATGCTGACTATTTTTTAGAAATTGTATCCTTCTTAACACTCCTTGCGCCTATAATTGTATCTCGATCATTTTTTTAACGGGTGCCCTAGAAGCTATAATATGAATTTTTTCTCCTGTAAGTTCGACAGAGCCCATTTGACGGAAAATATAAGGAACATGAAATTCAAAGCTCGTATCTTGATCTAAAACAAACCCCATCTGCCCCTCTCCTTTGGGTACTGTGAGGAACCAAAGACTAGAGTTAGGAACCATCGTAAAATATCTTCCCTCGACAAAGTATTGGAACAGTTCTATTTGTCCTTCAGTATTACCTTTATTGGAAAACTCAAATTCAACATCAAGCACGAGTTCTGGACGAATATCTTCTTCCATATAATCCTCAGATTCGCCGTATTCCCTTACAAAATCAGAATACGATTTAATTGCAGCACTTTTTACTCGCAGGGAATACCCATCTGTGTTTTCGTAGCTTACATCTTGAAAAGCACCATCCAGTTCTACCCATTCGCCGACCTTATATGTTTCTACCGGTATAGTTATGACACTTGAGTTAATATACCATATGCGAACCCCCAAGATGCTGATTAGTAATAATGCTGCAACTGTAGTTAATATCTTCTTCATGTTTATGACTATTCCTTTCCACTGTAATCTAAGGCATCAAAGTGATAAAACGCGTCACTGTTCAATCCAACACATTACGGCAAAATTTGTCTTAAGGATAGAAACCTTTTAACGCTAATTCTGATTACTGTCAGTCCTACACCCTAGACGCGTAGTTATGGCAAAAGAGTCTTGGCCTATTTTGGGGCTACGGTGGAACAACATATAGAGGTAGCCCAAGCCTCTGACTTAATCTTTGTTGATTCTTGATTTTCTATTTCAGATCTAGGCATTAGGGTATTTCAACCCCTTCCCTTGAAGCGCAAGCCACATGCTCTACAACTTTTCCTTCCTCGAGAACATAGATTTCATCAGAAAGAGTCTCCAGTATAGATGCATCATGACAGGTAATAATAATCAAAGAACCCTCGGCCTTTCTTTTCTGTACAATCTCCTTTATCATCTCAATCCCACCAGCATCTAGCGCATTGGTAGGCTCATCAAGTAGCAATATTCTAGGATGTTCCATGATTGCAGCGGCAATGCCAAGGCGCTGTTTCATGCCGAGAGAGAATTTTTTGTATTTCTTTTTGCTGTTTGGATCAAGTCCAACTTGAGAGATGCACTGTCTTATTTCTTCTTCAGAAATAAGCGAATTTACATATGCGATTAACCTCAGATTTTCAAAGGCAGAATAGTTATCAAGAAATGCAGGATTCTCAATAAGAGCGCCCAATCCATCAGGAAACGGAATATCTTTCCACAGAATCTTGCCATCAATGGAAACTGTTCCTTTGGTAGGCTTAATAAGGCCACTAATTAAGCGCATTAGCATAGTTTTACCTGAACCATTTATCCCCTGAAGCCCATAAATATGTCCTGACTCCAGTCTAAGAGATACAGAGTCGACGACAACACTACCTTTAATTATCTTTGTGATACCATCTAATTCAATAAACATGTTATTCTTCCTTCCCTAAAATATCGATATGGTTAAAATACCACCAACCGCTTAAAAGGCAAAAAATAATTGAACTTCCGATTAAGACAAATCCAAGACCAGGATCTAATCCTTCTGTTACAAAGCAGAGACTTCGCACTGGCATGGCGAAGTTCGCGAATAAAAGGGGTGTCATAAAATATGAAGAAACAAATACTATTGTTGAAATCGAGAGAAAGCTCAAGAGTGGTTTTATCAGAATGGATAATAGCAGTTGTAACAGAGACAACGCAACTATGACCAAATAGACCATAATATAGGTAATGACCATTTCTCCTAGTGGGTTTTGCATTTGCATCGAGAAAACTTCAAGAATTGTCTGTAATATAGAAGCATGTATCTCCATAGAAAATTCGCCACCCAAAATAAAACAGCTGAAAGCAGTCGTCAATATACTTAAGATAAAATAGATAAGTGTTCCTACAATAACACATGAGCATTTTGAAAACCACCACATGCTCCGACTTTTTGAATGAAGAAGAGCATGAATACCGATACCGTGCAAATTATCGTTGGCATAATTTAAATTTAAATAAGTGCCATATAAAATCATTAAAATCCATTGAGCAGGAAAAATGAAAGGGCGGTAAGGATCGAAAACATAGCGGTCAGAACCGCCAAAGAAAAACAAGAAAAAGTCTCCCAATGTCGGAGTCACACCCAATGCCTCTCCCAATGCTCGTTCTTGATTTTTCCACTGCAAGACAAATATTACCGAACAGGTGAAAAAGAACAATATTGCAAGTAAATATTTCTTCCATTGGTCGAGGATGCCACATTTCATATCTACAACCAACAACCTACAAAACATCCTTAACTTCACCTCGATACAGTACAAAAATATCTAATACGACCAACAAAGCAAGCTCCGCCAAAATAATCCAAATATTGGAAGGATATGTAATTTCAGTAGCTCGTATAAAATTGATTGGGGTTACATCAACACGCAAATCCCAAACGAACAAAACAGACGTAACAAAATGAAAAAACAGAAGAAACAAGTACGGCCCAAAAATTGCCGTGGCCTTATTTTTCACAAAATAGGCAACGGAAAGAGAAACGGTTGCCCATAATCCAGCAAAAACAAAGTCGAGCACAAGATAAAGCAACACATATAAAATCGGACAGGTATAGAAAATCTCTGCCCATAAGCTACCTCCAAAAACCCCATAATACATATCTTCACTGGCTTCCGGCATGCGCATGGGGATAAAGCAAGCAACAGTGAGAAAATTCATTAACATTGGCAAAACAACGGAGACTCCTCCAGCAAGAAAAGCTGCTAAATACTTTGCTCTGAGATAATCCCGACGGTCCATTCGTGTGAAAATATTTTTGATGTATCCACTTTTCAGTTCTGAGATTAACGACCAGCCATATGGAACAACCGCAAGCATTGGGAAAAGAAAGAAGAATGTAGAAGCAGACCACGTTCCAACATCGCCCCCAATCCAAGAGTTAAAAACAGTCTCGGCATTAACATGAGGATTTTTTATAAATACTCCATTTTCATCCATAAGCAGCTTCCACATATCAATCCTAAAAAAATAGTTGCTAATCATGATATATGCACCGCAAAACGCAAAGACTCCGCTAATTATTAGCGAAATAAAAAACCAACGGTTCTTAAAGGCTTTACAACATTCTATTTGAAAAATTCGTTTACTCATTTTACTACCTCAATTTCTGAAGCATATTTATTAATGCCGTACGAAAGCATCATTTGCTCATTGTCAATGAAATCTTGTCTAGCAAAGTAACCGATTTTATACTCGGCCGACTCCCCCGGTTTAAGTTTGAAATGGAAATAAGGATTTGTTCTGTCTCCCTCCTGCATAACCGCATGGTGGCTGAAATAAACCATATTAGGATCATACTCTTGACTGATTTCCCCGTGATCAATTCCTGCACTAGTATTAAATACACCTAACCCCAAAAAATAATTTTCTGGAAGTAAGGATATGAATCCAATGTTAAAGTCCTCGCTATTTCCGCTGTCGACTATATTTGTTGCATCAATATTCTTTACACGAATTGTTAAGAGTAAAAATTCTACATCATCCCCAGTCAACACAGCGGTATCTACAATATCTTCTGTCTCAATTCCCGCCTCTTCGGGAGATGAACAAACCACCGCATCGGTTAGCGTGAATTCGCAAGAACCTTCATTCCAACTAAACGGCCTATAGAAGGAATTGAATATACCGCTAGTTTCCAAATTTTCCTCTTGGTTTAATGTGATCGGTGTTCCCATCTCAACAATCGTCGGTCGCGGCCATTCTATTACAACGAGTACTCCTACGCCAATAAGAATTAAAAATAATGCGCACAGCATCCCAACTCTTATCTTTTTTTTCATAAACATATCCTTTCTGAATAGGGATAGAGCGCCAGATAATATTTTATCTAGCGCCCAAATTGTCCTAACGATATTAGCTAATTACGGATTAATGTGAGGATAAGAACCCACGCTGTCCGGACTCCAGAGACCAGAAGCAGTTCCTCCGCCAGCGCGGAATCCGCCCAGTCTAGCATAGGTACGTTCATAACCATTACTCTCATAAATCGTATTGTAAATCAGGTATTCACCTACCCCAGGAACCACAGCAGGCCGCTGCGTATAGTCGCCCCAAGATCCGTTTACATATCCGTTTGTATAGATATTGTAGCGGCCGGGAAAGACTTTTGAATAGATATAGACACTCGTGCTGTTTTCTTTCCAGTACTGGTGAAGGTCATCCTGCCACCAACTACCATTGAAATTAAACGAGTATGCTTGATCTACGTTATTGTATGGCTGAATCTCAGCCGCCGATGCCGAAACAGCAAGCACTGATGCGAATATCGCCACAGCCAGCAAAATAATAGCGAACCTCTTTAACTTCATGATTTTTCCTCCTATAGAAAAGATTTTAGACTGTAAAGATAAACGAAAGCCAAATCTCCGTGAGTGCAAACAATACAATGACTTTGCCATAAATTCCAGCACCGCCTAAGGTTCTTCACGGAAAACTCAAGATGAAAAGTCAGTTTGACTTATATCAACAAGCCAGAGTTTGCTACTTAGCAAAGACCATCATCGCCATTAAGACACGGATGCAAGCAATATGATTCCAACAAGCATCGAAAACACTACATAGATGGTAAAATTCCTCTTGTTAACAGAATGCAGAATCCCACCTTCTTAATGTTACACCGGCTACCAATATTGCGATATGAAAGGTAATCTTCTGTGGTTCGTTCCAGAGCTCAATACGATCTCAGCTCTGTAGGTATCGCTCTCAATCTACGCTAAAAATGCAAGCGCAAATTTTCATTCGCAGCGTAGAGCCGTATATGCTTGAATCATATTTCACAGTTTCACTTTACAGCACAACGTGGTTTTGAATTTTGTCCCAACTTTCTCCCTGTTTCTTTAGTTCATGAATATTGAACTAGAGAAACAAGAACTAAAAACTCTGTATTGGCATATCCTCTCTTTCTTCGATTTACACGTTGTTTTCGTTGACTTAAATATATCATGATATTTCTCAAAAATCACAGGTTTTGTCTTAACTGTTGAATTTGATGCTTAAATTGTAGACACAAAAAAAACGGGACGCTGGCTGTTCAAAAAGAACATCCGCGTCCTAAAGGCGAAAACACAAAATATATTTACAGTTTAATACACAAATTCCTACTATTCAGACAAAACTCCTTAAAAAATGAAAAGATATGGTATAATCCACTTGGAAAGATTAAGTTTTCTTAATCCATAAGCTATATCGAGCAAAAGGCTTTGCTCTTGCGGCGACAAATCATGCGCAACTTTAAGAATTTCAGCTAACAAAACATTTTCCGGCACAGGGGATTCAGGAGCTATGAAAAAATCGCTCTTATTGACCTCTAGCGCTTTAGCTAACTGTGTCAAGTGTTTGCTATTTGGAGACAAGCCGCCTGTCTCCCAGCGAAAAACAGAAGATGTTTCAACTCCGCACTTCTCTGCAACCTTTTCTTGCGATAGTTTTCTTAATTCTCGTAATGCTCTAATTCTTTTCCCAAGAGATTTATCCATCATGCTTGTCACCTCCCAATAAATACAATTCCAGCCATGAGCAAAACGCGAAAAGCGCAGGAACAGAGCGGGTTTTCAGACATGGCTGAAACTGAAAATCACTCAATGATATAGAAAGCGGAGCTCCTAAGCGATATAATTAAGTTGACACAAAAACCAAACCGAAAGGAGCTGGCCGCTAGCTACCGACAGGAAATTATTCAGGATGTGACATTGTTCACATCCCAGAGCACCGCCGTATTCTACGACAGACTCTTCAGTACGCTGGATTATAAACTTCCCCGAGCCGTCACCGGAAGGAAAGGGTTTCCAAAAGAAGCAATGCTCTGCGCATTTCTGGTTATGAAATGTGAAGGCTTCTCTCAAATCAGCGATTTAGTGGACTATTTGGAAAATAACCGCCTCATAGCGTATTATTGCGGCTTCAACATCATGAAGCCACTGCCGTCCTATTGGACTTACGCCAGATTTTTACGGCAAGTAAATAACAGCGAGCTAAAAGAAATCATGGCCGCTCTTGTACGCAAACTATACGATGAGGGGATCGTGGATGCTTCCTTTATCGGACTGGATTCCACACCGATCTCCGCCAACACCAGATACAATAATCCGAAGTCATTTGCAAAGAACAAGTTTTCAAAGAAGAATCCTCCGAAACGTGACCGCGACTGTGCGCTGGGCGTTCATTCCGCTTCAAATCAGCATAATGAACGCAGATACGAGTTTTACTGGGGCTATAAGAGTCACGTCCTAGTGGATTGCATTTCGGGTTTGCCGTTATATGAATTGACGACACCTGCCAATACGCCGGATTCCAACGTAGCGGCAGAGATCCTGGCCAATGCGAATCAAACCATCTCTCTGCAAAACTGCTCTTTCATTGCCGATAAAGGATACGATGCGCGAAGTATTTACAATACGGTAAAAGATGTCTACGACGGAGAAGCGTTTATTCCGCTTAAAAATTACAGCACCAAAAACTCCAAAAAACTCGCATCCGGAAACCCGATCTGTGAGGCAGGCCTTGCCATGCACAAGGACGGCAAGACGACAGATAATGGTCGTACCAGACAAAAATACTGCTGTCCTTTCCGACAGTCCAAAACCGGACAATGTCCCTGCAATCACAGAAACTGGAATAACGGCAAGAAAAACAGAGGATGTACCAAATACAAAACCATTCCGAATGATTACAGACTTTCTATTGACAGAAGCTGCTTGTCGTTCAAACGAACCTATGCTCTGCGGACTGAGTGTGAACGTTATAATTCACGCTTCAAATGCACCGGACAGGAACGCCTCTGGGTTCACAACAGCGTAAGTGCTACAAACCTAAATACCATCGCGCATATTTCCGCACTGGCTATAGCCTGTGCCGCAATATTGCTGCCCGGCACTCACTCATACCGCAGCAAAAAAGCTTTGCGAAGAGCTGCCTGAAAATCTTACTTTTTCTTTTCTGGCACAGTCTTACCCCTGTGTCTTGTTTGTGTTCCCCTTTTCCGCCGACATACCGTTCAATAACTTGAGCTTTACTGTTCTTGCGTTTTCTTGGCTCTGGTTTTGCCCATCTCTTATACAATTTTACCAATTTACGCGGAAGTATGCCATGCGCTAAAACGCGATATATGTTTACATATACGCAAAACGGCTTTATAATGTACCTAAAGAATTGAAAGGACGGA
>ENA-OQRB01001949-OQRB01001949.1-human-gut-metagenome-genome-assembly--contig:-NODE-1949-length-10941-cov-5.151387_pt1 | contig 10941 bp, 8 predicted proteins | sample MGYA00243235_ERZ505100 | MGnify/ENA primary metagenome ERZ505100 (study PRJEB26097, sample SAMN02712145) | human gut metagenome | biome: Gut microbiome | host: Homo sapiens | place: Denmark: Copenhagen...
TTTATACCCCGCACCCCGAAGAAGATAAGCGGCTGGGTACCGTTGGCCATGTCCGGATGGACTTCGGGCGCAGCGGCAATGAGTTCTGGCATACCTGGTGGCCCCGCGGCCCGGAAGAGCTGAACAGCCCCGCGTTCAAGGCGGAGCTGCAGGAGGTCGTGGACACGCTGCGGGAGAGCGTGCTGAAAAACCGCTTCGCCATGGAGCGTTTCTGCTATGAACACGGCGGGAAAATCAGCGGCGGCGGACACAAAACTACGGTTACATCGTTGAAACGGAGCGTTACCGCTACTGCCTCACTGTGCGTCCTGTTGCGCTTTGCCCTGCGCTGTGGTATACTGCACATAGCTATCCCCACATCGCCTTCATAAAGGAGGACTGCCTGTGTCTACAATGTTGGAGCGCCGCTACCGGCGGCAGCACCTGAACTGTGTGCGGCACATCACCCTGGACCCCAAGGGCCGGGGCGTGGTGCGTATCCACATGATCCCACCCCGTGAGGACGCGGAGAATGCGCCCTTTCTGCTGCTGCTCAACGGCAGCAAGCTGGTGCCCCTGAACCTGAGCTGGGCCATCCTGCTCTCCTGCTTCATGGACCGGCTGGAGCCCTTCGCCGGGCTGGAGATCACCGAGAGCGACTGGAGCGCCATGGCTGCCGGCGCGGTGGCCCGGACCCATAAGGTCTACCCCTTCACGCCCAAGGAGCGTCTGGCGGAGGACCTGCAAATCATGATAGAGTCCCTGGTGGCCATCGCCCGGGGGCAGGAGCCGGAGGCGGAGGTTGCGCCGCTGACGCTGGGCGAGTACGCCCCCGAGATGACCGCGCCCCACCGTATGGACCTGATGGTCAGCGCCATGACCCGTGACGGCGCGTGGCACTGCAACCAGAAGTGTCTGCACTGCTATGCGGCGGGACAGCCCCTGTCCGACACACCGGAGCTGACCACCGCCCAGTGGAAGGAGGTCCTGGATCGGCTGCGCGCGGCCAATATCCCCCAGGTGACGTTCACCGGCGGCGAGCCCACCCTGCGCGCCGATCTGGTGGAGCTGGTGGATGCCGCCCAGTGGTTCGTCACCCGGCTGAACACCAACGGCCGCCTGCTGACGCCGGCGCTGTGCCAAAAGCTGTATGACGCCAGCCTGGACAGTGTGCAGGTGACGCTCTACAGCCATGATAAGGACATTCACAACGCCCTGGTGGGTGCCGACGGCTTTGACGACACCGTGGCGGGCATCCGTGCCGCTGTGGCGGCGGGGCTGTCCGTGTCCGTGAACACGCCCCTGTGCAGCCTGAATACCGCCTATGACGAGATGCTGCGCTTCGTCCACGGTCTGGGCGTCCGCTATGTGACCTGTTCCGGGCTGATCCCCTCCGGCGGCGCGGTGGGCGACGAGAGCCGGGCCACGGCGCTGACCGAGCGGCAGCTCACCGACGTGCTGACAAAGGCCGTGGCGGCGACGGAGGAGCTGGAAATGGAACTGGATTTCACCAGCCCTGGCTGGCTGAAGGAGGAGACGCTGCGCGCCCTGGGCCTGACCCTGGTGCCCAGCTGCGGCGCCTGCCTCAGCAATATGGCCATCGCCCCGGACGGCGGCGTGATCCCCTGCCAGAGCTGGCTCAGCAGCCAACCCTTGGGTAATATCCTCGCCGACGACTGGGACAAGATCTGGCAGAGTGAGCGCTGCGCGGCCATCCGGGCCAAGAGCGCCAAAATGGAGCAGCTGTGCCAACTGCGTGAAAGCAACCGGGAGGAGGGCACCCTATGCTGAAGAAACTGCACGTCCTGCTGCTTGTCTTACTGGCGGCGGTTTGCTTTACCGCCACCGCATGGGCAGATTACGACTACATCGAGCAGTACGGCGTTATGGTGACGCCCAACACGGAGGATGGCAGCCTGCTTATCACCGTGAAGCTGGAGTGGACGCCGCTGGAGGCGCTGCCCTACGGTCAGGAGCTGAAGATCGGCGTACCCAACGGCTCCATCCGGGATGTGGCGGCGCAGACGGACAACATCGAGCGCCTGGACTTCGACAACAGCTATATGTACGTCTACCTGACCCAGGGCTACGACGAGGGAGAGACCTTTACCTTTGCCTACTCGTGGGTGCAGGAGTATATGTATCAGCTCAGCACCAACGGCGTTATTGAGGACTATGACAATGTTCACTATGACTATGTGACCTACGACTACACCCCCGGCTGGTTCGACGAGGCCAGGATCGGCCAGATGACCCTCATCTGGAACGACCCCGCCGGGCTGACCGGCGATTTCACCGAGGGCACGGTCAGCGGCGCTGACAGCGTGACGGTGCAGGACGGCATGACCATCACCGCCTCCGATCTGGACTACGGCTACAAAATGAACATACAGGTGCGCTACACCGACTGGCCCACCCAGCTGTCGGAGGAATACAGCGCCGACAATCTCCCCTCCGACTACGACCACTGTGTGTATGTGCCATGCGAGCATTTTGAGGACGACACCGGTGACGCCATCATCGGCATGATGGTGACGATTTTCGTGGTGATATTCATCCTCGTGCTGATCTCCGCCGCCCGCCGGGGCGACGGCTACGCCGGTGGCTTCGGCACCCGGTATGTGTTCGTGAACCACCTGTGGTACCCCGCCGGGCCGGACGGCAGGCCCCGTCCCGGCAGCGTGGGCACCAAAACAAAGCCCAGACCGCCCAGAAGCGGTGGCGGCGGCTTCGGCGGCGGAAGCCGGGGCGGCGGATTTGGCGGCGGTGGATTTGGCGGAGGCAGCCACTGTGCCTGCGCCAGCAGCTGCGCCTGTGCGTGCGCCTGTGCCTGTGCCGGCGGCGGGCGCGCCGGCTGCTCGGCCAAGAACCTCTACGGCGTGGGCCTGGACGAAACACTGTCCGAAAAGCTCTGATACAAAAAACATCCCCCGACCGGGGGATGTTTTTTGCTTACGAGTATTGGAACCCTCTGCCCGGCTCCTTGAACTCCGCCACACGTTTGTTAAAGCTGGCGAAGGCCGCGTCCTCGAAGGCCAGCGTGTCCTCGGCGCCCATCTGCCGCAGCAGCCACTTGCACAGCGGAGGATTTAGAATCAGCAGCGGGCCGATCAGCGCCGTGGCGTACAGCCCGCCCCGGCAGAAGCCCTCCGGCTTCGACTCCGGCGTGCGGCCCACGCCCCGTACGGTGTCAAACCAGCCCTCCGCCTCCGCTGCATCGTAGTGGAAGCCGAACAGGCTCTTGAAGCCGACGACCTCCATACCGTCAAAGGTGCCCAGGAAGAAGCTGTTGTGCCGCTTCATCATGGTGTACCGCACCCGTCCGGGCAGAATGCCCAGCCCCTCTATGGTGTCGGCGCTGTCGCTTTCTATGGCGGCGGAAAACACGTCCGGCGCATTGCCGGTCAGCAGGATCAGCTGTCCCGCGTCCGCCCTTGCGGCGATGTCCGCGGCATAGGGCCGCAGGGCGTCCGCCGCCAGACGCAGCCCCTGCTCCGTGGTGCTGCCCATATAGACCAGCGCCACATCCTCCGTGAGGAACCGGGGTTTGCTGTGCAGGTCCGTCTCTATGATCTCCAGCGCCGGGCAGCAGCGCTTCAGATAGTAGATGTTCTGCAGATCGCCGTACAGGTTGCAGACCTCCGGAAACAGAATTTCCGCCTTCATTGCGCGCCCTCCTTTGCCAGCAGCTTTTCCTTCAGCTTTTCCCTGACCCGGAAGGCCAGGGGCGTGCCGTCCACGCCGTAGAGCAGATACACGTCGTCGCCGGGGGTCAGCGGCAGCAGCTCCAGGGCGGCGAACTCGTCCTCGGCCAGTCGTATCTTCTGCCGGGGGATGCCCGCCAGCAGCAGCCGCAGCTGGTAGTCATAGGCCCGCGGCCCGGCGCAGACCAGGCACGTCACATCGTCACTGTTCAGGAATTCAAAATCTGTGTCGTACATCCAGCTGGGGTTCTCCGACCAGTTTTTGGCCACGCCCAGGCAGTTCATCATCAGCAGCAGTTCCTTCTTCCCCGGCTTGGACCGGATATAGTCGAAGTTGCGGGAGCAGGCCAGAGCGTTCTTGTCCTTGGACATCTGCATAATGATCTTCACGCCGCCGATCTCCTCCTCGGACAGCCGGCTGGCGGGGATCTTCACCTCCGCCATGCGGCGGGCGATGGTGCCGTGGTCATAGCCCAGCTGCCGCAGGGCGGCGATGACCGTCACCATGTTGTAGATGTTGTGCAGGCTGTCGGTGATGAGGGTGTACGGGTATTCCTGCCCCGCCTCCCGTATGCACATGGTGTGGGCGGCGGTGTCCACCTTTGTGGCCAGATAGTCGCAGTCGGGGGAGTGGAAGCCGCAGCTCTCGCACACGGCCCGGCCGATGTGGTGGTAGCGGCGGTATTCATACCGCAGCTTCCCGGCGCATCGGGGGCAGATACGCATATCGTTCAGCAGGTTCTCGCATTCCGTCACGTCGGTGGGCAGCCGGTCGATGCCGAAATATACCCGTTGGTTCTCCGGCGCCACCGTGCAGGAGATCAGGTCGTCGGCGTTGAGGATCAGCCTGCTCTCCTTAGGCAGGGACCGGGTCAGGATGTCCGCGATGTAGCCCGGATGGGCGTTCCGCATGATGGAGTCCCGGAACAGGTTGGTGATGACGATGTGCTCCGGCTTCACATAGGGATAGATCCTGGGCGCGGAGCGCTCGTCGATCTCCAGGATCGCCAGGTCGTACTCCGGCCTGATCCGGCCCAGCAGGCCGCAGCCCTTCAGCAGCGCCGTGCTGACGCCGGAGATGATGTTGCTGCCCGCCCGGTTGCTGAGTACGGTCTTGCCCTCGGCGGTGAGCACGTCGTTCAGCATATTGGCCACGGTGGTCTTGCCGTTGGTGCCGGTGACGGCTATGATGTGCTCCGGCTTGCCGATATACTTCAAAAAGTCCGGACACAGCTTCACCGCCAGACTGCCGGGAAAGTCCGTGCCGTTGTGGCGGGTGATCTTCAGCGCCGGGATGGACAGCTTTGCCATCCACAGCGCAAACAGGAACCGCAGTTTACCCATTGTCATTCCTCCAGAGCGATGGCGCGGCAGGAGCAGCCATCGGCATTCTCAAATTTCAGGGGCAGCGTAACGAACGTGAAGCGTCGGCCCAGCAGCTTGTCCAGCCCCTTGAGGTTCTCGGTGTTCACAAAGTCCGCGCCCAGCAGTGTCATGTGGTTGGGAAAATCCACGCTGTCGCAGGGGTCCAGCGAGATGGTGTCCTCGCCCACGCCCTTCAGCGGCAGGCCGGCCAGATATGCCGCCGCCTCCGCCGTCAGGCAGGGAAAGCCCTCATAGTAGCCCGGCGTGCCCCACTTCTTGTCCCAGCCGGTGCAGAACAGCACGAAGTCCGCGCCGTTCAGGTCGTAGCTCTGCAGCAGGGACAGAGTAATGGCGCGCTGCCCCCGGCAGTCCACTGCCACGGCGGGCCCGGCAAACTTCGCCGCGTCGTAGCGGTCCAGCGCCGTACCGTCACGGAGCATATGGGCCGGGGCGTCCATGTGGGTGCCGGTATGGGAGAACATATGCAGCAGCGTCTCCCGGTAGCCGCACTGGTCGATGGTGCAGGCGGTGGTCAGCCGGGGCTGCTCCGTGCCGGGATACACCGGCATATCGTTCCGTATGGTGTGGGTCAGCTCATGTGCCGTCATGCGTCCGCCTCCTTGTCGTGTGTCTGCAGCCAGATCAGCAGCGCCGCCACATCCGCCGGTGACACGCCGGATACCCGCCCGGCCTGCCCCACGTTCAGGGGCCGCAGCGCGCTGAGCTTCTCCCGCGCCTCCAGCCGCAGACCCTGAATGTGGTCGTAGTCCATATCCGGCGGCAGCTTCCGGCGCTCCAGCTTCTCAAACTCCGCCACCTGCCGCTGCTGCCGCTGGATATAGCCATCATATTTTACGGTGATCTCCACCTGCTCCCGCACCTCCGCGGGCAGGTCGGGTCGATTTGCGTCGAATTCTGTCAGGTCCGCGTAGGTCAGCTGGGGCCGCCGCAGCAGATCGATCAGGCGGCAGCCGCTGTCCACGGCGGCGGTGCCCCGTTCTGTTAGCAGGGCGTTCAGCTCCGGCGTGCCGGGTATGCCCGTGCGCTCCAGCCGCCGTATCTCCTTTGCCACGGCTTCGTACTTGGCCTCCACCGCCGCCAGCCGTTCATCGCTGACCAGCCCCAGCTCGTGCCCAATAGGGCACAGCCGCGCATCGGCGTTGTCCTGCCGCAGCAGCAGCCGGTATTCCGACCGGCTGGTCATCATGCGGTACGGCTCCTCGGTGCCCTTGGTCACCAGGTCGTCGATCAGCGTGCCGATATAGCTCTCGCTCCGCTTGAGCACCAGCGGCTCCCGGCCCTGCAATTTCAGCGCCGCGTTCACGCCGGCCACAAAGCCCTGCACCGCCGCCTCCTCGTAGCCGGAGGAGCCGTTGAACTGCCCCGCGCCGTACAGGCCGGGCACCGCCTTTACCTCCAGCGTGGGCAGCAGCGCCAGCGGGTCGATGCAGTCGTACTCGATGGCGTAGGCCGGCCGCATCATCACTGCGTGCTCCAGTCCCGGCACCGTGTGCAGCATCTCCAGCTGCACCTCCTCCGGCATAGAAGACGAAAAGCCCTGTACATACAGCTCCTCGGTGTCCAGCCCCATAGGCTCGATAAACAGCTGGTGCCGGGGCTTGTCCGCAAAGCGCACCACCTTCGTCTCGATGGACGGGCAGTACCGGGGGCCGATGCCCTCGATAACGCCGGAGTAAATGGGACTGCGGTCCAGATTTTCCCGTATGATCCGGTGTGTCTCCTCGTTGGTGTAGGTCAGATAGCACACCGCCCGGTTTTCCGGCACGTTCTTTGTCTCAAAGCTGAAAGGCAGCGGATCCGGGTCGCCCTCCTGTATCTCCATTTTGCTGAAGTCCACACTGCCCCGGTGTATCCGCGGCGGCGTGCCGGTTTTGAACCGCCGCAGGGGCAGCCCCAGTGCCCGCAGGCTGTCCGTCAGGGCGTTGGCCGGGTGCAGGCCGTCCGGCCCGGAGGCCTCGATGCACTCGCCCACGATGGTCTGCCCGGTCAGGTAGGTGCCCGTGCACAGAATGACCGCCCGGGCGCCCAGCACCGCGCCGGTGCGGAGCACCACGGCGGCGGCATGGCCGTTCCCGTCGCAGCGTATCTCCGTTACCTCCGCCTGCCGCAGCGTCAGCCCCGGCTGCAATTCCAGCGTGTGCTTCATCACCTGCTGGTATTTCCGCCGGTCCGCCTGGGCCCGCAGGGACCATACGGCGGGACCCTTGCCCCGGTTCAGCATCCGATACTGGATGCAGGCCCTGTCCGCCGCCCGGGCCATCTCGCCCCCCAGTGCGTCCAGCTCCCGGACCAGGTGGCCCTTGCCGGTGCCGCCGATGGCCGGGTTGCAGGGCATATTCCCCACCGCGTCCAGGCTCACCGTCAGGCAGACGGTCTTCATGCCCATCCGGGCCGCCGCCAGGGCGGCCTCGATGCCCGCGTGCCCCGCGCCGATGACGGCCACATCATAGTCGCCGCCGTGAAACTCTCTCATCAGGTGCTCACCTCACCACATAAGACTGCTTGAACACTTTATTATACTATACAGCACACAACAGCGCAAGAGTGTTACACAGAAATAACCCATAGGTATTGTGCAATGTGCAATAAAAGTTTACAAAAGCTTTATACAGAATATCCAATTTTGCGCTTGTTATCCGGGCTGCCGCGGCATATAATAACACTGTAAAACGGAAGAAAGGAGCGTGATATCACCATGACGACAACTTGGATCTGGGGTGACCTGGATGACATGATCTTTGCCGACAGCGACTGGGAAGTGAGCCAGCGGTAAGGCATACCGATGAGGAAACCACGCGAAAGCGTGGTGATTTGCTTTTTTATGGGTGTTTTTCGACAGAAAACGCCTCCTGCACATAGATCGCAAAGCCTGATCCCCGCGCAGCAAAGATGAAAAGAGACGGCCAACGCCGTCTCTTATTTGTTATTTTCGGTTGCTCTTAATGAGATATTCGTGATACCTTAACGATATCTTAGCGTTACCTTAGCGACAATGTATGTTATAATAGCGTCATCAAAAGGAGGGGAGGGCGGCTATGACCGGTAAACAAGCCCGCCGGAGACAGCTGCTGCGGACCATTGGCCTGCGCTTTTCCGGCATGGATGTGCTGAAAGCACTGGGACTCTACCTGGTAGCCGTTATGTGCTGTCTGCTGCTTCGCAGCTTCGATATGCACAACGACACCAGCTACGTTGCCATGATCTTTCTGCTGGATGTGTTCCTTACCGCCTACTGGACGGACGGCTATCTGCTGGGCATCATCATGGCAGTGGTGGGGGTGTTCAGCGTGGACATCATCTTTACCTACCCCTTCTGGCATATCAGCTTTACGCTGACGGGCTTTCCGCTGACGTTCCTGGTGATGATGACCATCTCCATCCTGACCGCTACCGTTACCAGCCGGGCCAAGCAGACCGAGCAGGTGCGCCGGGAGGCCGACCGCGAAAAGATGTATGCCGACCTGCTGCGCGCCGTGTCTCACGACATCCGCACGCCGCTGACCGGTATCGTGGGCGCCACCAACGTTCTGCTGGAGCAGGACGGCGGACTGACGCAGGAGCAGCGCCAGCAGCTGCTGCGATCCACCAACGAGGACGCCCAGTGGCTCATCCGCATTGTAGAGAATTTGCTGTCCATCACACGCATAAGCTCTGAGGAGGCTAAGGTCAAGAAAGAGCCGGAGCCGGCGGAGGAGGTCATCGAGTCCGCCGTGGCCAAGACCCACAAGCACTACCCGGAGGTGGATATCCGTGTCCATCTGCCGGCTGAACTGATGATGGTGCCCATGGATCCCCTGCTGATGGAGCAGGTACTGGTGAACCTGATGGAGAACGCCGTCATCCACGGCGAGACTCACCATATCAACGTGACCCTGTCCAGCGAGGGAAACTGCGCGGTTTTCACCGTGGCCGACGACGGCCGCGGCATTCCCCAGCACCTGCTGCCCCGTCTGTTCGACGGCTCCGCCCGCAGCGACCGCAGCAGTGACGGCAAGCGCAGCATGGGAATTGGTCTGTCCGTGTGCCGCACCATTGTGCTGGCCCACGGCGGTGTAATACGGGGAGACAACAGACAGGAGGGCGGTGCGGTATTTACCGTGACCCTGCCCATGAAAGGAGAAGCAGATGAAGATTAAAGACAAAGTCCTGATCGTGGAGGATGAGCAGTCCATCAGCAACTTTATCTCCATGATCCTCACCGCCAACGGCTTCGACACCATCATTGTCCGCACCGGCGAGGAGGCCCTGACCATGATCGCCTCCCATTGCCCGGACATGATCGTCCTGGACCTGGGCCTGCCCGGCATGGACGGCATGGAGGTGCTGAAATCTGTCCGCAAGTGGTCCAATCTGCCAGTGGTGGTGGTTTCTGCCCGCAACCACGAGCACGACAAGGTGGAGGCCCTGGATTACGGCGCCGACGACTATCTGGTCAAGCCCTTCGGCACCTCCGAACTGCTGGCCCGCATCCGCACCGCCATCCGCCACACCCGCACCACCCTTTCCAACACCCAGATCGCCCAGTCCGGCAAGTTCGTCACCGGCGACCTGACCATCGACTACGACAAGCATCAGGTACTGATGCACGGCGAAAACGCCGGTCTCACCGTCAACGAGTACAAGATCGTGGCCCTGCTGGGCAAGTACGCCGGCAAGGTCCTGACCTACGACTTCATTATCCGGGAGCTGTGGGGGCCCAAGGCCAAGACCGACAATCAGATCCTCCGGGTAAATATGGCCAACATCCGCCGCAAGATCGAGCCTACCCCCGGCAACCCCCAGTATATTTTCACCGAGGTGGGCGTCGGCTACCGTATGCGCGAGGGAGACTGATACATACCGAGAAGAAAAGACCGCCTGTGGGCGGTCTTTTTCATATGCGGGGCGTTTCTTTTGGGGAAAATATCTGCCGACACGAACCGACGCTTTACGGAAATTTTATAATGTACGGATAAAGAAAAACCGCATTTCCGCTGTCACCGTGTTAAGAAACGTCTGCCTGTATTTACAGGGCGGTTTTTTCGCAGTAAGATACAAACACGCCCGCCGCGGCGCGGCGGGGGAAACTTGTAAGGAGAGAAAACAATGGAAGAAAGAAAAGGCTTTGGATCCAATTTCGGATTCCTGATGGCCGCGGTCGGCTCGGCGGTCGGTCTGGGCAACATCTGGGGCTTCCCCTATAAGATGGGTGCCAATGGCGGCTTCACGTTCCTGATGGTGTATATTTTCCTGGGTGTCACCACCGGTTTCATCGTGATGATCAGTGAGCTTGCCATCGGCCGTAAGACCGGCAAGGGCGCGGTCGAGGCGTACAGGATGGTCTCCAAGAAGTTCAAATGGATGGGCTGGATGGGTATCGCATCCGCGTTTTTCATTTTGTTCTTCTACTGCGCGCTGGGCGGCTACTGCATCAAGTATGTCATTCTCAATGTGGGCGACCTGCTCAAGGCCGGTTTTGGTGCAAATGTATTTGCTGAGGCTGCGGCAGCCAATGGCACTTCCGTTGGCGCCGAGGCCTGGTCGGCTCTGATCGCCAACCCCACCGAGGCTGTTATTTATGGCCTGATCTTCGTGGCGCTGACCATGCTCATAGTCCTCGGCGGCGTGGGCGGCGGTATCGAGAAGGTCTGCTCCGTGGGTATGCCCGCACTGTTTGTCGCGCTGCTGATCTGCATCATCCGCGCCTGTACCCTGCCCGGCGCGGTGAACGGCCTGAAGTATATGTTTGTTCCCGGCTGGGCTGTTGCGAACGGCGTGATCGAAGAAGCACCCAACATCTTCCAGGTATTTGCCACCGCCGGCGGCCAGATGTTCTTCTCCCTGTCTCTGGGCATGGGCGCTATGATCACCTACGGCTCTTATCTGGGCAAGA
>ENA-OQRB01001964-OQRB01001964.1-human-gut-metagenome-genome-assembly--contig:-NODE-1964-length-10852-cov-4.070112_pt1 | contig 10852 bp, 7 predicted proteins | sample MGYA00243235_ERZ505100 | MGnify/ENA primary metagenome ERZ505100 (study PRJEB26097, sample SAMN02712145) | human gut metagenome | biome: Gut microbiome | host: Homo sapiens | place: Denmark: Copenhagen...
ACAATCCTGGAATTCGTATTGATAAATCCTCTTCCCAGAGGATATCCGTCAAAATCATGAACCAGTACAATATCTCCATTTACAAAGCTTCCCATAATAGAAGCTACTTCATTATCAAAAATCCACATTCCGCCGGATTTCAAAAGACGTCCTTCTCCCTTTTTCAGGGTTACTACTGCCAGACTCATAGCACTACTCCTTTGCTTTTGCGATTTAGGTAACATTGTAGCACACAATTTCTCAATTTGCCAGTGTTTCCAGGGGTTCTGAGAAAAAGTCATAAAAATTTCACTAATCTTAAAATTTTATAAACTGCCAGCCATTCATCTTCTTTTTTTAACAGACATCTCAGTCTCATTAACAACACAAAAAAAACTCCGGACTGCCTGAACTCGCTTCCTATCGTCAGATTCTAAATCTGACTTTCAATGGCGGTACACGGTTCAGACATTCCAGAGCTTTCACTTATCTCATATTCTGACTTTTCCAGAAGGTTATTTTCTTCTTATTTCGCATTCGCTGCAGCTACATGTACGTGAATCAGATTTGCCTTAATAAGAGCCGGACGAACTGCATTGTAAATAATCACAACCAGGATTGTAGATACAATTGCATTTACAAATGTAGCACCGGCGCTTAATTTCGCAAGGATGCTCGCTACTTCCTGGGGCTGACCAAGAATGTACTGTTTATAGAAATAGCCAACGATGGGATCTGCGATCACATTAAAAGCAAGACCTGCAATAGAAGCGATCAGACTCCATTTGAATACGTATTTCTTGTCGTTCGTCTCATTGATCTTTGCAATCTTGTGGGCTACAAGGCCTGTTATAAGACCGATGCAAAGCTTCAGTACAAAGGTCTTGGGTGCTCCTGTAATATAAACCGGATCCATAAGGTCTGCGATAGTCATTCCAATAGAACCTGCAAGACCGCCGTACCAACCGCCAAGAAGCAGAGCTCCAAGCACGCAGAAGGTATTTCCGATGTGAAGAGAAGTAGCATCTCCACCCGGTACCGGAATCTTAATCTGCAAAAATGTAAAAGATACATAGCAAAGTGCTGCAAGAAGTGCAGTCTCTGCAAGTTTCATAATGGTAGAATTCTGTTTGTTCATAGGTTTCTCTCTCTTTCCCGGAAACCTGGTACATATTGAAAAAACATTCTGCAAGATGTGCCTCACAAGTTGCAGGAATGATTTCTCAAACAAGCTCCAATGTTTCCTGTTTAATCACTGCTTTTTATACTGCAGTATCTAATTAGCACTTATCATAGCGAGATACTGGTATGTCTTCAATAGACAGTTTTGATTATTTTTAAGAGGACAGTTATTTTCTGCAAAAAAAGGTACAGTCCCCAATATCCCACTGGATATCAGTTTCTGTACCTTTTCCACCAGCAGACATGTCATCTCCTGGAGCATCAACACATACTATTCAACAGTATTCTTCCGAATTCAGGTCTGTTATTCTTCGTAGGACTCTTCATCAATAGTCTCGTCATAAGACTCATCGCCTACTTCATCTGTAGCACTTTCATCTGTTGTCACATTTTCAGAGCCGTCAGCTGAATCACTGGATTCTGAACTCTCACCATAAAGTTTCTCAAAGAACTTCATAGTATCTTTATACAGGGTATCTTTATCATCAGAAGATACTGCATCGCCAAGAACATCAATATCCTCAGAAGACTCACCATCATCGATCACATCAATGCCGAAAAGTTTCTTCATCTCTTTATCCAGCATATTCAGTTCTGGTGTAATGTATTTCTCAGTTCCATCCTCCTGATAGGAAACAGCACCATTTCCAAGGATACCAAGGTATTTCTGAAGAACCTTGATGGAAAGCTTGTTGGCTGTGTCGGAATCAAGTGTTACAGTAACTGCAGCATCATCTCCCATTACTTCGTAAAGAGCATCCTCATCACCGCTGTACTCTCCTTGACAGAAGGTCTTCGCTTTTTCAAATTTCGCTTTCGCATCATCGCCAAGGAAATCTGTATTCAGCTGGGATATATCTGTGATCTCTGCGGAAGAATCACTGCCATCACCAGTATCTGTTCCGCCAACTTCACTGATGTCACCATCAGCTGACTCATCTGTACTTCCATCTGTGTTCTCGCTGGAATCATCAGAAGCCGGAAATTCTTCCCAGGATTCTTCACCGGATTCGTCTGCAGCTCCAGTCTCCTCAGCAAGTCCCGGATCCTCTGTAGAACTCTCGATAACATTGTCACCAAGAGCACTCTGGTCTACATTATCCACAATACTGTCCTCATCATCTGATGAATCACTGCTCTCCTCTGCCTTTCCTGTTACATTGTCATTTACACGCTCCAGAGTTTCCTGCATCTCAGAGTAATCATAGTCCTGCTGGGAAATCTGCTGAAGCAGGTTTACGATGGTATTAATCTCATCATCTGTAAGAGTTACATTGTTATTATTGGAGATATTTACAACAATATTGTAGATATCATCTGCATTCTGAACATTGTCTGCAATAACCTGCATTTTCGCCTGGTTGATAACAGTGGTAGCGTCATTCTTTCCTACAGAATCAGCAAGATTACCTGTAACTACCATCTCCTCAGTAGCAAGCTTCTTCTTGGTCTCATCAAGCTTCTGTCCACTGGCAGTCTCATATGCCATCTGGATACCGGTCAGTGCTCCTGTACCGGATACTTCAAACGGGCAGGCAGCAACAACCTCACAGTTGGTAACACCAGATGTGGAAAGGGAACTTGCGATCATATTGCAGGTAACCCAGTTCAAATTGGCGGTACGAACCTTGATACCACCGGATGTGGTAGGCTTCACATAAGCACAGCTCACTGTTCTTGTACCAATCTGCTCCAGCGGAACATAGGAACTTAAGTGATCCCTCTCATCCTGATTGGTAACGTAGATAATCTGTGCCTGGCTGGAATCTACTTTAAAATATTTCAGCATGGTGTTCTTCTGCTCATCTGAAAGATCTGCGCCAAGTGTAACAACCTTCATAGCATCTGCCATAGCCGGTACCGTGGGAACCAAGCTTCCCATAACCATTGATGCGCTGCAGAGCAGCGTAGCTAATAATTTACCTTTCTTCATAACTTTTCCTCCAACTTTCTGTCTGGGTTATAATCTGATCTGTAATGAAAGCCTCATACTCTGTAACAGCTTCCATGCACTGCACTTCTGTCTTTGCAGTTGTTTCATTTAGTACACTTATTATAACATACTTCTTATAGTTTTTGTAATTTTAATTGTTAATTCTCTCTTTGAACATGAAAATATGTTTTGGTAAAAAAATTATTATATCAGCAGCTTTTCCAGAGCCTGTTACCGTGCAGGCTGTAAACAGTAATCCAGAACCTCCTGCACGGTCTTAACTGGTGTAATCTCAAGCTTCTCTTTTACCTCATCGGCCACATCATCAAGATCATCCATATTCTCATATGGAATAAACACATGCTTTACGCCAGCTCTTTGGGCAGCCATCAGCTTCTCCGGCAATCCGCCAATAGGCATAACACCGCCGCGAAGGGAAACTTCTCCTGTCATTGCTATTTCTGCTGGTGCAGGCTTTCCTGTCACCAGAGAGGATAATGCAGTTACCAGCGTGATGCCTGCTGATGGGCCATCCTTGGGAACTGCTCCTGCCGGCACATGGATGTGAAGATCATTTTCCTTGAATTTATCTGCAAATTCCGGATAGAGGGACTTCACAAGAGTAATGGCAATCTGGGCGGACTCTTTCATCACATCTCCAAGCTGTCCGGTAATGATCACCTTTCCATCGCCTTTTGTAAAAGAAGTTTCGATAAAAAGGATTTCTCCACCAGCACTGGTCCAGGCAAGACCGGTTACAACTCCAGGCACTGGGTTTTCCAGAATCTTCTCATGATGAATTCCATGTCCCAAAAATTCTGCTACACGCTTCTCACTTACCGTAATGCTCTTCTGCTCACCCTTTACCAGCTTCACAGCTGCATATCTGCATAACACATCCATCTGCTTCTTCAGTCCGCGGACACCAGCCTCCGCTGTATACTCTTCAATAATGCGGCGGATTGCCTCATCTGTCACCTTCAGATTCTGGGCTTTGATTCCCATGCTCTTCATTGCTTTCGGCAAAAGATGACGTCTCGCGATCTGAAACTTCTCTACTGCAGTATATCCAGGAAACTGGATTACTTCCATACGATTGAGCAATGGCTCAGGAATGGTATCGGTGGAATTGGCTGTACACACAAAAAGCACATTGGAAAGATCATAAGGAACATTCATATAATGGTCTGTAAAGCTTCCGTTCTGCTCCGGATCCAGCACTTCCAGAAGAGCACTTGCCGGATCACCGCCGTAATCTTTGGCGAGCTTGTCCACCTCATCCAGTACCATAACCGGATTTGCAGCTCCGCTTCTCTTCATTCCTTCCATAATCCTGCCTGGCATAGCACCTATGTAGGTTCTTCTGTGTCCTCGAATTTCCGCTTCATCACGGATTCCACCAAGACTGATACGCACGTATTTACGGTGAAGCGCACGGGCAATACTCTGTCCGATACTTGTCTTACCGGTACCAGGCGCACCGACAAAAAGGAGGATGGAACCATACTGTTTCCGGTTCAGTGCCATAACAGCAATCTGCTGGATGATACGTTCTTTGACTTTCTTAAGTCCATAATGATCTTCATCAAGAATCTCTTCTGCCCGGTTTAAATCAATCGGTGTAAATTCCGGATGCTTCCAGGAAAGACTGGTGACAAAATCAAGATAGTCATAGAGAAGCCCATATTCATGGCTGTCTTTTCCTTCCTGCTTCATGCGGTTCAGCACCTTTTCAGCTTCTTTGCGTGCTTCCTCATTCATGCCGGATTCCTGGATTTTCTTCTGGAAACGGCGCACATCAGAAATATTCTCCGGATGCATTTCGTCCAGCTGCTGCTGAAGAAATTCGATCTGCTTCCGGATAGCGGACTCCCGGTAAACTTTCTCATTGGAGTTCTTCTGCGCAGTCTCAGCTTCCTCACTGACACGGAAAATCTCCATCAGCTCATAGACAGCCTCTTCCATCAGATGCATGCGTTCTTTCCTGGAATCCACCTCGATCATATGGTATTTTTCTTCCCAGGAAAGGCTCATGTAACCAGCCAGGGCACTGACGGCTTCCGGATAGCTTTTCCAATGGTAGATCATGCTGCGTACCCAGACGCCCCACTGAAAGCCTTTTGCAAAATCCATCAGTTCTTTCTTGATCTTATCAAATTTCTCCTTTTCTTCTTCCGGGGAGATATCCTGGATATCCGGAAGATCTACCGCTTCTGCCTGAACCATGCCGTCAGTATATTCTACATGAGTCACCTGCACTCTTCTTCTGGTAGTAATCTTGACGCTGCCTTCCTCGTCTATATTCTCAATGATTCCCATCACGCCCACTGGAAAAATATTTTCCATGGAAATTTCCTCTGGGGCTATTTCTTTCTTCTGTAAAACGAAGAGAATTTCTTCTCCGATATTCTGTTCTTTAATTCTGCCTTCCGGAAACATATCTTTTTTAAAGAAAAATGTAACTTCCGGTAAAAGAAGAAGTTCATAAACTGGTATTGTAATCATACATGTTTCCTCCTTGTATTGTTAGCACTCTTTTAATATGAGTGCCAGATTTATTCTATAGAAAATGGCGAACTCATATGAATTCGCCATCTGAATCTATGATAGTTCATTATAGCACTAAATTAAAATTTTGCAATAAGAATCGAACATTCTTTCTGGAACATGGTAGTTTTTTGAAACATTTATTTCGAAACGAGAGCTAATTTTGCATTCTGATCTGTTCCCCTTTTATGGGCGCATAGGTATAAAGCTTCTCACCTTCCAGGTCCGCCTTGTGCATATCCACAGCACTGATCTGGTGATTGTCGTAAGTATTATAATAATAGATTCCCTTATCTGTATTACAGCAGGAAGTATATAGCGTAATCTCATACTTGTCTTCTCCCAGCTTGCAGCAGCCCCTCTGCTGGTCTACGCTGCCAAGAATGTGGAAAAACTGGCTTACGCTTTCTTCTTCTGAATCCCCGGACAGAGAGTTCATTTTTACAAAGGCCACCCTCACAAATCTTGACTGTGAGGAGAGATCTCCCGGCAGTCCCATGCCACCCATTCCCCGGCTGTACTGATTCAGCTTCAGATTTTCTGAAAACGTGTTACTGCGGTTTTCCACAGCCAGCTGCATATAATTGTTCAGATTAAACATCTGATAGTTAAAGGGCGGATTGTTTGTGAGGACACCTACTGGATTATCATATATTTTCATTCCCTCTTCCAACGACTCCAGGGTAATACATTCCTCTTTGTCCGCAATAATCCAGTGCAGCTGCGCAACTGGCAGATCAGGAAGAAATGGGGTGTCAATCAGGTTCATATTCTTAAGAAGCTGGCGTGCTTCTTTCACTGTAGCACATTTTCCCAGAATCCATGGGATCAGTTCGAACTGAGTGATATTGTCTTTCCCCTCTACAGGCTTCTTGTAGCTGGCATTTCCAACGAAATTAAGGCCGGCGATTCCAAGACCTTTCTCATTGACCGCATCATAATACAGAGGATAGTTCTCCATAACACATGCCATTCCGATCATGGCATAATGATTTTTCAGCTGACCGTCTTCTCTTAAGTCAAATACATAATTTCTAGGCGTGATCACTACCTGGTCTCCATAGGAAATCTCATAATCCAGAGTTCTTCCAAAATAGAAATCCTTTGTTTTATAGGTTGCTGCTGTACACATATTCTGTTCCTCCATTCATCAGAGACTGTTTAAAAGTCAGTTCTGTATTACTGTTCACTGGTAACGTTCTGTAATCTGCATATTCCAAAAAGTTCCCAAGGCGTTGTATTTTCCAGTCTGTCATGTTATTATTTATAAAAATTGTGCATGAACGGTTCATCATTAGTGTTATATATTGTAGCACAAACTGTGAAAATTTAAACTCTTTTTTCCCGATTTCACACTTTTTTAAGAAAGGAACTTACCATGAATAAATCTATTGCAGTCGCAGGTACCGGATATGTAGGGCTTTCTATTTCTGTACTGCTGGCTCAGCATAATCATGTTGTTGCAGTTGACATAATTCCGGAGAAGATTGCTTTGATAAACCAGAAGAAATCTCCAATCCAAGATGAATATATCGAAAAATACCTGTCGGAAAAGGAACTGGATCTTACGGCCACCTCAGACGGAGAATCCGCCTACGCAGAGGCTGATTTTGTGGTAGTGGCCACCCCCACCAACTATGACAGCAGGAAAAATCATTTCGACACTTCCGCTGTTGAAGCTGTACTAAGCCTGGTCACAAGGGTGAATCCTGCTGCCACAATTGTGATCAAATCTACGATTCCTGTAGGCTACACAGAATCTATCCGAAAGAAGCTTCACAATAACAATATTATTTTCAGCCCGGAATTTCTCCGAGAGTCCAAGGCCCTGTACGACAATCTTTACCCAAGCAGGATCATTGTCTCCTGTGATGAACACACCAGAGAAGCAGCTCATACTTTTGCAGCACTTCTTCAGGAGGGTGCTCTTAAAGAAAATATCGACACCTTGTTCATGGGATATACGGAAGCAGAAGCTGTAAAACTTTTTGCCAACACCTATCTGGCACTTCGTGTTTCCTATTTTAATGAGCTGGATACTTACGCGGAAATGAAGGGGCTGAACACCCGCGATATTATCAATGGAGTCTGTCTGGATCCCCGGATCGGAACTCATTACAATAATCCTTCCTTTGGCTACGGCGGCTACTGCCTGCCTAAGGACACCAAACAGCTTCTTGCCAATTACAACGACGTTCCTCAGAATATGATGTCCGCAATCGTGGAAAGCAACCGTACCCGAAAGGATTTTATTGCTGATCAGGTACTGCAAAAAGCCGGCTATTACAACTACAATGAGGACAACCTTTATCAGTCAAGCCTGGAAAAAGAAGTGGTTATCGGCGTCTACCGCCTCACTATGAAGAGTAATTCCGATAATTTCCGGCAAAGCAGCATTCAGGGTGTTATGAAACGGATCAAGGCAAAAGGCGCCACTGTCATCATCTATGAGCCCAATTTGGAAAACGGTTCCACATTTTTTGGCAGCAAGGTTGTAAATAATCTGGAAGAGTTTAAAGAAAAAAGCCTGTGTATTCTGGCGAACCGTTATGACAAGGTCCTGGACGATGTGAAGAAAAAGGTTTATACAAGGGATCTGTTTTCCAGGGATTAAGAAACGAAAGCGTGTCTAAAAAAGGCTTCCGCAAGATGTACATCACAATTTGTGGGAGATTTTGCCCGGATGAGGGCGCCGCAGCGGGCTGCGTAGGTCGAATTCGAGCAAAATATACCGCAATCTGCACCATACAAAAACAGGCAGGAAACATAGCGATCAAGAGAGCAATAGCTCCGTTTAATCACTGTGTTTCCTGCCTGTTGTCTATGAAATCCGTTTTTTATTCACCATACTGGCAATTGCTCTCTTTCAATTGCCGGATGACTTTATCCTGAAATAGTGATTATAAGCATCCAGCACATCCTTACGTCCTCTCACGCGAATGGGAACCCGTTCTCCATTTCGGAGTAAAAACTCCTCTTCTACATCTGTAATGTGATCCATATTTACCAGAAAGCTTTGGTGGCAACGCAAAAAACGGGGATCCTCTATCTTTTTCTCAAGATTCCCAAGTTTTTCCGCAGTTTCAAGCACCGAACCATCCAGCATATGTAAGGTTACTGTATGGCGGTCACTTTCCAGGTATAAAATTTCATCCACGAAAGGATAACGATACTGTCTTCTGCATTTCACTGAAATCCGCCTGCGAAGCTCAGACTTCAGCAGTCTGTTTAAAATTGCTGTGGTCTGCTTCTCTTCTGCAGGTTTCAGAAGATAGCCGGATGCTTCTACCTCATAACTTTCAAGCGCAAAATCAGGTGAAGCAGTCAGAAATACAATAGGCGCTTTTACTCCCAGGTCACGCAGCTTCCGTGCCGTGTCCATTCCATTCAGATCGCCCATATAAATATCAAGAAAAATCAGATCTGGCCATATATAGCCCTCTTCAATGTCTGCAAGGAGGCTCTCTCCAGATTCATATTCCTGGATCTGCGCCTCCCTGCCATTTGTCTGAAAGTACACCATCAACTGACGCTTCAGCACAAAACGCTCAACTTCCACGTCGTCACATATGGCAATTCTGTTTACCAAAGCTCTCCCAAAGCCTCCTTGTACTTGACTAGTTTATTATAACACAACGTTCCCTCTCGGGGAGAAATCTGCATAATCGTCACGTTTCAGAGCATAATCCTCAATTACCTGCACTCCCCACTTTGTGGGATCTTTCAAGGCTTGCAAAGATCCTTCACAACCTCTCCGGCAATGATCAGTCCTGCAACAGACGGCACAAATGCTACGCTTCCCGGAATATCACGACGCTCTGTACATTTGTGCTTGGCACCTGGCGGGCAGATACAGTGGGTTCTGCAGCTGATGGACATATCCTCTATCGGTCTTGTAGGGATTTCCTCGGAATAAACCACTTTCAGCTTACGGACGCCACGTTTCTTCAGTTCGCGGCGCATAACCTTGGCAAGAGGGCAGACCTTAGTCTTATAAATGTCCGCAACTTTAAACTGGCTTGCATCCAGTTTGTTTCCGGCACCCATAGAACTGATGATCGGAACCCCTTTCTCCTTCGCCTTCATGACAAGGGAGATTTTTGCAGTAACGGTATCTACTGCATCTACAATATAATCATATTCTTCAAATGGAAAATCGTCTGCATTCTCCGGCAGAAAAAAACACTTATGTGTCTCCACCTTCACGTCCGGATTGATTTCCAGCATACGCTCTTTCATAACATCCGTCTTGTATTTTCCCACTGTTTTTCGCGTTGCTATGATCTGGCGGTTCAGATTCGTAAGGCATACCTTGTCGTCATCGATCAGGTCAAAAGCACCTACCCCGCTTCTCACCAACGCCTCACACACATATCCGCCAACACCGCCGATTCCAAATACTGCCACTCTGGCACCGGCAAGCTTCTTCATCCCCTCTTCTCCAAGAAGAAGCTGGGTTCTTGAAAACTGATTTAACATAAATTTTTCTCTCCTCAATGAAAGACAGGCAACAGACTTTCAAACAGACATTTCTCTTTCAATAAGAAAACTGCGGTCTGTTCTATCTTCACATAAAAAGCCTGGGAAGCTTATCCACCCAGACTTTTGTCCACATTACCTTTCGGAAATATTTTATAATGACTGTGTTTTTCTGTCAATTATTTTTTCGCCTACACATAAATAAATTACAGCGTTCCTGTTCACTCCGTTCGCAGTATCATTACAGCCATTTTTTCAAAACATCACTCAGCTTATTCATATCCAGCGGCTTTGCGATATGTCCGTTCATACCTGTGTTTTTTGCCAGCTGTACATCTTCTGCAAAAGCATTGGCAGTCATGGCAACAATTGGCAGTTCTCCTTTTTCACCGGGGAGGCTTCTAATTGCTGCGGTTGCCTGATAACCATTCAGAACAGGCATTTGGATATCCATAAAAATAAGGTCATACCGGTCTTTTGGAGAAACCTCCACTTTTTCAACTGCAATTTTTCCATTTTCGGCTGTCTCAACTTCTGCCCCTGTCATCTGCAGGATTTCCACTGCAATTTCTCTGTTTAACTCATTATCCTCGACCAGCAGAATCCTTTTTCCTGTGTAATCTGCTTCTGACAGATTCTCCAGATAATTCCTTGCTGTTTTTTCTTTTTTGTCAGAAACAAACTGCCGCAGTGTAGCGGTCAGCCTGGAACGGAATAACGGTTTTGCAATAA
>ENA-OQRB01001966-OQRB01001966.1-human-gut-metagenome-genome-assembly--contig:-NODE-1966-length-10851-cov-4.434420_pt1 | contig 10851 bp, 7 predicted proteins | sample MGYA00243235_ERZ505100 | MGnify/ENA primary metagenome ERZ505100 (study PRJEB26097, sample SAMN02712145) | human gut metagenome | biome: Gut microbiome | host: Homo sapiens | place: Denmark: Copenhagen...
GAATGTCATCCGGCGTTCCCGAAAAAAGTGAATATTGAGTTTGTCAACGTCCTTTCCGAAAAGCGGCTTCGCATGCGCGTCTGGGAGCGCGGCAGCGGCGTGACGCTGGCCTGCGGCACGGGCTCGTGCGCGGCGCTGGTCGCGGCGAACCTCTGCGGTCTGGCGGGGCGCGAGGCGGAAATCGAGCTGGACGGCGGCACGCTGCTCGATCGGTGGGATGAACAGACGGGGCGCGTTTTGATGACCGGCCCGGCTGCCTTTGTGTTCGACGGGGAATACGAAGCATAACGCGGAAAGCGAGGAGAACCCATGACGCTGGTGACTCAGGCGGTTATTTTCGCGGCGCAGGCGCACGACGGCGCGGCGCGCAAGGGGAGCGAAATCCCCTACATCGTTCACCCGATGGAGGTGGTCGCGATTGCCTCCACGATGACGGACGACCCGCAGGTGCTGGCCGCGGCCGCGCTGCACGACGTGATGGAGGACTGCGGCGTGACGTTTGAAACGCTCAGCGAGCGCTTCGGCGTGCGCGTGGCGAGGCTGGTCTGCGAGGAGAGCCAGCGCGTCTGCGGCGATCCCTGCCTGACGTGGAACGCGCGCAAGCTGGGCGCGGTCAAGCGGATCTGCGGCGGCTGCCGCGCGGCGAAGATCATCGCGCTTTCCGACAAATTGAGCAACATGCGCGCCATCAGCCGGGATTTTGCCCGAAGCGGCGAGGCCGTGTTCCAGCGGTTTCATCAGCGCGACAAGCGCCGCCATGCGTGGTATTACCGCAGCTGCGCGGTGGGGCTCAGGGACGAGCTGGGCGAAACCGACGCATGGCGCGAGCTGTCCGCGCTGGTGGAGCGGGTGTTCAGCGGCGTGGAAAGCCTTGCGCCGGACGAGGCGGCGCTGCCGCGCGGCGACGAACGTGCGGTATGAGCGAATTTCCGAACAAAAACCGCGAAACCGCTTGACAAAATTCGCCGCTTCCTGTATCATAAACGACTGGTTCAGAGACGGTCTGCACAGGGGAAACGCGGTGCGGGCGCGTTTATCATGGCGGCTTCTGCCGCTTTTGCTTTGAAAGGGGTTGAACCTTCCATGGTCCGTGCGATTGTTGGCGCGAATTGGGGCGACGAGGGAAAGGGCAAGATCACCGATATGCTGGCCTCCGAGTCCGACATTGTGGTTCGTTTTCAGGGCGGTGCGAACGCCGGTCATACCATCATCAATGATTATGGCCGCTTTGCCCTCCATCTTCTGCCCAGCGGCGTGTGCACGCCCGGTGTGGTCAACGTGCTTGGCCCGGGCGTTGCGCTGGATATCGAGTTTTTCCTCAAGGAGCTGGCCGCCATCGAGCAGCAGGGGCTCCCGGCGCCGAAGATCCTGATCTCCGAGCGCGCGCAGGTGCTCATGCCGTATCACGTCGCGCTGGATTGCTATGAGGAGGAGCGCCTGGGCAAGAACTCCTTCGGTTCAACCAAATCGGGCATTGCGCCGTTCTACGGCGACAAATTCCAGAAGATCGGCCTGCAGCTCTGCCAGCTGTATTATCCGGACGTGCTGCGCGAGAAGCTCGCCCACGCGCTGGATATCAAGAACGCGATGATCGTCAACCTCTATCACCGGGAGCCGGTCGATCTGGAGGCGCTGATCGTCAAGCTGACCGAACTCGCCGAGCGCATCCGCCCGTATGTGGCGGATACCGACGCTTACATGATGCAGGCGGTTCGCGAGGGCAAGAAGATCCTGCTGGAGGGTCAGCTCGGCACGCTCCGCGACCCGGATCACGGCATTTACCCGATGGTCACGTCCTCCTCGCCGCTGGCCGGCTACGGCCCGGTGGGCGCGGGCGTTCCGGTCTGGAGCATCAAAGAGGTCATCGCGGTCACGAAGGCGTATTCCTCCTGCGTGGGCGAGGGGCCGTTCACCTGCGAGTGGTTCGGCGCCGACGCGGAGAAACTGCGGGAGGCCGGCGCGGAGTATGGCGCCAAGACGGGCCGCCCCCGCCGGGTAGGCCCCATTGACCTGGTGGCCACACGCTATGGCGTGGAGGTACAGGGCGCGACGAATATCGCGCTGACCAAGCTGGATATCCTCAGCTACATGGACGAGATTCCCGTCTGCGCCGCCTATGAGCTCGACGGCGAGATCACCCACGAATTCCCCTTCCCTGCCGTGCTGGAGAGGGCCAAGCCTGTCATGGAATACCTCCCGGGCTGGGGCTGCGATATCTCCGGCGTGCGTACATGGGCGGATATGCCCCAGGCGGCGCGGGACTATGTGGAGTATGTGGAGCAGGCCATCGGCTGCCATATCGGGTATGTCTCCGTGGGTGCCGAGCGAGAGAGCCTGATCATCCGATAAACAAGGAGGATCGTTATGTCTCACGATATGTACAGCTCCCCGCTGGCATCCCGCTATGCCTCGGACTATATGCTGCACCTGTTTTCCGACGACAGCCGCTATCAGACCTGGCGGCGGCTGTGGACGGCGCTGGCCCGCGCCCAGTGCCAGCTAGGTCTGCCCATCACCGAAGCGCAGGTCGCCGAGCTGGAGGCGCATATCACCGACATCGACTATGATGTAGCCGCCCAACGGGAGCGAGAGGTACGGCACGATGTGATGGCACACATATACGCCTACGGCAAAGCGGCGCCGTCGGCGGCGGGGATCCTCCATCTGGGGGCCACCAGCTGCTATGTGACCGACAACGCCGACCTGATCCTATACCGGGATGGCCTTGTCTATCTGCGCGCACAGCTGCTGACCGTATTGAACAACCTGGCGGCCTTCGCGAAAAAATATGCCGACACGCCCGCCCTTGGCTATACACACTACCAGCCGGCACAGCCCGTGACCGTGGGCAAACGCGCTGTCCTGTGGATGCAGGACTTTCTCGCTGACGTGGAGGAGCTGGACCATGTACTGTCCGCACTGCGGTTCTTGGGCTGCCGCGGTACCACAGGCACAGAGGCCAGCTTCATGGACCTGTTTGACGGCGATGAGGCAAAGATCGACGAGATGAACCGCCGCATCGCGGCGGAGTTCGGCTTTTCCGCCTGCTTCCCGGTATGCGGACAGACCTATCCCCGGAAGACGGACAGCCGCATCCTCGGCTGTCTCAGCGGCATCGCCCAGAGCGCCTATCGCATGGCTAACGATATCCGCCTTCTGCAGCATGACCGGCAGCTGGAGGAACCCTTCGAGGCGGATCAGATCGGCTCGTCCGCCATGGCCTATAAGCGCAATCCCATGCGGTGTGAACGCATCTGCTCTCTCAGCCGCTATATGATAGCCGACGCTATGAACGCGCCTATGACCGCTTCCGTCCAGTGGCTGGAGCGAACGCTGGACGACTCTGCCAACCGGCGCATCGCCATGCCGGAGGGCTTTTTGTGCATCGACGCAGTACTGCGGCTGTGCCAGAACGTGACGGCGGGTCTGCACGTCAACGAGGCGATCGTAAATCGCACCCTGCGGGAATATCTGCCGTTCCTGGCCACGGAGGACCTGATGATGGAGGCGGTGAAACGGGGCGGCGACCGGCAGCAGCTGCACGAGGTCATTCGGAGACACTCTATGGCAGCAACAAAGCGCATGAAGGAAGGTCTGCCCTGCGACCTGCTGGACCGGCTGGCAGGCGATCCGGTCTTCGGACTGAGCCGGTCGGAGCTGGAGCAGCTGATGAAGCCGCGGCTGTATATCGGGCGGTGCCCGCAGCAGGTACGGAAATTTCTGGATGCCTGCACGCCGCTGCTTCGGCAGGCGCAGGCCGCTGACGGAGACATCCGGATATGAGCACAGAGAACACCGGGGCGCGCTGAAAATTCATCGCGCGTGAAAAGGCCGAGAGCCGCTTATTCCCAGACCGGAATAAGCGGCTCTTTTGCAGTTATCCATTTGGGCATTTGGAAGGCGGAAATACGGTACGGCTCATCCCTTGACGCTTCCCAGCGACACGCCCTCCACGATGTAACGGGAAAGGAGGAAATACATGATGAACATCGGCAGAATAGTGATGGACAGCGCCAAGAATATCACGCCGTAATCGGCGCGGAAAGACTCCCCCATGAGCATCTGCACGAACATGGTCAGTGTCTTTTTCCCGGTGGAGTTGATGATCAGGCTGGGCAGGAACAGGCTGTTCCAGTTGGCTACGAACTGGAAGATGGCCTGTACCGCCAGTGCCGGCTTCATAATAGGCAAGACGATGGCATTGAAGGTGTGGAACTCTCCGGAGCCGTCGATACGGGCGGCCTCCACCACCTCCAGAGGCAGTGCGCCCAGCAGATACTGCCGCAGGAAGAACACCACCACCGGCGTGGTGATGGCCGGGATGATCAGCGGCCAGTAGGTGTCGATCAGCTTCAGCTGTATCATAAACTTATAATAGCCGATGGCGAACACCTGCGTGGGCACCATCATCACCGCCAGGATAAAGCCCCAGGCGGCTTTTTTCAGCTTGAAATCGTAGGCATGGATGCCGTAGGCCGTCAGCGCGGAGAAATAGACCGACAGCGCGGTGGCCGGTACAGTCACCAGCAGAGAATTGACCATGCTGCCCAGGGCGGTAACACCCAGGCCGCGCTGCTTCAGGTCGAAGTTATGCAGGTTTTCCAGCAGATTGCTGCCGAACCAGAAGCTGATGCCGGACTTGACCTCGTTGGAGGTCCGCGTTCCGTTGACGAACATCAGGTAGAAGGGCAGCAGGCTGAGGACGCACAAAAACACCATCACAATGGTGCGGATGATCTTGGCGCGCCGAATGGCGGCGGGGTCGTGGTGCTTCACTGTGCATCACCTCCTGCCTGAAAATGCTTTTTGCGGGGCTGCCGTTCCTTCATAAAGAAGAACAGCAGCATGGAGACCGCCACCGTCACCAGAAACAGCAGGATGGACACCGCCGCCGCGCGGCCGGTATCTGTACTATGCAGGCGCATGATGTACATGGTAACGGTGGTGCTGGTATCGTCTGGATAACCGATGGTGCCGCCGTTGGTATTGAACAGGGCGGGAATGTCGTACAGCTGCAATCCGCCGATGGCAGAGGTGACCAGCGTATACAGCAGCACCGGCTTCAGCAGCGGCAGGGTGATGCGGATAAATTTCTGCCAGGAAGTGGCGCCGTCAATATCGGCGGCCTCGTACAGGGACCTGTTGATACCCATCATACCGGAGATCAGGATCAGGGACGTGTTGCCGTACCACATCCAGAACAGGATAAAGGAGATGGTCAGGCTGGTGGCCCACTTGTCGGACATGATGTTGGCCGTCTGCGCCACCCACCCCAGCTTCCGCAGCGTGGTCATCACCGGGCCGTACTGACACAGCAGCGCGTAGAACACCATGGATACGGAGGCTGCCGTGATGATATTGGGCATATAGGTCAGCACCTTGAATACACCCTTGCCCTTCAGCTGCACGCGGTTGTCGGTCAGCCACGCGGCCACCAGCAGGCTCATCAGGATCTGGGGCACAAAGTTGCAGATCCATATCCGGACCGTGTTTCCCAGATACAGGAGGAAATTGGCCTTCTCCCCCTCTACCAGGCCCAGCACCTTGCCATAGTTCCCCAGCCCCGCGAAAGCAGATGTCTCTACCAGATTACGGGTGGTGTATTCAAACAGGCTGTAATAAAACGTGCTCAGCAGCGGCCACAGGGAGAACACCAGATACACCAGAAAGAACGGCAGAATGAACCGATAGCCGTACTTGCTGTAGCTGATGCCCTTATGCTTCGGTTTTGGTGCACGCATAGTGAGCCTCCTTTCGGGAAATGACCGCAGGCCTCCCTCCCCCCACCGGGGAAGGGAGGCCTGTCGGGAAACGCCTTACTTAACGTTCAGGTAGGAATACTTGTCGTGGATGGAGGCCGCGAAGTCAGTGAGCGCAGCATCCAGATCGCCGTTGGCGATATACGCATCCACAGCGGCGGGCAGCAGCTGCTCGCAGATGACCTGATCCTCACCCACAGCCAGCACATTGATGCCGTCGCACTTGTCAGCGAAGAAGCCGATGATGTCCTGACCGCCGGCGGTCTTATAGGTGCTGGTGGTACCGGAGCCGTTCTCCTTGATGTAATCGATGGCGGCCTTGTTGTTCACATAGTCGCCGTTGGCGGTGTTGATGGCCACCATGGACTCGGTGTTGCAGGTGGTGTAGTAGATGATCTGGCGGGCCAGCTCCTTGTCAGAGCAGTTGGCGGTAGCCGCCAGGCCGGTGCCGCCCCAGTAGAAGGCCTGGGGACCCTGGATCAGTACGGAGTTGTCGGACCAGGTGTCGGTCAGGCACCAGTAGGTGTACCAGGGGCAGCCGGTAAAGGCGATGCAGGCTTCCGTCTCCTCACCGTCGCCGTCCTTCAGCGCGGCCCAGTCGGTGCTCCACATCTTGGTGTCGAAGGTCAGGCCGTCCAGCTTCTTGCTCAGCTCAAAGTAGGTCTTGACGGCGTCATCGATAACGATGTTGTCATCGGCGTCATACCACGCGGAGGTGCGGGCGCCGTTGCAGAATACATACTTCAGATCGTCCGCGCCGCTGAGCAGCTTCACCTTGCCGCCACTCTGCTCATTGACGGATTTGGAGACCTCGATGACCTTATCCCAGGTGTTCAGCTTTTCCTGCAGCTCGGCAGGATCGGTGGTGCCCATGTACTTCTCGGCCAAATCGGTGCGGATCTGCCAGCAGCCGGGCGTGGCCTGCCAGAACAGGGCGTAGGCGTCGCCGTTGGCGTCGCTGCCCAGTTTCAGGTTGTAGTCGTACATATTGGACATATCCTCGGCGGTAATGCCCAGATCAGCGGCCTTCATCAGCTGGCCGGACTGGACGTACTTCTGCACATAGCCCACCTCGAGCAGCATGATGTCGGGATACTGCTCGTTGCTGGGATCGGCCAGGATCGCATCGATCTTGTCCTGATAAATGTTGGAGTCGCCCACATTGACGATCTGGATGCGGGAGACCTGCTCCTCGCTCAGGTACTTGGGCAGCACCTCGTCCAGGATCTTCTGATAGTCGGTGTTCCATGTCCAGATATAGAACGGGTCGGTGCTGGTGCCCTCGGCGTCCTTGTCGGCGTCGGGCTGCTCGGTCTGGCCGCAGGCCACAAGGCTCAGCGCCATGACCAGCGCCAGCAGCATAGTCAAAAACTTCTTCATAGCATTTCCTCCTTAAAAGTGTGTGATATACATACTGTGCCTTCTGCACAGGTATCACCTTATTCGGTGCGGGGTGAGGCTACCGTCCCGCCGGGCAGCAGCGCGCCGGTAACGACGGTGCGGTCCATGACGGTGGTGCGGGGCTTCTCGATCAGCTCGATGAGCCGCGCGGCGGCGGTCCGGCCCAGGGCCGCCGTATCCTGTCGGTACGTGGTCAGCCGCGGGCTCATGGTCTGGGAAAGATAGATACCGTCGTAGCCAGCCACAGAGATGTCGTCGGGGACCCGCAGTCCTGCGGCGGCGATGGTGTTCAGGCCGCCGATGGCGGAAAAATCATCGGGAAACAGAATGCAGGTTGGCGGCTGCGGCAGCGCCAGCAGCGCGGCCGTCTCGCGGGCGCAGCACTCCGGATCGTGGTAGCGCCCTGCGCGTACATAATCCGGCTCCGCCTCCAGCCCCAGCGCCTCCAGCGCCCGGTAATATGAGGTCAGGCGGTTTTGGGTAACGGCAGTGTCCTCGCCGTGGATGAAGGCGATGTGCCGGTGACCGGCCTCGTACACGTGGCGCACCAGCGCCTCCGTGCCGCAGAGGTTATCGGAGGTCACGGCCAGACGGTTGTTGAACACGTGGTCGATGGTCACCAGCGGCAGCCCGCTGTCCACCAGCTCCTGCACCTGCGGGTGGTTAAAATCCACACAGGCGATGACCACGCCGTCCAGACCGCGGTACCGGCAGTGCTGCAAATACGTGGTGGGCTTTCCACCCACGTTGTGGTTGAGGAAGGTGATGTCGTAGCCGTGGGCCTCCGCCTCAGCCTTGAAGCTTTCCAGCACAGCGGAGAAGTACTCATGTGCCAGACCGCTGTGCCTCTCGTCCACAAACAGTACGCCTAAATTATAGGTGCGGTTGGTCTTCAGCGCACGGGCGGCGGAGTTTGTCATATAGCCCATCTTCTCCGCGGCGATACAGATCCGTCGGCGAGTATCCTCTCCGATATCCTGCTGACCGTTCAGTGCCTTGCTGACCGTGGCCACGGATACGCCGCAACGCTGTGCGATGTCCTTCATGGATACCACAGGTGTCCTCCTTCCGTTTGCATAACTTAATCGTTTTCGCTTCTTACAATACCCCATTCGGGCAGAAAAAGCAATATATGTTTGTTTAGAATGCTCAACTTTGTATATTCGCACGACTACAACTACGAAAATTTGTATAATTTCCCAGCGAAAATAAACGTAACAACGTTGCCGCCTATATAATTTTCATTTTTTATGAAATTGGCTGAAAAATAGCTTGCTTTTTACGCAAAAATGCGCTACTCTCTCTATTGAACGCATATCCATATATGCCTTAATCGTTTTCGTAATATCGGCTCCGGCACCACGCCGCGAGCGAAAGGAGACGTTTTTATGCGCTTTGGCCACTTCGACGACGCAAAACGCGAATATGTGATCGAGACACCCCGCACACCGCTGCCGTGGATCAATTACCTGGGCAGCGAGGACTTTTTTGCGCTGGTGTCCAACACAGCCGGCGGTTACGCCTTCTACCGGGATGCCCGTCTCCGCCGTCTGACCCGCTACCGCTATAACAACTGCCCGCTGGACAGCGACGGCTTTCATGTATACGTCAAGGACGGCGACACCGTCTGGAACCCCGGCTGGCAGCCCACGCAGACGGAGCTGGACGAGTATGAGTGCCGCCACGGACTGGGCTATACGATCCTCCGCGGCTCCAAAAACGGCATAGCCGTCCGTCAGGAAATGCTGGTGCCCAAGGGCGACAACTGCCTGCTGACCCGGCTGACCGTCACCAACGAGAGTGATGCGCCCCGCACAGTGTCGCTGTTTCCCTATGCGGAGTTCTGCCTGTGGGACGCCATGGACGACAGCTCCAATTTTCAGCGCAATTTCTCCATTGGCGAGGTGGAGCTGGAGCCCAACGCCATCTATCACAAGACCGAGTACCGCGAGCGCCGGGATCACTACGCCGTGCTGTGGGCAGACCGCCCTTACGAGGGCTTTGACACCAGCCGCGACGCCTTTATAGGCGTGTATGGCGCGCCGTCCATGCCCCAGGCGGTGAAAAACGGTGCCTGCACCGGCAGCGTGGCTCACGGCTGGGCGCCGGTAGGCGCCATGCAGTTCACGCTGTCGCTGGCCCCCGGCGCATCCCAAACCCTGCTGCTGGGCCTGGGCTACATTGAAAATCCGGAGGACGCCAAATGGAGCGCTCCCGGCGTCATCAACAAGGAAAAGGCCCACGCCATGATGGAGCGCTACAGCTCCGACGCAGCCTTTGACCGGGCGCTTGCCGCCCTGTGGGACCATTGGAGCCGGCTGCTGGACGGCTATCAGGTGTCCTCCGGTGACGAGAAGCTGGACCGCATGGTAAACATCTGGAACCAGTACCAGTGCATGGTCACCTTCAACATGAGCCGTTCCGCCAGCTACTTCGAAAGCGGTATGGGCCGGGGCATGGGCTTCCGTGACTCCTGTCAGGACCTGCTGGGCTTCGTCCACATGATCCCCCAGTGGGCAAGGGAACGCATCCTGGACATTGCCGCCACCCAGTTCCCCGACGGCAGCGCCTATCACCAGTACCAGCCCCTGACCAAGAAGGGCAACCTGGCTGTGGGCAGCGGCTTTAACGACGACCCGCTGTGGCTCATTGCCGGAACGGACGCCTACCTCCGCGAGACGGGCGACTGGACCATTCTGGACGAGCCGGTGCCCTTCGACACGAAAGCCGGCACGGAGCAGCCGCTGCTGGAGCACCTGCGGCGCAGCTTCCGCTATACCGTCGACCACCTGGGGCCCCACGGTCTGCCGCTGATCGGCCGCGCCGACTGGAACGACTGTCTGAACCTCAACTGCTTCTCCGCCCATCCCGGCGAGAGCTTTCAGACCACCGGACCCAGTGAGGGGCCGGTGGCGGAAAGCGTGTTTATCGCCGGTATGTTCGTGAAATACGGCCGCGTCTGGGCGGATATCTGCCGTCATCTGGGTCTGGATGCCGAGGCAGACGATGCCGAGAGCGCCATTACCGCCATGGAGCAGACGGTCCTGGATGCCGGCTGGGACGGTGAGTGGTTCCGCCGCGCCTACGATGCCTTCGGTGCGCCCGTCGGGAGCCAGGTATGTGAAGAGGGCCGGATATTCATCGAGCCGCAGGGTATGTGCGTCATGGCGGGCATCGGCGCCGCCACCGGCCAGGCCGCGCAGGCGCTGGCGAGCGTGCAGCGGTATCTGGACACCCAATACGGCATCGTCCTGCTGCACCCGGCCTACACCCGGTATCATCTGGAGCTGGGCGAGATCACCAGCTATCCCCCCGGTTATAAGGAGAACGCCGGTATCTTCTGCCACAACAACCCGTGGATCACCTGCGCCGAGACGGTGCTGGGGCACGGCACACGCGCCTTCGAGGTCTACCGCAAGACCTGCCCCGCCTATATTGAGGACATCAGTGAGATCCATCGCACTGAGCCGTATGTATACAGCCAGATGGTGGCCGGCAAGGACGCGCCCACCTTCGGCGAGGGCAAGAACAGCTGGCTCACCGGCACAGCAGCCTGGACGTTCGTCAGCATCTCGCAGGCCATTCTCGGCATACAGCCCACGCTGGAGGGCCTTGCCATCGATCCCTGTATCCCCGCGGGATGGGCAGGCTATACCATCAAGCGCCGCTACCGCGGTGCAGTCTACCGCAT
>ENA-OQRB01001968-OQRB01001968.1-human-gut-metagenome-genome-assembly--contig:-NODE-1968-length-10850-cov-3.527466_pt1 | contig 10850 bp, 9 predicted proteins | sample MGYA00243235_ERZ505100 | MGnify/ENA primary metagenome ERZ505100 (study PRJEB26097, sample SAMN02712145) | human gut metagenome | biome: Gut microbiome | host: Homo sapiens | place: Denmark: Copenhagen...
CCTGATCCATCTCGCCTTCTTTGTACTGATGCTTCACGCCGAGCTGATAGCCGTAAGCCTTTCCGATCGAGCCGTCCTCATCTGCCCATGCGTCCCAGATGTGAGAATTCAGGTCATGCACATTGTTGGACTTTTTCTGCCAGATCCACAGAAGTTCATCAAACGCACTTTTCAATGCCGTTCTTCGAAGCGTCAGTGCCGGAAATTCTTTTCGCAGATCGTAACGGTTGACCACGCCGAATTTCTTGATCGTGTACGCCGACTCATTCGTGTCCTCCCAGACCGGACGCACCTTTTCTCCTTCTGTGCTCACTCCGTTATCCAGAATATCTCTGCACATTCCCTTAAATACTTTATCTGCATAGCTCATGCCATTTCCTCCTGTCTTTTTTACCCCGTTTTCAGTTTCCAAGTTTGATCAGACTGTTGTCCTCTGCAAATCCGGCCGCATTATACAGAAACAGAACATCCGTATAATCGCCCTTTTCCATATATTCTTTGAGACTTTCGCTGTAATAGCGAAGATCCACAAAATCGACTTCTTTAAAATCATGCAGCGTAAACGGAATAAAACAGTGTGCGTAAGAATCCTGCACGACCAGAAGCTTCCGTTTGCTCTTGCTGTCTGTCTTTACTTCCACCAGACTCTGATTTCCGCCAAAATAAACGCTGTATTTGTCTCTTATTTTCAGATAATCATACTGATAAATATCATCTGCCGTCTCGTTTTTCGCCACATAATTTACCTGATATTTTTCCTTTTTCTTCGCTCATAGTCACTTTTTCCTTACTTTCTTCCATATATTCTGAAATACTTTATACAGCAGGGCTTCTGTTCTTTTCCAGTTATCCGTTCTGCGGTAAACCGCCCACAGAAGCAGATTGACCAAAAGCAGACAGATACAGAAACGGTAAACCAGAAGGAAGAGTGGCGATCCGCTTGTGATCCGGCAGCAACATTCTGCAATCGTCCACACTCCTGCCATGACAAGCATATAGTATGCATATGTTTTGAAAAACTCAGATACTGGTCTTTTCAGACGATATTTATAAATGATATAAGGTTCTACCCACACAGAGGTCAGAACCGTGCTGCAGAACGTTCCGATAAAAATTCCCACAATTCCGAAATGAAGTACAAGCAGAATGGAAATGCTGAGGTTCAGCAATGCCTCTGCGATCGCCTTATAACGGTCATACCAGAAAAGTCCCATCGACTCTTTAAAGATTAAAACTGCTCTTCTTGTCCCGTTGATAAAGAAATTGATGCACAGAACCAGCACGATTTCTCTTGGAAACAGATACTTTTTGCCAAACGCAAATTCCACAAACGGATTCAACATTTCAAAAAGGCAGATACCGGCAAATCCAAACAGCCAGTACCCGATAAAAAACAGCTGTTCAAAAACGCTTTTAACCCGGTCTTTATCCTCCAGTACTCCAAGATTTCCGACACTTGCAGAAACCCCCAGAAGAGCCTGATCAAGAACCTGACGGATTGAACCGATGATCAGGAAATAATTGGAGTAAATTCCGGCACTGACCACTCCGACAAAACTGGAGATCAGCAGATTGTCCGTATTATTGACTACAACATTTCCAAGTTTATGCATCAGCATCGCTTTTACATTTTTTAAAATATCCCGCCGCTCTTCCTGCGGCAGTTTTTCATGACAGGTCTCCTTCAGATATGGAAACAATGCATCTGCTTTTCTGGACATGCACACATTTCCGATAATCGTACACACTACGGCAACGCTCAGAAACAGGACAAAATTTTTTGTCGTGATCAGAATAATGATCTGACAGACATCCTGAAGCACCAGGAACCCATTGTGATACAGTACAGTAATATAATTCATCTGATGAGCATCGATCAAGGTTTTTTTATAGATCAACAGATACGATACCACCGAATTTAACAGATACAGACAATAGATCAGTACCAGATGATCCACGTCCGGGCGGTCTTTCATCAGAATATCCAGAAATGGGATCAGGCACAGACCTGCCCCCATGACAAAAAGTGCCGTCATGCGATAAAAGGTGCGGAACATCCGCATCAGAATCTGCTGTTTTTTAATATCCCCTTTTGCGATCGGGGCATACAATGCATAAGTGATTGCCGTTCCAACGCCAAGCTCGGATAACGACAAAATATTCAAAATATCGGTGAACAGGCCGTTAATTCCGACGTAACCTTCGCTGAGCATTCTCGTAAAAACAACTCTTGTAAAGAATCCCATCAGAATTGCCGAAACCTGTGCCACAAACGCTACACTTGTATTCATAACGGAATATTCTGTTCTGGATTTCTTTTTCACCTTCCATGATCCTTTCTTCTTAAGTATCGTCTTTCATTTTCCTGAATTTCAGTTTTCAGAAATATGCAGGCTTCCGAGAAAGAAATTCGAGCCTTTTTCGAAAATAAATAGCAACTGTTCAGTTCCTTCGCAAAAGCACCTTGCGGAATAGCACCTGCTGAATAGTTGTAATAAATAATAAAAGAGGATTGGAAAAAATCCGTATTAGAGCGTGTTTGAAAAAGCATTCCCGCAATCTGTACGCCCCACTTTGCGGTATATTTTGCCCGAATTCGGTTGCCGTAGCCTGCTACGACGCCCTCATCCGGACAAAATCTCCCACAAATTGTGACGTACATCTTGCAGAAAGCTTTTTTGAACATGCTCTGGCACATCGTTGCATATAAAAAATCAAAAACAGTCAAAATAATTCATATTTGTGCAATTGTAATAAATCATAAGTGAAAATCTTGTGAAAAAGATTGATTGACTTTGACTGTATATGAAAGTATAATAAGCACAACAAATCAAAAACAAGCAAAAATAAGCAGGAGGTAGAAATGATTTACACTGTGACTTTTAATCCGTCACTGGATTACATCGTGTCGGTAGAGAACTTCCAGCTTGGTCTTACCAATCGAACCAGTTCGGAGATGCTTTTGCCGGGAGGCAAGGGAATTAATGTTTCTACAGTTCTTATGAATCTGGGAATTGAGAGTACAGCCCTTGGATTTACAGCCGGATTTACCGGAGATGAGATTATCAGACGTCTTGAGGAGATGGGTGTGAGGAATGGTTTCATCCAGGTAGGGGAAGGCTTTTCCAGAATCAATCTGAAGCTGAAGAGTATAGACGGTACAGAAATCAATGGACAGGGACCGAAGATCGGAACTGATAAGGTGGATCTGCTGATGAAGCAGTTAGGAGAGCTTGGACAAGGCGATGTACTTTTCCTTTCCGGAAGCATTCCATCATCCATGCCGGATGATGCCTACCAGAAGATCATGGCTATGCTGGACGGCAGAGGCGTAAGAATCGCAGTGGACGCGACGAGAGATCTTCTGATGAAGGTTCTCCCCTATCATCCATTTCTTATTAAGCCAAATAACCATGAACTTGGTGAGATCTTCGGCGTAGAACTGAAAGACCGCCAGTCCGTGATCCCATATGGTAAGAAACTCCAGGAGATGGGAGCTGTGAATGTACTGATTTCCATGGCAGGAGAGGGCGCGGTCCTTATTGCTGAGAATGGAGACGTTTATGAGGAGCCTGCACCGAAAGGCAAGCTGATCAATGGTGTTGGAGCCGGAGACTCCATGGTTGCCGGATTTATGGCAGGATATATGGAGAAGCAGGATTATGAATATGCGTTCCACATGGGAATCGCAGCTGGAAGTGCCAGTGCGTTTTCTGAGAATCTTGCTACCAGAGAAGAGATTGAAGCTGTATATCAGCAGATCACAGGAAAGGATCAGGAGGAAAGGAAGAAATGAGGATCACAGATTTACTGGACGTAAGAAGTATTTCGTTAAATGCTGCCCCAGCAGATAAGTCTCAGACTCTGGATGCAGCGGTTTCCCTTATGACCAGAAGTGGCAAGATTAATGATGAGGAAGCGTACCGTAAGCAGGTCTATGCCAGAGAGGAAGAAAGTACTACAGGAATCGGGGAGGGAATCGCCATTCCTCATGGTAAATGTGATGCAGTAGAGAAACCAGGACTTGCCGCTATGGTGATCCCGGGAGGCGTTGACTTTGACTCTCTTGACGGAGAGCCGGTTACCTTGCTGTTTCTTATTGCTGCGCCGAATACAGAGGATAATGTTCATCTGGACGTGCTCAGCAAGCTTTCCATGATGCTGATGGATGAGGAATTTACCAAGAGCCTTCGTGCAGCGAAGACACCAGAGGAATTTCTTACGATCATTGATCAGGCAGACGAGGAAAAGAAGAGCGTAGATGAGCGTCTGGCCGATATGGGAGAGGTTGAAGCGGATCAGTTTAAGATTCTGGCTGTTACTTCCTGCCCTACAGGAATTGCCCACACCTACATGGCAGCAGAAGGAATTGAGAAGGCTGCCAAGGCGAAGAACTGTTTTGTGAAAATTGAGACAAGAGGCTCTGGCGGAGCCAAGAATGTGCTTACAGAGCAGGAGATTCAGGATGCAGACTGCATTATCGTTGCGGCCGATGCCCAGGTTCCCATGGATCGTTTCGATGGAAAGAAAGTGATTCAGCGTCAGGTTTCTGATGGAATCAATAAGGCTGATGAGCTTGTAGAGCTTGCCATGTCTGGAAACGTACCGGTTTATCACAGCGGAAATGCATCAGCCTCATCACAGAGTCAGAATAAGGCCGGCGGCAGTGTGGGACACAAGATTTACACCCAGCTGATGAATGGTGTTTCCCATATGCTTCCGTTTGTAGTTGGCGGTGGTATTCTGATCGCCATTGCCTTTTTGATCGATGGTCTTATGGTAGATATGAATGCCCTGGATGTAGCCGAGCGCTCTAATTTTGGGTCTATTACTCCGGCGGCAGCTATGTTCAAACAAATCGGTGATGTGGCATTTGGTTTTATGCTTCCGGTTCTGGCGGGATTTATTGCCATGGCAATCGGTGACAGACCGGCACTTGCACTTGGCTTTGTGGGTGGAATGATGGCACACAGCGGAACTTCAGGTTTTCTTGGTGCTCTGGTAGCTGGTTTTGCAGCAGGATATATTATTCTGGGACTTCGTAAGGTATGTGAGAAGCTTCCGGAAGCCCTTGAGAAGATTGCGCCGGTTCTGATTTATCCGGTTGTTGGTATTCTGATCATGGGACTTCTGATGCTGTTTGTTGTAGAGCCCATCATGGGGGGGATCAATACAGCACTGAATAACGGACTTACCTCCATGGGAAGCTCCAGTAAGATCATTCTTGGACTGATCCTTGGCGGAATGATGGCAATCGATATGGGTGGCCCGTTTAACAAGGCAGCATATGTATTTGGTACTGCAGCGATTGCAGCTGGTAACTATGATATTATGGCAGCCGTTATGGTTGGTGGTATGGTTCCGCCATGCGCTATCGCACTTGCTACACTTCTTTTTAAAGACAGATTTACGAAAGAAGAAAGGGAGTCTGGTCCTACCAACTTTATTATGGGACTTGCCTTTATCACAGAGGGAGCCATTCCTTTTGCAGCAGCCGACCCGCTTCATGTGCTTCCGGCATGTATTGTGGGATCTGGTCTTGCAGGTGCAATGTCCATGGCATTTGGCTGTACCCTGATGGCACCTCACGGTGGAATCTTCGTAGTTCCGGTTATGGGAAATGCAGTGCAGTATGTGAGTGCACTGGTAGTGGGAACTGTTGTTTCCGCAGTGCTCCTGGGAGTTCTGAAAAAGAAAAATGCCTGACAATGGATGTTCAAACAGGCTCTAATATTGGCTGCGGAATGAATGGTAACCCATGTCTGGAAAAGATATGCAGATATAATCGTGTTATTGTGAAGGTCATGAACAGTAACATAATCGTGAATAGTGATTGACACAGAATGTGAAATCCGATATAAAGAAATCAAATAATAAGAAAATCAATAGAGACCAAAGATAAAAAGAAAAATGGAGGAATGAATCATGAGAGAATTTAAGTATGTTGTAACAGACCCGGAAGGAATCCACGCACGTCCAGCAGGAGAACTTGTAAAAGCAGTAAAGGCTTTTTCTTCTGATATCAAGATCGCAAAGGGCGGCAAGGCTATGAACTGTAAGGCAATCTTCGGAATTATGGGACTTGCAGTGAAGAAAGGTGACGAGGTTACTCTTACATTTGAAGGTGCAGATGAAGACGCTGCATATGAGGCAGTGAGCAAATTCATGCAGGAAACTCTGTAAGACAGGAAGGGGACATACCTGCGGGTATGTCCCTGTTTGTTTGTAAACAGTCTGTCAAAGTGATAGTTGTGTGAGGCTTTGGTGAGTATCACGAGAATGGGATAGGATGGCAGGAGCGTTTGGTCTCCTGTCAGCAGATCAAATAAGTGGGAGAGAAAAAATGCAGATATATAATGGAAAAAGTGTTTTCGGTGGTATTGCCATCGGTAAGATCAGCGTATATCAGAAAAAAGAGCAGCAGGTTAAGCGTGTGAAGATTGATGATCCGGAACAGGAGATGGCGCGCTATGAGAAAGCTAAGGCAGAAGGGATTAAACAGCTTCAGGGACTTTACGATAAGGCCTTGAGAGAAGTCGGGGAAGCCAATGCAGCAATCTTCGAAGTTCATCAGATGATGATGGAGGACGATGGATATAATGAATCTGTAGAGAATATCATTCGCAGCCAGGGCGTAAATGCAGAGTATGCAGTGGCAACTACAGGTGACAATTATGCGCAGATGTTTTCGGCAATGGACGACGATTATATGAGAGAGCGTGCAGCTGATGTTCGTGATATTTCTGAGCGGCTTCTCACCATTTTAAATGGAGAAGAGACAGGGGCTGTAGATGCAGACGAGCCGAAGATCATTGTGGCAGAGGATCTGGCGCCATCAGAGACTGTACAGCTGGATAAGGATAAAGTTCTCTCTTTTGTTACAGTGAAAGGCTCCTTGAATTCCCATACAGCGATTCTTGCAAGGACCATGGCGATTCCTGCACTTGTAAATACTTCCGTGTCTCTTGAGAGTGAGATGGATGGCAGACTTGGAATTGTAGACGGGGCAGACGGTACATTTTATGTAGATCCGGATGAGGAGACTCTGGCAGAGATGAAGAAGCGCCAGGAAGAAGATCTTTCCAGAAAGCAGCTTCTTTTGACCCTTAAAGGAAAAGAGAACGTTACACTTGACGGACAGAAAGTAATGCTGTACGCTAATATTGGCAACATCAAGGATCTGGCAACAGTCATTCAGAATGATGCTGGTGGAATCGGTCTTTTCAGAAGTGAGTTTATTTATCTGGAGAAGGAAGATTTCCCAACAGAGGAAGAACAGTTCCAGATTTACAGACAGGTTGCACAGACTATGGCAGGCAAGAGAGTGATCATCCGTACATTGGACATTGGTGCAGACAAGCAATGCGATTATTTCCACATGGAGCATGAAGAGAATCCGGCACTGGGATGCAGGGCAATCCGTATCTGTCTGACAAGACCGGAGATTTTCAAGACACAGCTTCGTGCTTTATTCCGTGCCAGTGCATTTGGCAAGATCGCAATTATGTATCCTATGATCACCAGCGTACAGGAAGTGCGTAAGATCAAGGAAATCGTAGAGGAAGTGAAAGCGGAGCTTACCTCTCAGGGCGTAGAGTTTGGTAATCCGGAACAGGGAATTATGATTGAGACTCCGGCAGCAGCAATCATCAGTGATGATCTTGCGAAAGAGGTCGATTTCTTCAGCATCGGAACCAACGATCTCAGCCAGTATACTATGGCAATTGATCGTCAGAATCCTCAGCTCGACCTGTTTTTTGATCCTCATCACCCGGCAGTGCTGCGCATGATCTCCCTGGTTGTGGAGAATGCTCATAAGGCTGGTATCTGGGCTGGAATCTGTGGAGAACTTGGTGCTGACCAGTCACTTACAAAAGAGTTTCTGGCAATGGGAGTGGACGAACTTTCTGTTTCACCGGGAAGTATTCTGCCACTGCGCAAGATCATTCTGGAAACCAATGTTACAGATTATAAGGCGGGAAAAGAATGTTAACACAGCAGCGACATGAGATCATTTTGGAGCTTCTGAGAGAGAAAGGAAGTATTACTGTCACAGAAGTGAAGGATCTTTTAGATACATCAGAGTCAACAGTGCGAAGAGATATTACCGCACTGGATAAGGAAGGCAAGCTGGAGAAAGTTTTCGGTGGTGCCGTGGAACTGAAGGAGCGGGTAACTGCATATGAATATTCAGTTGCCGAGAAAATGGGACTGAAGCTGGAGGAGAAGGACCGGATCGCAAAATATGCAGCAGGTCTTATCCAGGATGAGGATTTTGTCTATATTGATGCAGGTACTACTACTGGGGATATCTTGAAGTTTCTTAAGGTTACAAGGGCAGTATTTGTTACCAATGCAGTGGTACATGCCCAGACACTGGCAGGAAGAGGCTTTAAGGTTCTTCTTGTAGGTGGAGAGCTGAAGAGCACTACAGAAGCAGTAATTGGTAATCAGGCTATGAATACGATTCGTGGTTATCATTTTACCAAAGGCTTTTTTGGAACCAATGGACTTACCAGAAAGAGTGGCTGTACTACCCCGGATGCCAATGAAGCGGCAGTTAAAGCAGCTGCCATGGAGCAGTGCAGGGAGTGCTATGTGCTCTGCGATAGTTCCAAGTTTGACAATATCAGTTCTGTGACCTTTGCAGATTTTTACAGATCTACGATAATTACAGACAGGATTCCGTCTGGCTATGAAGATTGTGCTAATATTATAGAAGTACAGAAGGAGCAGAAATAGAACATTTGAGAAGAGAAGTTTAGTTCCGTTTTTTGATAACTTTCCGGAAGGTCTGTGTGGACTGTTGAAAGCGTGAGAACAAACCATATTATGCAGTTTGCAGGAATGATTTTTTAACATACTCTGGATAAAGTGTTCCTTTCATAGTATAATAGTCCACAGGATTTCTGACAGATAAAGGTTGGGAGTTCTGTGGACTTTTTTATGGAATAGAAAATATGTTGAAATCCTCTGTGAGGCAGTAGGTGGATTTTTATTAGAATACGTGAGGTAATGCTATGATAAAACTGATTGCATCAGATCTGGATGGTACACTTCTGAAAGAAGGCACCATGGATATTAACCCGGAGATTTATGACATTATCCGAAAGCTGAAGGCTAAGGGAATTGTATTTGCAGCTGTCAGCGGCAGAGAATATGACAGTATTGAAAGAGTGTTTGCACCTGTAAAAGATGATATTTATTTTATTGCAGGAAATGGTGGAATCATTTCCTATCAGGGAGAAATTATTGAGAAAATGGCAATTCCTGCCGATATACTCAAAGAGGTTGTGGAGTATGTGAGAGCCCAGGAGGGAGCTTCTTTCATGACAGCAGGTAGTGCCCAGGCATATGTGGAGCGGGCAGACCAGGCTTTCGTGAAGAAACTTCGGGAAGGGTACAAGCTTCATGTAAATGAAGTGGACGATGTATTGAATGTCCCGGAGACTATGACAAAAGTTGCCATGTACAACGAAGAAGTGGATGCAGCTCTGGGAGCAGAGGAAGCGAAGCGGCGTTTTGGAGATAAGATTCAGATCATGGCTTCCGGTGATTACTGGGTGGATTTCGTGGATGTGCATTCCGGAAAAGGAAATGCTCTTCAGAAACTTTGTAACCGTCTTGGAATTACGAAGAGAGAAGAGGTTGTTGCTTTCGGAGATAACTGCAATGATGTGAGCATGCTGCTGGAAGCTGGAAAGAGCTATGCAGTTACTACTGCCCGCGAGGAAGCCAAGCAGGCCGCCAGATACGTACTGGAGAAACCAGGTCCGGACAGCGTACTGAATGTGTTAAAGATGATTTTGGAGTTATAAGAGAAAAGAAGAATAAAGAAATGGGAGTACATTCAATTTTGTAATTCCATTGGAGAAATCTTTGATATTGTAGTGGAAGATATGATTCATCAATCAAAGGGATTACAGGGATAAAAAATCCGGGCTGTGTGGAGCAGTCCGGATTTTTGTGGGGCAAAATCAGGCAAGAATCCTTCCATCTGTGGAGATGGTGTACACCTGCCATGGAAGAAATTTTCCGCTGGCTTTCATGGCATTTATGGCTGCATTCTGGATTCCGCCGCAGCATGGAACTTCCATACGCACGATGGTAACACTCTTGATATTGTTCTGACGGATGATTTCGGTGAGCTTTTCGCTGTAATCTACAGAGTCCAGTTTCGGACAGCCGATAAGAGTAATCTTACCTTTGATAAAATCCTGATGGAAGTTAGCGTAAGCATAGGCTGTGCAGTCTGCAGCAATAAGAAGGTCAGCATCGTCAAAATATGGAGCATTGATAGGAACTAACTTAATCTGTACCGGCCACTGTTGAAGCTGGGAGTGTGCTTCCAGCTTTTTCTTATTTTCCAGAACTGCGGCTTCGTCGTAAGCAGCTGCCTCCTTTTCTACAAAAGAAATGGCATTTGTTGGACAGGCAGGGAGGCAGTCTCCCAGACCGTCGCAGTAATCTTCCCGAAGCAGTTTTGCTTTTCCATCTATAATTCCAATTGCACTTTCGTGGCAGGCGCGGGCACAGAGCCCGCAGCCGTTGCATTTTTCTTCATCTATATGAATGATTTTTCTGATCATGAGAGTATCCTCCTTATCCCAATAACGTTTTCAAATCTTCCTCTGGCGTAGTAATCGCAGCAATCCCAAAGTTATCTATCAGATAATTGAGCACATTCTGTGATAAAAATGCCGGAAGGGTCGGGCCAAGACGGATGTTTTTGATTCCAAGGTGAAGCAAGGTAAGCAGAATGGAAACTGCTTTCTGCTCATACCAGGAGAGCACCATGGAAAGAGGAAGCTCATTTTCCCCACATCCAAATGCTTCTGCAAGAGCGCCCG
>ENA-OQRB01001978-OQRB01001978.1-human-gut-metagenome-genome-assembly--contig:-NODE-1978-length-10810-cov-5.772757_pt1 | contig 10810 bp, 11 predicted proteins | sample MGYA00243235_ERZ505100 | MGnify/ENA primary metagenome ERZ505100 (study PRJEB26097, sample SAMN02712145) | human gut metagenome | biome: Gut microbiome | host: Homo sapiens | place: Denmark...
TCGCTGCCTCGCTCCCACAGCCTGCCGACGCGGCTGAAGATATCCATGCCGTAAACTATTGCAGGCATCTCCTCGTCGAAGTCCGCGCGCCAAAGACACAGCACGTCGTCCTTTTCGTCGACGAAAATATCCCCGTCCAGTGCGCGGAGCCATTCCGGCGTCCGGATGTCGAAGATGAGCAGCCCGTCGGGGCGGACGAAAAGATGCAGCCGATGAAAAACTTCGGGCAGCGCATCAGGGGAGATGTAGTTCATCCCGTCGAGCGAGCAGACCGCGGCGTCGACCGTGCCGTACAGGTCAAGCTCCGCCGCGTCCTGACACAGAAACAGCGGCGGGCAGGGAAGCTCTGCCGACTTCTCGCGCGCCTGCATCAGCATATCCACAGACGCGTCGGCGGCGATCATCTCGTAGCCGCGCCGCGCAAGCTCGCAGGTGAGCGTGCCGGTGCCGCAGCAGAGGTCGAGCAGGAGGCGGAATTCGCCCCCGTCGCGGGCAAACTCCGCCTCGTAAAACTCTATGAATTTGGAATAGGGAACATCGCCGGTCAGCTTATCGTAGTACCCGGCGAGGGAGCCGTAGCAGCTCACTTGTCCTCCTCCTTCATGCGGTCAAACACGATGGCATAGCCGCCGCTGCCGTACTGGAGCGAACGGTTCACGCGGCTTATCGTCGCGCTGGACGCGCCGGTCTCGGCCAGAATGTCGTTATAGATCATGCCCTCGTTCAGGCAGGTAGCGACCTGATAGCGCTGTTCCATCGCCATAAGCTCGCTCACGGTGCAGAGATCGTCAAAGAAGCGCATACATTCTTCCACGGAGTTGAGGGAAAGAATGGCCTTGTACATGTTTTCATTGCGGGGTTTCTTAGGTAGCTTGTTCATTTTCGCCTCCGGTTAATAGTCGCTGAATAAACGCGGGAAGCCGGTCTACTCAGCGACGGTAAATTTTTGTTGATTTATCATATCCGTATGTTACATCACTAAAGGGAAAAAGTAAAGGGGGAAAACGTGAAGCAAAAGTAAATTATTTGTGATGCGCGACAAATACATCTTGCGAAAGGTGCGCGGGTATTATATAATGTGTTTAGAATTTAGCGAGAGGAGCATGAAGCAATGTTTTTTTCCGGACTTATCGGAAGTCTTGCATCCGGCAGCATGACGGCGGTTTGGCTTGTCCTAATGGTCGTACTGCTTATCATCGAGGGCGCGGTTCCGGGGCTGGTGTCGATATGGTTTGCGCTGGGCGCGTTCGCCGCGATGATATCCGCCATACTGCGCGCTCCGCTGTGGCTCCAGATAGTCTGGTTCTTCGTTGTGTCGATAGTGTCGCTGGTGCTGACAAGGCCGCTTGTAAAGAAGTATGTCAACTCCAAGGCGCAGCCGACCAACGCGGACATGGTGATCGGCAAGGAGTGCCGTGTGACGGAGGATATTGACAACATTGCCGGGACAGGAGCCGTCTCCGTCGGCGGCAAGATATGGACTGCCCGCACCGAGAGCGACGAGGTCAAAGCAAGCGTCGGCGAGCTTATGACCGCCGTCCGCATCGAGGGCGTTAAGCTGATAGTTAAACCCGCAGAGAAGTAAGTAAAATTTATAGGAGGAAATCATGGTAGGAATTATTATAGCAGTTATCATTATAGTGCTTATTATCACCAACATCCGTGTTGTCCAGCAGGCGAGAGCCTACGTTGTTGAGCGTCTCGGTGCTTACAAGGAGACGTGGAACGTTGGTATGCACGTGAAGCTCCCGTTTATCGACCGCGTGGCGAAGGTCGTCTCCCTCAAGGAGCAGGTTGCGGACTTCCCGCCCCAGCCAGTTATCACCAAGGATAACGTCACCATGCAGATAGACACCGTTGTGTACTTCCAGATAACCGACCCAAAGCTCTATACCTACGGCATTGAGCAGCCCATGGTCGCAATCGAGAACCTTTCCGCAACCACGCTGAGAAACATCATCGGCGATCTTGAGCTTGACCAGTGCCTCACCAGCCGCGATCTGATAAACTCCAAGATGCGTGCCATCCTTGACGAGGCGACTGACCCTTGGGGCATCAAGGTCAACCGCGTTGAGCTGAAGAACATTCTGCCTCCGAAGGAGATCCAGAACGCGATGGAGAAGCAGATGAAGGCAGAGCGTGAGCGCCGCGAGGCGATACTCCGCGCCGAAGGCGAGAAGCGCGCGGCGATCCTCGAAGCCGAGGGCGAAAAGGAATCCGCCATTCTCCGCGCAGACGCGAAGAAGCAGCAGCAGATACTTGAGGCCGAAGGCGAAGCCGAGGCTATCCTCAAGGTTCAGACCGCTACCGCCGAAGGCATCAAGCTCATTAACGCCGCCAGCCCGACCGACGCCGTGCTGAAGATCAAGGCGCTCGAAGCCTTCTCCGCCGCCGCCAACGGCCGCGCGACGAAGATAATCATCCCCAGCGAGATACAGGGTATTGCCGGTCTTGCCGAGGGTATCGTCGAGTCCGTGAAGAGCGCCGCTCCCGCGGAAAAGGAAGACAAGTAAGCAGAGACGGATATTATATAAACCGGCGGCACTTTGCCGCCGGTTTTTGATGGAGAGTTAAAATGGAGTTTTTGAAAAAGTACGGCATGTCGCCGGCAGATATAGACCCCGTTGAATTCGCACCCAGAATGCTTGACGATATGCTCCGCGGGCTTGCGGGCGAGCCGTCGGACATGGCCATGATACCGACCTACCTGAAAAATGACGGCGTCGTGCCGCTGAATGTCCCCGCCGTTGTGATTGACGCGGGCGGGACGAATTTCCGCCGCGCGCTCGTGACCTTTACGGAAGCGGGCTGCGTCGTTTCGGAGCTGAAAAAATGCCCCATGCCGGGGATAAAAGCGCCGGTGGAATGGGATGAATTCATCGCCTTCGTCGCCGACGAGATAGAGCCGCTTATGGACAGAGCCGATAAGATCGGCTTCTGCTTCTCCTACACGGCGGAGGTCACGCCGGAGATCGATGGGCGCGTTGTGCGCATCGACAAGGAAGTCACCGTGCACGGCTGCGAGGGGCAGCTTGTCGGCGCATCGCTTATAAAGGAGCTGGAGCGCCGCGGTATACACGGCAAGAGTGCGGTCATCCTGAACGATACCGTGGCCGTGCTTCTCGGCGGCTCGGCGGTGCTGGACAAGACCGCGTACAGCGGCTTTTTCGGGCAGGTCAGCGGCACGGGTACGAATACCTGCTGCGCCGTTCCGTATGCCGCGATAAAGAAGCTGCACCGCGAAGAGTCGGGCGAGATACTTGTGAACCTCGAATCCGGCCTGTTCTCCGGTATGCCGCGCGGCAAATTTGACATGATGCTCGACGAGATGAGCAAGGATCCGGGACATAAATTCTTTGAGAAAATGACTGCCGGCGTCTATCTAGGCGAGCTTACGCGCCTGATGCTGGTACAGGCGGCGGAGGACAAGCTGCTGTCGGCGCCATGCGCGGGTAAAGTTGCCGCGCTGAACCGCATCGACTCCGCGGTAATAGACGCGTGGGCGAGCGGCGAGCGGCTGGATGAGCTGTGCGCCGATGCTGCCGATGCGGAGTTTATAAAGAAACTCAGCCTTGCGATGTTTGAGCGCTCCGCGCGCTGCATGTGCTCCTGCATCGGCGGGATGCTGCTTCTGACCGGCGCGGGGCAGAGCGCGGATAAACCCGCCTGTGTGTGTGCTGAAGGCTCGCTCGTACAGAAGAGCCGCCATTACCGGCCGATGCTTGAGCGTCTGCTGAAGGAGGACATAGGCGGACGCCTTGGACGCTATGCGGTGCTCAAGGTTGGCGAGGAGACGACGCTGTCCGGCTCCGCCGCCGCGGCACTGCTGAACCGCTGACGAATAATATCCGAAATAATCCGTATACTCTCCGTATGACGAATTGGAGGAGAACTATGAAGATTTCCGTAATAGATGGATACACAGAAAACCCCGGCGACCTGAGTTGGGACGGGCTGCGCGCCCTCGGCGACGTCGTAATATACGATCACAGCACCAAGGATGAGGCGGAGATAATCCGCCGCGTAGGCGACGCCGAGATCGTCGTTGCAAATAAGTCCCCGATAAGCCGCCGCGTTCTGGATGCGTGCCCGAACGTAAAGTATATCACCGTGCAGGCGACGGGGTATGACCCGATCAATTACGTGTATGCGCGCGAGAAGGGGATACCCGTCTCGAACGTTCCAACCTACGGCACGGCATCCGTAGCGCAGTTTGCGATAGCGCTGCTGCTGGAGATATGCGGCCACGCGGCGCACCATTCCGACGCCGTCCATGCCGGACGCTGGGCGGAGTGCGGCGAGTGGACGTTCTGGGATTACCCGATGATCGAGCTTGCGGGCAAGACGATGGGCATCATCGGCTTCGGGCGCATCGGGCAGAACGTAGGACGTATTGCCAAGGCGCTGGGGATGAACGTCATAGCGTTCAACCGCAGCCGCAGCGCCGAGGGTGCGGAGATCGCCGAATACGTGGAACTGGATGAGCTTCTGTGCCGTGCCGACGTCGTGTCGCTGCACTGCCCGCTGTTTCCGGAGACTCGCGGAATTATCAACCGCGAGACGATCTCGAAGATGAAGGACGGAGTCATCATAATCAATAACAGCCGCGGCCCGCTGGTCGTGGAGCAGGATCTGGCCGACGCGCTCAATTCCAGCAAGGTATACGCCGCCGGACTTGACGTCGTATCGAGCGAGCCTATTAGCGCGGATAACCCGCTGCTCAAGGCGAAAAACTGCCTCATTACGCCGCATATCAGCTGGGCACCGAGAGAGAGCCGCCAGCGCATCATGGACTGCACGGTTGAAAATATCCGAGCGTTTCAGGCCGGTACGCCGAAAAATGTTATCAATTAACAGCGTAGTTAACCCCTCCGGAATTTCCGGAGGGGTTAACTACGCTTATCGTCATTCAGAATCGTCCCTGTTTTTCGGACTGCCGGCGAGAGTCAGATGCAGTCCGGAGACATTTGCAGCAATCAGCGCAATAATCGACAGCGGTAGCAGAAAAGCGCTGCTTATGCTTGTAAACACGGAAAGAGCCAGTGAAACAACGCATATTATAAGTGCGGCTATACTAAGTACCATGACATAATTCAGGTCAGGGCTCTTCAGGCATGAACAGAGCAATAAGCAGATAGGCAATAAGACCGCTGCCGCCAAGAGCGCAGAAGATAATCCATGCCGCGCGGACGACGGTGGGATCTATGCCGAAGTAGTCTCCGATGCCGCCGCACACACCGAGAAAAATCCGGTTGCTGCGCGATCTGTAAAGCTTCTTATTATTCATCTTTTTGTACTCCTTTCGGCTCAACATTTTTATCTGCTATGCGGAAAACAAGCCCTGCACCTAGCATGCACAGCGCCGCTGCGAAAATACATGCCGTGCATACAAAGCGGCCGCTTAGCTCCAGCAGGATGCCGGATATGGCCATAAGCGCCGCCGCGCACAGCATAAGCTTGGACGCAGTTATTTTTTCCATTTATTATTTCCCTGCCTTTCTTGAGTATTATATCTCACCAAGCGAAGAATAAATAGTAAGCTTTTGAAGTCCGATGTGTCAGATTTATATATGAATCCGGGCTTCGTTGACTAGGAAATGCCGGTTTCAAGGAAGTCGCGGCGATGTTGCGATGGAGTCACGCCCTCTGATTTCTTGAACGCCTTTGTGAACACGCGGTAGTCGCCGTACCCGGAGCGCTCGGATATCTCGGATATCGGCAGGGAAGTGTCGAGCAGGAGCTTCTTTGCGTTCTCCATGCGGATGTTTGTGAGATATGTGAGAAAATTCACGCCGATCTCGCTTTTGAAAAGCTGGCTTATATACTGCGTGCTCAGGTGAAATTCGTCTGCAAGTACGCTGAGGCTTATTTCTTCGGCCAGATGCTCCTGCAAATACCGTGTGAGTTGGTTTATCGGCCGCTCCTCCAGCGTGGGATCGCTGTGCGTGATGCCGCGCTCGAACAGGGATATCTTCAGATTGTCGATGCAGGAGCCGAACTCATCGTAGTTCACGGGCTTGAGGATGTAATCGGTGATCTGAAGGCGCAGAGTCTCGCGGCAGTAGGAAAAATCGTCGTAGCCGGAGACGATGACATAGGCGGTTTCGGGGTGCTTTATGCGGCTGAGCTGGATGACCTTCAGGCCGTTCATAATGGGGATGTTGATGTCCATTATGACGATGTCGGGGCACAGTGCGTCGATTTTGGACAGGGCTTCCATCCCGTCCGCTGCCTCGCCGCCGACCTCGCAGTCGTGCGCCGCCCAGTTGAACAGGCGCTTGAAGCCCTCGCGTATGATAAACTATGGCTGCCGAAAAATAAAGCCCGTGAATCGGATGAAATATGTTTATTTTATAGGTATATAAAAATTCTCCGGCTGAGTGCAGCCGGAGAATAACACGGTATCAGCTGATTTTCAGGGTCTCCCAGAGAGTGTTCACGAAGTCGAGCATGTCCGAATCGAGGTTGCGGTACGCGTACTCGTTGTACAGCGCGCTGAAATCTTCGATCTCAGGATAAAGTATCTCCATGGCCTCTTCGCCGAGATCCTCCTGATAGCCCTCGTCCTCATAGACGAGAGAGTTGGGGGAGGCATAGTAGATGTACTCGGCGTTTGCGATGGCAGGCTCAGCGGAGAGCATGTAGTTTATGAATATCTCCGCAAGCTCCTTGTTCTGGCAGCAGGAGGGGATGCACATCGCGTCGATGAAGTAGTTCGTGCGCTCGGGGTAATAGAACCGGAGGTCGACATCGTCGGCCTCGGCGTCAAGCATCGTGAAGTAGTCGCCCGCGTAGTACGCGCCGATGGCTGCCTCGCCGGACTCCATCATGTTGTATATCTCGTCCATGACGTAGCTCTTGACGAGCGGGCGCTGCTCCTTGAGTTTTGCCAGCGCCTGCTCCCACTCACTGTGGTCGTCGGAGTTGACGTTCAGGCCGAGCATGTACTGCGCGGTCGCGAATGCGTCGCGGGAGTTATTGAACTGGAGAATGTCTCCGGCGTACTTATCGTTCCACATCAGCTCCCAGCCCTTAGCGTCGGCCTCATCAACGACGTTTGCGTTGTATATAACGCCGATAACGCCGTAGGTGTAGGGGATGGAGTACATATCGTCCGGGTCGTAGTACAGGCCGCGGAAGCTCTCGTCGATGTACTGATAGTTCGGAATGTTGTCGAAGTCGAGCGGGAGGAGCATATCTTCGCTTGCCATGCGGGCTATCATGTAGTCCGACGGGATAACAACGTCAAAGCTCACAGCTCCGCTGGAGAGCTTGGCGTACATGTCCTCGTTGCTGGCGTAGGTGCTGTAATTGACCTTTACCTTGACGCCGTAGGTCTCATAGTACCACTGCTCGAAAGCCTTTATAGTGTCGAGCGAATCGTCCGAACCGTCGGAGATGTATTCGCCCCAGTTGTAGACGTTCAGCGTCAGAGTCTGCGAGCCGCTGCTGACGAGCACGACTATCAGTATGACGGCGAGCACCGTGGAGATGCTGCCGATCGCTATCCGGCGGCCGCGGCTGCTTTCGCGGCGTCTGCGCTTCGGCTCGGCGTTGGGGTCGCTGTCAACAAGATTTGTGAGGATGAGGAGCGCAAGGATGACAAAGAAGATTATCGTCGCCAGCGCGTACATCTTGGGCGTGACGGTCTTTTTCGTCATGTTGTAGATGCGTATCGGCAGAGTCTGGAAGCCGTTGCCCGCGGTGAAGTAGCTGATGACGAAGTCGTCGAGCGAGAGGGTGAAGGCCATTATCATGCCGGTCACGATACCGGGCATGATCTCCGGCAGCTCGACCTTGAAGAAGGCGCGCACCGGCGTACAGCCGAGGTCGAGCGCCGCTTCCGGCAGAGAGCGATCCATCTGGCGCAGCTTTGGCAGAACCTGAAGAATGACGTACGGCAGGCAGAAGGTGACGTGCGAGATAAGCATCGTCCAGAAGCTGAGGCTTGTCGCCGCGCCGAACAACCGCCCCACGAACACGAACATCAGCATCAGCGAGATACCGGTGATGATGTCGGGGTTTATCATGGGGATGTTCGTCACGGTGTCCATCGTCGCTCGCAGGTACTTGTTGCGCATACGGTTGATGCCGACCGCGGCGGCGGTGCCCATGACGGTGGAGACTACGGATGCGCTGAGCGCGAGGATAAGCGTGTTCCGGACGGCTCCCAGCGTCTCCGCGTCCTTCATAAGCTCGCGGTACCAGTTGAGGGAGAAGCCGGAGAAAACGGAAAGGCTTTTGGCCTCGTTGAACGAGAAGAACAGCAGTATCGCGATCGGTGCGAACAGGAAGATCATAATGAGGGCGGTGTACACTTTGGACATTTTTTTCATGCTTCACACCTCCTCAGTCAATGTGCGAGCGCTTGTCGGCAAAGCGCTGCATCAGCGCCATGCCCGCAAGCAGAATTATCATAAGAATAAAGGCGATGGCGGCGGCAAAGTGCAGATTGTTTGCAACATACTGCCCCTCGATAGCGTCACCTATGAGGAAAAATTTGCCGTTGCCGAGCTTCTGGGAAATGTAGAAGGTGCTTATCGACGGGATGAGCACCATCGTCACGCCGGAGATGACGCCCGGCAGACTCAGCGGCCAGATTACGCGGCGCAGGACTCCGCTGCCGCTGCATCCGAGGTCGTACGCCGCCTCGATGAGACGGTTATCCATCTTCGCCATGATGGAGTATATCGGCAGCACCATGTACGGGAAGTAGTCGTACACCATACCGATGACGACTGCGGCCTCGGTGCCGATGATGTGGATGCGGCCAAGGCCGAGCGCGGAGAGAAAGCCGTTTATGATGCCGGTGTCCTGAAGAATGGTCATCCACGCGTAGGTGCGGATGAGGAAGTTCATCCACATGGGGATCATTATGAGCGTGATTATTATCTTCTGCGCCCTGGCATTTGCGCGAGCGATTATGTACGCCATCGGGTAGCCCAGCAGCAGGCATATAGCGGTGGATATCACGGCCAGCTTCAGCGAGCGGCCGAAGATGACGAGATAGGTGTGCACCTCGCGGGTCGCCGCGCCGTCGTCAACGGTCGAGGTGGCGGTGAAGAAGCGGGCGATGTTATCAAAGGTGAAGTTGAAATTCGTGTCCGTGAACGCATAGTACGCCACGAAGATGAGCGGGACGACGATGAACAGCACCGCCCACACCGAATACGGCGTCAGCAGCAGGCGCTGAGTCAGCCGCGATGATTTCTGGACGTTCTGCTTCATTCTTCTATCTCGCTTTCCGCGTCGCTCAGCTCGTCAAACTCGTTGGAGAAGGAGGAGTAGTCGCCGTACATGCCGGAGTATTCGGACTTCTTCATGATGTGAATCGCGTCAGGCTCGATATAAAGGCCGATGTGCTCGTCCACATCGACGAAATCTGTGGTCTGTATCATCCACTTGATGCCGCCGATATCGACGATTATCTCATAGTGTACGCCGAGGAATGTGACGGAGGTCACGACGCCCTTGAGCATTCCCTTTTCCTCGGAAACAATGTCCACGTCCTCGGGGCGGATAACGACGTCAACGTTCTCGCGCTTTTCAAAGCCGGCGTCCACGCAGTCAAAGGTGTGACCGGAGAAATTGACCTTGTAGTCGGCGAGCATCACACCGTCGAGGATGTTGCTCTCGCCGATGAAATCGGCAACAAAAGCGTTCTGCGGCTCGTTGTATATGTCGATAGGCGTGCCGATCTGCTGGATGCGGCCTTCGGACATGACGACAACGGTGTCGGACATCGAGAGCGCCTCTTCCTGATCGTGCGTAACGAACACGAAGGTGATGCCCATGGCCTTCTGGATATTCTTCAGCTCCTGCTGCATGTCCTTGCGCAGCTTGAGGTCGAGCGCGGCGAGCGGCTCGTCCAGCAGCAGGACTTTCGGGCGGCTGATGAGCGCGCGGGCTATGGCGACGCGCTGCTGCTGACCGCCGGAAAGACTGGTGACGCTGCGGTGCTCAAAGCCGGTGAGCGCGACCATGCTGAGCATCTCGTTGACGCGCTGATCTATCTCGTCACGCGGGACTTTCTTCTCGCGCAGCGGGAAAGCGACGTTCTCAAAAACGTTGAGATGGGGGAACAGGGCGTAGCGCTGGAAAACGGTGTTGATCTCGCGGCGGTAGGGGGGCACGTCGTTCAGACGCCTGCCCTCGAACAGAACGTCGCCGCTGTCGGGCTGCTCGAAGCCGCCGATGATGCGCAGGGTGGTGGTCTTGCCGCAGCCGGACGGACCGAGCAGGGTCACGAACTCGCGGCTTTTGATGTCGAGCGAGATGCCCCGGAGCACCGGGGTCCCGTCAAATTCTTTTTTGAGGTCATGCAGTTCAATCAAGCTGTCAGCCAATTATATCACTCTCCAGACAGGATGCAGCCCCAAATCGAGCGGGAAAACGGCTCTATTTGGGGCGGTAATTTAATATTGTTGTTTACATCTTATAGGGAATTATGCAAAATGTCAAGAAAATGTAGAGATACGTCGAAGAACGGGCGAAAAAAACGAATGCCGGAGGACTGGCCGGGGCGGGCGCAGTGTGCTATACTGTGAGAGAACAAAAATACAGCGAGGAGCGGTAAACATGGACGAACGGCTGAAACGCCAGCTTGATTTTATTCTCGAGCTTGACAAGGAGAAGAACGTATTCCGCCAGACCCATCTCTCGGGGCATGGCCGCCGCGAAAACGACGCGGAGCACGCCTGGCATATGGCCATTATGGCGTATCTTTTGCAGGAATATTCGAACGAGCGGGTGGATGTGGCGAAGGTCATGCTGATGTGCCTGATTCACGACGTTGTGGAGATCGACGCCG
>ENA-OQRB01001989-OQRB01001989.1-human-gut-metagenome-genome-assembly--contig:-NODE-1989-length-10754-cov-19.199458_pt1 | contig 10754 bp, 8 predicted proteins | sample MGYA00243235_ERZ505100 | MGnify/ENA primary metagenome ERZ505100 (study PRJEB26097, sample SAMN02712145) | human gut metagenome | biome: Gut microbiome | host: Homo sapiens | place: Denmark...
CAGCCGCCGGAGCGGTGCTTAAGCCGTCAGGCGGGAATTGTGCGGTGTTGCCTTAGCCTGTTTCTACAAACACGACTGAATTTTGCGTTAAAAAGCCTTGGAATCCACAAAGGATTCCTGCGGCTTTTTGCCTTAAATTCGCCTCATGTTTGCGAAACATCCGTCATTTTCTTTGTTTTCAGATACACCTCATTACTTTGATACCGAATATGGGCATCCCCCTCCCTCGGACAGAGGGAACTGTCCGGGGGAATGGGACGGCCACATTTGGGCTGCAAATGCTGCCGCCGTTTGTACTAACAGCAAGCAACCGCTCCCAGAACCAGTGCGGCACCAAGAGCGGCTGCTCACCATAAATTCAACAACAGGCTGCGCTGAAATTACTTCAGAGCGATCGTATTGATTTCAGACTGGTAAGTCCAGTACGGGGTCAGATCGTTGGGGATGGTAGCGGTGTCGATACGCTCGCTGGAGAAGATGGCGGATTCGCTGCGCTGGTAAACCGGCAGTTCAACGCCCCAATCCAGGATGATCTCCATAGCTTCCTTGTACATGGCCTTACGGTCATCCTGATCGGTGGTCTGGCGGGCAGCCTCGATCAGCTCGTCCAGGTCAGCATCGTTGATCTGGTAGTAGTTGGTGGAACCCTTGCTGTCGTACAGCTGGTACATATCGGGGTCATTGGTGGACTGCCATGCAGCAACCCAGCCTTCGGCAACGCCGGACTGATAAGAGCTGTACAGGTCAGAAGCGTTTGCCAGGTCGTTGACGGTCAGGGTGAAGCCGATGGTCTTGAGGGCAGCGGCTGCATTGGTCAGGACCTGGAAAGAGGGGTGGTCGCCGTTGCCGGAAGCGCCGATGTTGACGGTGTATTCCATCTTGGCGCCAGCCGGAGCTGCGGTGACCTGGCCGTTTTCAACGGTGTAGCCGGCTGCTTCGAAGTAGCCGAGGGCGGCCTGCAGAGCAGCAGCATACTTGGTGTCGCCGCTCATATCGCTGGTGTAGATCTCGTTGCCGTCAACGTCGGTAGAGTAAGCGATCTTGTAGCCGTCGTCGGTAACGGAGGGTGCTGCCCAGGAGGTGTTGGAGATGGGGTAGTTGATAACGCTTGCGGTATCGCCGTAGTAAGAATTGATGCCCTCATCACGGTAAGCGGCAATCACGGTCATGATAGCCTTGCGCAGGTTCTTGGATTCCTCAGAAGCGGGATCATTGCCGACCTTAACGTTGTTGGCGCTCAGGGCAATGTAGCCATAGCCGCGGAAGTCCATCAGACGGGTGGTGATGACAGAGCCGTCGAGGTCAGAATTACCACCATTGATGGTAGCGATCTGGTTGGCAGCTTCCAGAGAGTAAGAAGGATCGGAGATGTCGATGGTGCCGGCCTGAACACCGGTGATCTTATCGGCTTCCTGGGTTTCCTTCATGTTGACGTGCTTGGCAGCGGGCTCGCCCTGATAGTAGCTGGGGTTGGCATCCAGGTAGATGACGCCATCGCTGTACTTATTGAAGGTGTAAGCGCCGGCGCCCAGGGGGTTGCCGGTGACGGAACGAACCTTGCTCAGGTCGCCCTTCTTGAAGCCGTAGGAGTGGTTGTCGTAATCATACAGGCTGCGGTCGCCATAGTAATCCAGGGAGGCGATAGGCAGCTGCAGCTGGTAGATCATGGAGTTGGACAGCTCGGTGGTGGTGATGGTCATGCTGTAATCGCCGGTCTTGACAATGCCGGAAACGGTGTCAACGTCAGCGCCGGTGGCAACACCGGTGGTGGAGTAAGCATAAACATCAGCCGGAATCAGGTCAGACAGAGCAGAACCTGCGGTCTCAGCTTCCATGGAAGCAAAGTTCCAGTCATATTTTTCTGCGATAGCCAGGAAGAAATCCTTTGCGGTAGCGTCAGCGGCCAGGCCGTCAAAGCCCCAGGCGGAAGCAGCAGCGGCAACGTCGCCCTCTTCAGCGTAGCCGTTAGATACGCAGGCGTCGATGATTTCCTGTGCAAATGCAGTGCCGCCTTCGTTAACAGCATCCCAGAAAGCCTTCTGCTGCTCAGCGGTGAACAGGCTGTTATCCGTGTTGTCCTCGCCAGCCTCAGCAATCAGCTTGGACAGGGTGGTCATGCTGCTGCGGTAATCATCCAGGCCGGCAATGGGCATGGAGTACAGGGTGGCGGAACCGTCATAGGTCGGGTCCATGTAAACATACAGGTTGAAGATGACGTCATCAATGGTGATGGGGGTGCCGTCAGCGAAGACCAGGTCATCGCGCATGTTGATGGCATAGGTAACGGTGCCGTCAGCATTTTCGGTCACTTCGCAGTCAGCGGGGCCATAGTAGGTGTAATCGGTGCCGTTGTACTCGCGGGTCTCACCCTCGATGCCCTTCAGGATCATTTCGCCCTTACGGTCAGCGCCCAGCAGGGCAATGTTGGTCAGGTCGATAACGTGCTGGTCAGCGGAAGAAGCGGCGAAGAACGGGCTGAACTTGCCCTCAAAGCCGGTATCTGCCAGAACCAGGGTGCCATCGCTGCTGCCGGTATCGGTAGCAGCAGCTTCGCTGGTAGCAACAGACTCAGCGCTGCTGGAAGCGGAAGAACCGCAGCCAGCCAGCAGGCCCGCAGCCATTGCAACAGCCATGGCCAGTGCAAGCACTTGCTTGGTGTTTTTCATGTTTGTATAACCTCCCAAATCATTTTGGTAATGGCGGCAATTTTAACACTACCAAAAGGAGTGTTAAATAAGAAAGGCTTAAGCCTTTCCGCATTTGCGGTGTTCCCTCACCGCAAACAAATGTCACCAATAACTATATTATAATATCGCAATTTTCAATTTCTGTCAACCAAAAAACGCCGTTTTGGCAACATCTAAATAAAAGTCAGCAGGATAACCATAACAGCACGCTGAATTTTGTAAAATTCTTCCGCGTCGCACTTTAGCGGGCTAAATTCTGCGTTATGGTGCAAGGTCTTTTACTCTTCGCGCCCGGAGTCGGATTCTTCGGTATAAACCGCCGCCCGGATGGTGTGCCCTGCGGCAAAAGCAGCCGCAGCGGCCGCAGCGGCCAGTGCTGCAAATAATACTGCATACCGGATAGCGTTTTGTTCGCCGTTCAAGAACACATCCATACACTCCCCTACTGCAGCCAGCGCGGCGAACACCCCGGTCAACAGGCAGCGCAGCGGCAGTTTGGCTACCGTTTCTTCATACACATAGCTGCGCAGGCGTGCCCCGCCGCAGCTCATGCGGGCCAGCGCCCATACCGCGCTGATGCCAGCCACCAGCGCCCCGGCATACGGCAGCAGTACATAAAACTGCTGCATGGCCCCCGGCGCGGGCACCATGCCCGCCGCCGCCAGCGCCGCCAGTGCCCCGCCGCACAGCGCCCACAGCAGGCCCCGCAGTTTGGCATACGGCATGCTGCCGGTATAGCGGCGGTAGCTGCCCTGGTACAGGTAGCTGCCGTTGACATCCCTGCGGAAGTCATTCAGGTATTCCCGCCCACGGCGGTTTTTCTTTTGCTGCATTATTCGATCCCCGTCAGGTCATAGCTGTCCAGCCACTGCTTGGCCGTTTCGCACACGCCGCGCAGGCAGCTTTCCTCAAAGGGGCTGTCCAGACCGGCATTTTTCAGCAGCTCAGTAAACACGCGGCTGCCGCCCTGGCGGGTGTATGCCATGTAGTGCTCCCACGCGTTGGCGCGGTCCTTTTGCAGCATGGCCCAGAACTGCAGGCTGACGGTCTGTGCCAGGCAGTAGTCAATATAATAGAAGGGGCTTTCGTAAATATGCTTCTGGCGCTGCCAGCCCTCACCCTCGCTGTAGAACGGGATCTCGCCATCCAGCTTCATCCACGGCATATAAATGCCCAGCAGTTCTTTCCAGGCGGCGTGGCGCTCGGCAGGGGTCAGGTCCGGCTTTTCGTACACGATATGCTGGAAGTGATCCACCATGGTGCCATACGGGATAAAGGTCAGCGCACCGGCCAGGTGGCTGTACAGGAACTTGCGGGTATCCTTGCCAAAGAAGCCCTCCGCCCACGGCCAGGCAAAGAATTCCATCGACATGGAGTGGACTTCGCATCCTTCCATGCTGGGCCACACGGTGGAATACGGCACGCGGTCACGGTTGGTGTATGCGGCAAAGGCATGACCTGCTTCATGCGTGACCACCTCAACGTCATGCTGGGTGCCGTTGAAGTTGGCAAAAATGAACGGTACCTGATAATCCCACAGGCTGGTGCAGTAGCCGCCCGCCGCCTTGCCGGGGGTGGAAAGCACGTCCAGGAGCTCATTGTCCAGCATGGTGTTAAAGAAGATGCCGGTTTCGGGTGAAAGTTCCTCATAGAACTTTTTGCCCTGGGCCAGAATGGCATCGGCATCGCCGCAGGGGGCGGGGTTGCCGGAACGGAACATCAGGGCATTATCAGCAAAGCTCATGGGGTACTGTTTGCCCAGGCGCTTGGCCTGCTCACGGTAGATGCTGTCCGCCAGCGGCACCAGATACTTGACCACGGCGGCACGGAACTTTTCTACATCCGCTTTGGTATAGCAGTTGCGGCCCATGCGGTAGTAGCCCAGGGTGGTGTAACCCTCGTACCCCAGCTTTTTGCCCATCTTATCCCGCAGGTGGGTCAGCTTGTCATAAATATCATCCAGCTGTTTCTGGTTGTCCTTGTACCACTGGCCCTCGGCTTTCCAGGCGGCCAGGCGGCGGGCATCGTCCGGGTCATTCTTGAACGGGCTCAGCTGGGACAGAGTGTACACCCCGCCTTCAAACGGGATCTGTGCGCTGGCCAGCAGCTTGCCATACTGCTGGGTCAGCTCGTTTTCCTGCTGCAGTTCCTCCATGATATCGGGCGAGAATGCCTTGCGCTCAATTTCGGCGTTCACAAACATCAGGTCGCCGTATTCTTCGGCAAAGTTTTTGCGGTAGGGGCTTGCCAGCATGGCGGCGGTCCAGGAATCCTGCCACTGCTGGATCTGCGGCATGGCGCTGTTGGCAAATTCCATCTCTTCATCATAGAACTTATCCCGCGTATCAATGGTATGGCGCACGCTGGCCAGGGTGAACAGGGTATCCACATGCTTGTTCAGCACCTGCTCCTCCAAAAAAGCGGCGCGGGCAGCGGCATAGTCAGGGGCGTTCTGCAAACGCTTGGTCAGTGCGGCAAACTGTTCTTTCAGGGCGCTCATGTCCGGGCGCTCATAGGGCATTTCGGAAAATTTCATGGGTTCCTTCTCTCCTTATTCTACAGTTTTGTTCGTGACTTAGGGACATTATACCATAGCGCAAAAAATAAGACCAGCCCGAAAAAGGCTGGCCTTCCATGATTCTGTATGATTTTACATGCTATTCATAAATTATCGCACGCAGCGCCGGGGTGCTCTCCCCCTGCCCCTTTGCCGTCAGCGCAGGGGTTGGCCTGCCTGCCATTCCGTCCGCCGGGTCTGATAAACCGCCAAGCGGCGGGCGGCAAGGGCATCTTCGCAGGCGGCTGCCCGCCGCTGCGCCTGCTGTTCAGTACGGGCGGCAGCGCGCTGCTGCGCGGTATTTTGTGCAAGCATCAGTTTCATGGTTTATGCCCTCCCTTGTGTGCTTCCAGCATACCACGGCGCGGTGTAGCACACCATACCACATTTTTCCATTCAGGAAAAATTTTATTTTACTTTCAGGAAAGTTTTATCCGCTTGCATCCCTATGGTATAATAAAGCTGCAATATTAAAATGAAAGGGATGGCACTACCATGACCAATGAAGTTTTGAATACCATGAAAACCCGCCGCAGCTGCCGCTGCTACCTGGACAAGATGCCGGAGCCGGAAGCACTGAACGCCGTGCTGGAAGCCGGCACCTGGGCCCCCACCGGCATGGGCCGCCAGAGCCCGGTGATTGTCTGCATACAGAACAAGGCCGACCGCGATACTTTGAGCAAGATGAACGCCGCCGTGATGGGCGGCAATGGCGACCCGTTCTATGGTGCGCCCTGCGTTGCCGTTGTGCTGGTGGATAAAACCATCCCCACCTGTGTGGAGGACGGCAGCCTAGTGATGGGCAACATGCTGAACGCCGCCGAGAGCGTGGGGCTTTCCGCCTGCTGGATCCACCGCGCAAAGGAAATGTTTGAAACCGCCGAGGGCCAGGCCCTGCTGAAAAAGTGGGGTGTGCCCAATGCCGAAAACCTGCGCGGCGTGGGCAACTGCATCCTGGGTTATGCTGCCGAGGGCGGCAAAAAGGTCCCTGCCCCGCGCAAAGAAAACTATGTGGTGCTTGTAAAGTGATGCAGAACGAGAAAAAGCTGGTTGTTTTGTTCCCCGGCTTTGGCTACGGGCCGGACAAACCGCTGCTGTATTATGCCGCCAAGGTTGCCCGCCGGCAGGGGTTGGACTGCATGGTGGTGCAGTACAGCCAGCTGTTCCCCCACGAGGAAACGCCGCAGGCCAGCGCCGTCAAAAGCTACCCCGGCGCCGCGCAGGACGCCATGACGCAGATCCCTGCCGGGTATGACCGGTACATCTGCATTGCCAAGAGCTTTGGCACGATGGTGGCCGCCGGTTGGGTAAAGGCCCACCCGGAATACCATGTGACCCTGCTGCAATTAACGCCCCTTGCGTGGGAGTATGCCCCGCTTTACGCCGGGATGCCCGCCTGGCACGCCACCGGCACTGCGGACCCGTTGGGCGGTGCCGCGCTGCGCCGTGCTTTGGAGGATGACCCCGCCATCACTACCTATTTTGTGGAGGGCGGCAACCATTCGCTGGACACGCCGGAGGATTACACCATTGGCCTTGAGGCGCTGAAAGACATTGTGAGAAAGTATGAAGAAGCGATGAGGTAAGTTAGGCGGGAGGAGTTTTCGTTTTTAATTAGAAATGAGAAATTAGCAATTAGGAATTGGAGATAAGGCAGGGCCCGGTGCATGGTTTAAGATGCACCGGGCCTTGTGTTTGTTTTGGAAAGAATAATTAAAAAAGAATAATGGCCACATTTTTCGTGATGTGCCGCGATTCTATTCGTAGGGGCGTATATTGTGCGCCCGTCGCCTTGCGGGTGGGTGATGGGGTGAGATATCCGGCACGGCCCGTTATTAAAGTTTCTGCTTCCTTCTTTTCAAAGAAGGAACAAAACCCCCGTAAACTCATTCCACCTTCAAAATCGTCACGCTGACGGGGGCGAGTTCGATGGCATTGCGGCAGGCGGGGCCAAAAGGTTCGGCGGCGGCACGGGTACCATCGCACAGATAGCGCCAGCTCCCGGCAGGCAGGGCCGCCCACTGGCGGGTGCGCTCCGGGTTATAATAAACAGCCAGCCGCCCTGGCAGGCTTTCGCCCTGGCGCTCTGGCACAAAGCCGATCAGCCACCCCGGCAGGGACAGAATGCAGGGTTCTGCATCCCCCGCCATACCGGAAAGCTCTGGATACGCCTTGCGGATTTCCAACAGTCCGTGATAATACTGCACCAGCTCCTCCAGCTGGGCGGCGCGTGTCCAATCCAGGCGGTTCAGCTCCAGCGGGCCGCGGTAGGTGTTGTGGTCGCCATGCTTGGTGCGGGCAAACTCTTCACCCCCCTGCATGAACGGCAGACCCTGGCAGGTCAGGTAAATACCCGCCGCCATGCGGTTCTGGGCCAGCAGATCGGCATCCGGCGCGGCATAATCCCCGCGGCGGGCCACGCATTTCAGCTTATCCCACAGGGTATAGTTATCATGGGCCGAAACATACTGCACCACCTGGCCCGGCGCCTGGGGCATAAAATCCGCCTGGCCGCCGCGCCACGCCGGGATAGAATGCAGCACTTGATACCCACAGTGCATATCGCCGTTGATGTAGCCCGCGCTGCCCGCATTGAACACCCCGCCTTTGATGGCATCGCGGGTGTTATCGCAGAAAAATCCGATGCGGCTGTCCAGCAGACCCGCCGCCTGTTTGTTGGCGGGGATCGCGCCGTGTTCCATGCGGGTGCTGCCGCCCTGCCACGGTTCACCGTACATGAGGATATCTTCGCCGCCGGGCAGGGCATCCAGTGCGGCGCGGATTGCGTTCATGGTTTCCACATCGTGCAGAGCCATCAGGTCAAAGCGGAACCCGTCAATATGGTACTCTTTGGCCCAGTACACACAGGAATCCACCAGATACTTGCGCACCATCGTGCGCTCGCTGGCAAGGTCACATCCACAGCCGGAGCCGTTGGTCAGGCTTCCGTTTTCCCACCGGCGGTTCCAGTAGCCGGGCACCGTGCGTTCCAGCCAGCTGTAGGAATAATAGGTATGATTATACACCACATCCATCACCACGCCCAGCCCTGCGCTGTGCAGGGCCTGGATCATAGCGCGGCATTCCCGCACGCGCACCTCGCCGTGGAACGCATCGGTGGCATAGCTGCCCTCCGGCAGGTTATAATTCAGCGGGTCATAACCCCAGTTGTAGTCCTCGCCGCTCACTTCGTCCACCGTGGCAAAGTCAAAAATAGGCTGCAGCTGCACATGGGTCACACCCAGCCGCTTAAGGTAGTTCAGCCCGGTGGGGTGTACGCCGTCCCCGTTCAGGGTGGTGCCGTCCACCGTAAAGCCCATAAACTTGCCGCGGTAAGCCTGCGGCACGCCGCTGGCCGGGTCGGCGGTAAAATCCGCCACATGCACCTCCCACACGCTGCGGGCATGGGCGGGGATAGCCGGGCGTTCATCCTTCTGCCAGCCGTCCGGCACGGCGGCGGCCTGGTTCAGCACCATGCTGCGGGTGCCCCCTGCCCCGGCTGCGTGGGCGTAGGGGTCCGCTGTAACGGTGGAGGTTCCATCCGGGAACTGCAGCTCATACTGGTAATACTGCCCGGCCAGGTCACCCGCCAGTTCCAGGTACCAGGTGCCGCCCTCACTGCGCTGCATAGCCAGGGTGCCAAGGTCGGCAGCTTCCGGCTCTGCGTCCGTGCCCGTAGCAAAGCGGTGCAGCGCCGCGCTGCACGCCGTGGGGGCCCACAGGCGGAATGCCGTAGCGCTGCTGCGCCACACTGCACCAAGGTCATTCCCGGCATAAACCGGCAGCTGGGATACCTGTGTTTCGTTCATGGGGATTCCTCCTACTGATATACCACAAAAAAGGCACAGCCTTTGCGGCTATGCCCAAAATGCTTACGCTATAATTTTAACAGGTCTGGCCCGCCAGTGCAAGGCTGAAATCAGCCGCGGTTTTCCATCGGCAGGTAATCTCTGGTTGCCATAACACTTTTGTACGCGGGGCGAATGATTTTATCCACATTGACCAGCTCTTCCATGCGGTGGGCGCTCCAACCGACCACACGAGCCACAGCGAACATGGGGGTATACAGTTCCACGGGGATGCCCAGCATGTTGTAGACAAAGCCGGAATAGAAGTCCACGTTGGTGGAAACGCCTTTATAGATATGGCGCTTTTCGGCAATCACCTGCGGGGCCAGGCGCTCCACCGTGTTGTAAAAGTCAAAGTCCGCCTTGCGGCCCTTGGCCATGGCCAGCTGCTGCACAAAGCTCTTGAACACCACCGCGCGCGGGTCCGACAGAGAGTAGACCGCATGGCCCATGCCGTACACAAGGCCCTTATGGTCAAAGGCCTCTTTATCTACAATTTTGCCGATGTAGGCGCGCATTTCGTCCTCATCGGTCACATCGGAAACATGGGCGCGGATATCGTCCATCATCTCCATGACCTTGATGTTCGCGCCGCCGTGCTTGGGGCCCTTCAGGCTGGAAAGCGCCGCTGCAATGACCGAGTAGGTATCCGCCCCCGAAGAAGTGACCACGCGGGTGGTGAAAGTGGAGTTATTGCCGCCGCCGTGCTCCATGTGCAGCAGAAGAGCAATATCCAGAACATGGGCTTCCAGCGGGGTATACTGCTGGTCGGGGCGCAGCATCTGCAGCAGGTTTTCTGCCGCCGAAAGCTCCGGCCGCGGGCGGTGGATGTACATGCTGCCGTCATTCAGGTAGTAATTATAGGCATGGTAGCCATACACCGCCAGCATGGGGAAGACGCTGATCAGCTTGATGCATTGCTCCATCTGGGTCTGCAGGCTGTTATCCCCCACCGAATCGTCATAAGAAGCCAGGGTCAGCACGCTGCGGGTCAGGCTGTTCATCAGATCCTTGCTGGGGGCTTTCATGATAACGTCCCGCACAAAGTTGCTGGGCAGGGCACGGCATTTGGTCAGGCAGTCGGTAAATTCATGCAGCTGCTGTTCATTGGGCAGATCGCCAAGCAGCAGCAGGTAGGCAACTTCCTCAAAGCCATAGCGCTTGCCGCGCAAACCACGGATCAGGTCATACACGTTATACCCGCGGTACCACAGCTTGCCATCGCAGGGGGTTTTAACGCCGTCACGCATTTCAAACGCATCAATGCGGGAAATATTGGTAATCCCGGCCAGCACACCATTGCCGTCCTTATCGCGCAGGCCGCGCTTTACACCGAACTCATCAAACAGGTTCGGATCAATGGCATCGTTATGCACACACAGTTCTGTAAACAGCTTGGCTTCTTTTTCGATTGCCGCATACTCACCCATGGTTTGTCCTCCTTTTACTTTTGAGACTTATCGTTGCATTATACAATGTATTAGATTATTATACACCGTGTTCAACGTCAAAAGGTGAAAAAAGCGTTAATTTTAATTAGGGTATATCTGAAAAGTCGAAAATTTAGTCTATTTCTACAAACACAGCCGGATTTTGCGTTAAAGAGTCTTGGGCAATACCGCATAATTCTAAGTGCCGATACGGCGAGCGAGGTGCGGCAGC
>ENA-OQRB01002000-OQRB01002000.1-human-gut-metagenome-genome-assembly--contig:-NODE-2000-length-10683-cov-5.429055_pt1 | contig 10683 bp, 9 predicted proteins | sample MGYA00243235_ERZ505100 | MGnify/ENA primary metagenome ERZ505100 (study PRJEB26097, sample SAMN02712145) | human gut metagenome | biome: Gut microbiome | host: Homo sapiens | place: Denmark: Copenhagen...
ACGTTCTCTCATCCAGAAGATGGACAGGCTTGACCAGATGATTCAGAAGGCTGAAACCCCGCACCGCAAAAACAGACGCTATTACGGAATGCTTGAGCATGAAATAAAATCCAGCATAGACAGCTATATCAAGTCAATTGACCACGAAACATTGACAGTACTGGAAAAGCTTGATATCAAGGAATTTAATAGCAGCCGTAAGGCTAATGGAAAAAGGTCTATGTTTGCGAGAGGACAGCTCCAGAAGAAACTGATGGAGACGTTAAACTGGAAGGGCTATGACTTCAAAGAGATAGAACCTGACTATACGAGCCAGTGCTGCCCGGTATGTAGTTATACCGATAAAGCAAACAGGAATAATAAGAATTTCAAATGCCAGTGCTGCGGATATGAAGCAGATGCAGATTATGTTGGGGCATTGAATATCAAGGCAAGAACTGAGGATAAGGAAATCCTTGATGTGTGTGAGAAATATAAGTATAACCATGATGAAATGCAGAAACATATCAAAATGGTATATCATGCTCGCAATAAAAAATACAAAGCAGCAGGGAAAGCTGTGCAACAGAGCGAGGACTCCGGTTCTCGTGACGCTGCATAGTGGAACCTGCTCACAGGAATCCCATCGTGTCCTGCTATGGCATGTTCATAGACGGGCCTCTGGAAAGAGATACATCGTGTATATATGCTTGCATATATATTGGTTGTATTTCTCAAAGATAAAGGTCGATTGCGTTATTTATAGTATCCTTCGGGATGCTCGGTAATTCAATTGCCGAGGGATTCACTACTCCCGGTACATATAAATACATTGTAACGCAGGAGACTGGAAGTGATAGCAATACAACATACGATAAAACCGTATATAACGCTGATGTGTATGTTACTGAAAATGACAGCGGTGTGATGAATGCAGAAACGATAGTATACAAAAATGGAAGCGATAATAAACTGCCGGAATGCAATTTTACAAATACGGTAAACATAACGTTAACACCTGCTGACGGGTCAAATTCGGATATTGGAGCCTCAGAAAAAAGCGGAAGTTCTTCCACGACAAGCGGAATTAATACTGGCGTAATCACACATGAAGCTTTTTATGCTATGGCCGGATTATTTGGAATCACCGTAATGCTTATAACTGCTAAAAAAAGGAGGAAGAATTGAAAGCAGTAAAAAAAGGCCTGCAATTAAATTGCAGGTCTTTTTCTAGTTATCGTCATCATCCCAATCCTCGTCAAATATTGATATCACGTTGCTTTCAATTGGCGGAAGCTCGCTCGGGTCTGGAATTTCTGGTTCTACTACATAATCAAATTCAGGGAATACTATATTGTCAGGCTCGTCTATGTCGCCGAAGTCAATGTCGGAGCAAATCTCAGGTAATTCTATCTCTGGTGTATTGATGCCTGAAATATCTGGTTCTGACTCGCTTGACGATTTGGAGTTGGCCGGCTCTAAAATTTCTGGCATTTCGGCGTCTTTTACAACTTCTGTGTTTTCGGCGCTTTCGGTGCTTGTTGTTATCTCTGAAACTTTGATGGCATCTGCATTTTCTATACTTTCAGTATCTGCTGTGCTTTCTGTGTTTATTTGTGCTTCAGCGGCTTCTGTAGATTCAGTATCGCTTATATTATTTGTACTATCTAAAGGTTCTGAGTTATCTGAAATTTCTGGAGCTTCTGAATTCGCTGTTGCCGCTGTAACCGCTGTGGCAATTTTTTCGGTTTCGCTTTCGTTCTTGTCTGACTCTTTGCTGTCTGTTTCTTTTTCGGGTAATGTCGCCGATATGGCTGGAACATCTTCCGGTATAAAATCTGCTTGTTGGCTTATAGCATTGTCATTGTTGTCAGGCTCTTTTTTGTCTGCCGTCTCTTTGGGCGCTGTTGCCGGCGTGGCTGTAATGTCTTCTGATATAGAAACTGCCTGTAAATTTCCGGCATTAGAAGCATCGTCAGGTTCAGCTTGCTCTATGCTGCCGAAATCTGGCTCAATATCCGGTGCTTCCCCGAAGTCAGGCTCCGGCTCTGGCATGTCTGGCTCTGCGAAAGATTCCATATCCGGGAAATCTGATGGCGGTTCAGGCATGACTGGCTCGCTGTTCTGGCTGCCTGTATGTTCTGGCTGAGTATTTTCGCTAATATTTTCGCTGATGACTTGTTTTGCACGGTTTTTCTTTTTCTTCCGTCTTGATTTTCTCCGGGAGGTTTCACCTGGCTGTGATGCTGTGCCATCAGTGGGTGCTGCTGTATCCGCGGCAGGAGATGAAGACGAGACGCTTTCTGCGGTGTTTGATTCTGGTGCATTAACATTTGAAGAAACTCTATTTTCGGCAGGTTTATCAGATAGCTCTTGATTTTTCTGCTCCTTTTCGGATACCTCTTCCTGAACTGCCTGCTGCTCCGGTTTGGCTTCGCTTGCAGCGTCTTGTGGCTTGGTATTGTTGTCACTGACAGATTGACTTTGCGGGTTTCTTCTGTCCTTCTTTTGCTGCTTTTTCTTTTTCTGCTGTGTCGGTTCGGTTTCAGCTTGCGGTGCCGGATGCTCTGGATGAGATTCCGGTAATGTTTCCTGCGCCAGCTTTTCTATAGTCTCTTGCGGCGCTTCTGCTTTTGGTTCTTCTTTTTGTGGTCTCTTTTTTCTTTCCGGCCGCTTGCTGATTTTTAATTTTGGCTCGCTGAAGACGTCTTCTTCTGTTTCTGGTAAATCCTCGTATAATGGTTCTCCTAACGGTTCGTTTAAATCTATGTCCGGAAGGTCGTCTGCCGGTGTGTCGATATCTGGCGCCGGGTCTACTGCTGGTGCAGGAGCTTCGTTTTCCTCCTGTGCGATTTCATGAAGCATATTCTGTATAGTGTTTGATTCAGAGCCGCGTTTTGGTTTCCTTTTTGGTCTTTTATTTGCAGCTGGCTTTGAAATCACTGGCTTTTCGTTGAGAGATGTTTCAAATGAATTGTATCCTGAATCGTAATCATCATCGTCGTCTTTTTCAATATGCGGTTTTGGCTGCGCTGGCTGAGGCTGCTGCGGCTTTGGCTGTTGTACTGGCTCTGCAGGTTGCGGCTGTTCTGCCGGCTTTTCGGGCTGCTTATCCTGATGGATATCTGCTGGCTGAGGCGTCACCTCTGGTTCTGGCGTTTCAACTTCCTGCTGCGTTCCCGTTAACGATGTAAGGTCTATTTTTCCAAAATAACGTTTAACTGCCTCTTCGCGATTCTGTGGGAAGTCACGCATAAAATCGTCATCCATGTTATCAAAATCAGGAAATCCGTCGCCTTCATCAGGTGATTTATCGTCACTGTCTTCACTGTCGCTGTCACTGTCATTACCGTCTGGTATGTCTCCGTTTGTGAGATTGGCGGCAAACAGTTCAGCAGATGCCCTGCTTAGTTCTTCCTCCTTTTGAGCCAGTTTGGATTCCAGGTCTTTAATTTTTGAATCCATTGTTTTCATTTTGTCTTCACGTATGAAAAAGTCATGGACGTTTCTTTTCATTGTATTCTTGAACACAGAAAACATTGAAGACGGCTTCGATGCGTCCTGTAGCTCTTTCTTCAATTTTTCTATTTCTTCACGCTGTTGTTTTAATAATTGGTCTTTATCTGACATTTTGTCACCTTCTTTTTTGCTTTTTAATTTAATATGCAAAATGCACTCCGCTTTCTAACAATGTTTTGTTTCGGCATATTGAAAGAGTAAAAACAACAAAGAAAGGTGGAAAACAATATGTTAAATAAGAAAGAAACTCATGAAGTATTTGGAAAGGTTTGGAAGGAATTTAATAAAGTCCGCAAGAATAACACCGATGACGGATGGTCAGAATGTGTTAAGAATGTGGACGAGCTGCACAGCAAATATGATAACGAATTTTATGAAAAGATTATGCTTATTGTTATCAAAGAAGCAGACAGGGAGTCCAAGCTTGACCAAAATACAGCCCGTACGGAATACAAAAAAGCGGGAAAGGCTTTCCAGGAGGCTTGGACGATGTTTGAACAGTTTGTTGACAATATTGATTCCTTTGAGACTGAGGGAATGAAGTTACTTGCAGAATACAACAGACAGAATCCATGTCGGTTTGCTGCTGAGTTTGGAAGCGTGATTTATGAAGCTGTATGTGAGGAGACAAAAGCTTCTGGTTCATTTATGAATGCAGCTTATTCATTTTATGAAAAATATAAAGCCGGAATTGATGAAGCCAATGCAGGAAAGGCACTTGCTGAAGCAGAACAAATCATAAATGCTCATCCGGAATATATGCTGCATATGATGAAAATGTATTCAGGTTTAGCAAAAGCGGCTTAAAGAAAGGAAGAAAGGAGTAAAAATATGAATAATGTTGAACAGGGTTCTCTTTTTGATGGCATTGATATGGAAAATATTCCTGAAGAGGGCGTGAAATACAGCCAGGGCTGTAGTGAGATGTATCGTCTTGATAAGGTAGAAAGAAGTGCAAAGATTTTTACGGTATTTAAAGAAAAAGACCTTGCCGGCTTTCATCTTAAAGGCTGCGACAGAAAAGAACCATTTTATGTAGTGTCCGGAAAGGTAACTGGTATTGAAATGGCTGGAGATAAAATCAATTTCACAATGCAGTCTTTGCGAAACGAAGAGGTGTTTCATTTTTCTGTCGGTGAATCTGCCGAATTTTATGAAAAGGCATTGCATGTATGCAATAGTGACAACGTTACCGTGGTGATGAGCGGCGATGTGTGCGCTGATATGAAATTTGGCCCGTTCTTTGGGGCTGTGTCATGGCAGTTTGTGAATAACAATAATACTGCCGTAAAGGAATACAGCGTGAGAAAATAACATATTTTTCTGGCATCCAGCGGATTTTTCCGCTGGCCTTTTTTGTGTTCAGAAAAAAAATAAAAAAAATTCGTAAAAAACGATAAAAAAAATAAAAATCCTGCATATTAAATCTGAGAAAAAATTGAAGGCCTTTTTAGACCGTTAAAAATAGATTTAAAAAAGGAGATAAAAATGTCAGAAATTAATAAGCTGAAGAAACAGGCAGATAAGGTATACGCAAAAATGGAAAATATGCAGCGGCTGTCAGACAGCGAGCTGAAAGCAAAAACAGATGAATTTAAGATGAGACTTGCAAACGGAGAAACTCTTGAGCAGATTTTGCCGGATGCATATGCAGCAGTAGGAGAAGCGGCCTACAGAACGATTGGCTTAAGACCGTATAAAGTGCAGATTATGGGCGCGATTGTCCTGAATGAAGGGAAAATTGCAGAGCACAAAACCGGAGAGGGCAAGAGTTGTTCTTTAGACACTCCAATCCCTACCCCTGAAGGCTGGAAAACAGCGGGAGATATCAAAGTTGGAGATGTAATGTTTGGACGAGATGGAAATCCTACTAAGGTTCTTGGCGTATATCCTCAGGGTAAAAAACAGATTTATGAAGTACACCTTTCTGATGGGCGTATGGTAGAAGTAGCAGATGAACATTTATGGAGTGTTTACTGCAGCGGCCGAAAGAATATTCAGGTTGTAAATACTGCTGATATGTATAATAGGGGGCTAAAAGATGGAAGAACATATAGATTCAGACTGCCGATGAATAGTGCTGTAAAATATCCAGAAGCACTCCTTCCAATAGACCCGTATGTGCTTGGAGCTTTTCTTGGTAATGGCTGTAAAGATGCCCAGCATACACTCAGCCTGTCAAGTGGAAACGAATTTGTACCAAATGAAATCGCTAGAATTATTGGAGGCGAAACACGGAAAAGAAAAAGTGCTCATACCTGGTATTTTTATAAAAAAGAAGATGACTCGAGATTTTTAAGTAAAGATTTTGATGAAGAGTATGACTTATTACTGACACAGACAAGATGCGGCGATAAGTACATCCCGGACATTTACAAAACTGCATCTATTGAACAGCGATGGGCTCTGCTTCAGGGATTGTTTGATACAGATGGATGTATTGAAGATAAAGACCGCTTCCATCTTACATATTCAACAACTTCCGAAAAGCTGAGAGACGATATCTGCGAAGTTATCTATTCCCTTGGTATGTCATGCTCCTGGTGGCTGTCAAGAAAGGCCGGCGTCAGAACAGCAAAAGCTGACCAGTATACAATCAATGTAAATGTTGATAATGATATGAAGAAGCATTTCTTCCGTTATCCGTTCAAGCTTGACAGAGCTATGCTGGCAGATGCGGCTGGTAATAAACGTAAACATTATGACAGAATAGCAATCAAAGATATCGTTAAAAAAGAAGAAGAAACAGAAATGGTATGCTTTACGGTTGATAACGATGAGCACTTGTTCCTCTGTGGAAATTATATTGTAACTCATAACACTTTGATTGCAGCTATGCCTGCATATCTTAACGCACTTGAAGGAAAAGGCGTTCATGTCGTAACCGTTAACGACTATCTGGCAGAACGTGATGCAGAAGACATTGGACGAATCCATCGCTTCATGGGACTCTCCGTCGGATGTATTTTAAAGACAACATCGCCGGAAGAAAAGAAAAAAGAATATGCAAAAGATATTACATATATCACAAATACAGAACTCGGGTTTGACTATCTGAGGGATAATATGGCTCAGCGCCTGGAAGATAAGATGCAGCGCGGATTTAATTACTGTATTATTGATGAGGTTGACTCCGTGCTTATTGATGAGGCGAGAACGCCGCTTATTATCTCCGGAGTCAGTGGAAAATCAACAAAACTGTATACCGCATGCAACGAGCTTGCGAAAAAGCTTGAAAAAGGTGAAACACAGGAACTTACAAAAGTAGACCTGCTTGCCGGTGAAAGGGCAACCGAAACCGGGGACTATACCGTTGACGAGGAACACAGGATTGTAACCCTGACACTTCAGGGCATCAAAAAGTGTGAAGAATATTTCGGTATTGATAATCTCTCTGACAGAAAATATACAGAGCTGTATCACAACATTCTTGCAGCGCTGAGAGCACATAACCTTATGAAGAGAGATAAAGATTACGTTGTAAAGAATGGGGAAGTACTAATCGTTGACTCATCAACAGGACGAATCCAGCCGGGACGCCGTTATTCAGATGGTCTCCATCAGGCTCTTGAAGCCAAAGAGGGCGTTGAGGTGCAGGAGGAAACATCCACATATGCAACTGTCACATATCAGAACTTCTTTAATAAATATAAGAAGAAATGCGGTATGACCGGTACTGCGTCAACCGAAAGAAAAGAGTTTAAGGATATTTATCATATGTCCGTTGTAAAGATTCCGACAAACAGACCGGTACAGAGGGAAGACCTCCCTGACCGTATGTTCCTGACAAGGGAAGCAAAATTCAAAGCAGTTGTTGATGAAATCAAGAAGGCACATGCAACAGGACAGCCAATTCTGGTAGGTACATCTACAATCCAGGATTCAGAAATCCTTGATAAGATGCTGAAAGATGAAGGCCTGCCGCATACCGTCTTAAATGCAAAACTGATTGAGAAAGAAGCAGAAATCATCGCAAAAGCCGGAACAAAAGGCTCTATCACTATTGCGACAAATATGGCCGGACGAGGTACAGACATTAAGCTTGATGATGAAGCACGTGCAGCCGGCGGTCTTAAGGTAATCGGAACACAGCGTCATGAGTCAAGAAGAATTGATAACCAGCTGAAAGGACGTTCTGGAAGACAGGGCGACCCTGGAGAGTCTGTATTCTTCCTTTCTCTGGATGATGAAGTGCTGAGACTTTACGGTTCTGAAAAAATGAAAAATGTTCTCTCCGCGACAGGTATGAAGAACGATGACAGCCTTGAGAACAACACTGTAAACAAATTTGTAAAAAAAGCCCAGACGGTTATTGAGGATAATAACTTCGGGGCACGAAAGAATGTCCTTAAATTTGATAAGGTAAACAATGAGCAGCGAGAGCTGATTTATGCAGAGCGTGATGCAATCCTTGAAAAGGCTGATACACGTTCTACTATGATTAGCATGATTCAGGACTCTATCAATATGATTATCGATAAATATTGCGATAATAAAAAAGTGTCAGAAGCTGAGTATGAAGACATTAAAAAAGAGATTGAAGTTCTGGTCTTTGGTATCAAATCACCGGATTACACACCTGGAATGACCAAAAAAGACCTTTCAGAACTTTACATCGAAGCAGCTAAAAATAAATATTGTGACCGCGAAAGAGAATGGCCGGATATCAATATGTTCAGGGAATTTGAACGCCAAATCATTTTAAGATGCATTGACGTCAAATGGATGCAGCATATTAATGACCTGGAAATCTTAAGACAGAATATTTCACTTGTTGGATATGGCCAGAAAGACCCAGCAGTCGTATATAAGCTGAAGGCATTTGATATGTTTAGTAAAATGTCTGATGAGATTAAAAACGATGCTGTATATACACTGTTTTCTTCAAGACTGAAGGGGGCAGTGGCACCAAAGCGTGACAACGCGGCATAAGCTGAAAGGCCCGGATAAAAACCCCGGGCCTTTCTTTTTTCGCAAAAAAATGCTATACTGATGGAAATTTTGCATAATATAGGAAAATAACAAAAGAAGGAGAAAAAATATGCATAAAAATATTTTCCAGAATAAGATAGGTAAGGCTTTTGCGGTTGTTGCAGTCGCCGGAATGATATTGTCCGGAAATGGAATGACGTGGATGGCAGCAGATGCTTATGCGGCGGTAGATTTGGCACAGATTCCGGAGTATACAGGAAGCCCTTATACTGTAATCAACGATAACGAACCGGAATTTGAGGCAGATGACTTTTCTACGGAAGCGTTTGAGAATTACAGTGAACTTGACGACCTCGGAAGATGCGGTGTGGCTTATGCCAATATATGCCAGGAGATTATGCCGACTGAGAAGCGCGGCGCGATTGGTATGGTTAAGCCGTCCGGATGGCATACTGTCAAGTATCCGGAGTTGATTAAAGATAGATATTTGTACAACCGATGTCATCTCATTGGGTTCCAGCTTGCCGGTGAAAACGCGAATACAAAAAACCTGATAACAGGGACGAGATATCTTAATGTTGACGGTATGCTTCCGTTTGAAGATGAGGTTGCTGATTACGTCAAAGAAACAGACAATCATGTATTGTATCGTGTAACACCAGTTTTTGATGGTGATAATCTAGTTGCTTCCGGCGTGCAGATGGAAGCCGAGTCTGTGGAAGATTATGGTACCGGAGTTAAATTTAACGTCTTTTGCTATAACGTCCAGCCGGGAATCGGTATTGATTATGCGACAGGCGATAGTTGGGTTAATGATGGAAATGCGGTAGTAGAAAATACTGACACAGACAATGCAGAACAGACGGAATTTGTAATCAATACAAACACCGGAAAATTTCACAAACCTGATTGTAAAAGCGTTAAAAAAATGAAAGCAAAAAATAAAGAAAAATTCAGCGGCAGCAGAGATGAACTGATTGCGGAAGGGTATGAACCTTGCGGCAGCTGCAGACCGTAACCAGAAAGAAAAAATAAAAAAAAGGAAAAGAAGACGGAAAAAAAGCAGGAGCGATGCCTTTAGGCATCGCTCCTGCTCCGTCGTTTTGGTTCGGTTTCTACCGTAGCATCCAGTTAAACGCAGAACTGCGAAATTTTGTTCTATCGCTGCATTTGGAAAGAGACAATTTACTGCTTTGTCGATGTGAAACGAGCGAAGACTGGCTGCAGGCTTTAATCATTTGGTTTTTTCGTAATGCTTCTAATCGTGTCATATAAAACCTCCTTTTTCTTTAATATGCAAAATATTTTTTCGCGCATCGATTTTTTCATCATATTGTATATGAAAGAAATTGTAAAAATACACGCAAAGAGAGGAGAAAAAATAATGGCTAAAAAATTAAGCAAGAAAGAACTTCAGAAACTGGAAATTCAGATGGGGATTTCCAAAGTCCAGCATAACCGTCCGCCGGTTGGAAGGCCGACCGTGTTCTATGGCAAGACTAATAAACAGAAACGGAGAGAAGGTAAGATGGCGGCGAATGAGTGGTGAAAAAACGTAGAGGCTGTCAACTGACAGTCTCTTCTTTTTTTGTAAAAAAAACAAAAAGACATCGCTCCCGCGATGTCTTAAGCTTCTTTAATCTGAGCCATTTCCATATCCGCTGCATGGCGGTATGTATCCAGCATGTCAAGCACATCAGGTGTTAACTCTATCACCTGCTTGTACTGCGCCAGGTGTTCAAGGCTTGCCCAGCAGTCCATTATGGAAGTCCTCAGCTGGAATTCAACCTTCATTTCTGGAAAGTCCGGGTCTCCGGATGTAAACCCCATAATAACATGAAGACTTCGGTATCCGCTTTCTTTAGGATGTTTGATATAGTCCTTCACATGGATAACCCGGCAGCTTGTCTCATCATCAACTGATTTGATGCGTTTAAGATTTTCATAAATCGCATACACATCAGCGACAGATTCAACGATAATCCTAACACCGATTGCATCAGACTCAACTGCAAGAGCTGAGTGATGGTTGACCGGCAGGTTGTCGTTCTGAATCTTCTTAGTCATACTTTCCGGAGTCTTAATCCTGGACACAATGTGTGCTGCAGATTTTATTCCTGAAAATGTTGACATTAAGCTTGCCAGGCTGACAGCTTTACTTTTTACAGTTTCCATATGGTTCAGATGTTTGCCATAAAATTCGTTGTTTGTATTCATTTTTTCTCTCCTATCGTAAAACATAATATTGCAATA